>JAAUXT010055731.1_pt1 | contig 16195 bp, 17 predicted proteins | sample 7278171 | NCBI WGS metagenome assembly JAAUXT01 (sample SAMN14350112, study PRJNA611818) | marine sediment metagenome | isolation source: surface marine sediment (1.8m) | place: French Polynesia: Moorea | collected 2018-08 | reverse complement strand
AGACAGACAGACAGACAGACAGACAGACAGACAGACAGACAGACAGACAGACAGACAGACAGACAGACAGACAGACAGACAGACAGACAGACAGACAGACAGACAGTTGAGCTCCAGTCTTTCTCGTGTGCTATCACTCCAAATGAAACTGAATGGCATTTTGGCCAAGTAGCTTCTTTGTCGTTCTTTTTGAACGTCCTTTTGAACTACTGTACAAGTACAAAGTTCTGGGTTCAACTGGAAAATGCTTGCAGCGGGGTTTGGTGCGGCGTCCTTCAATAGAAATTACTTGACACCCATTTCGACCACAAACAATGTTCGTCCAGCTGTTTTCTGTTCCACACGGAGAGATCGGAGCGAAGGCCACACGCGAAATTACTGGTTCGCCGCATCTTGCAGGTTCCATGACCTCGAAGGTCAAGTAGAAAATTACTGGATATCATCAACCACCTTTGATAATATTTCTCGAGGAAAGACGAAACGAAGGCACGTGCACGCCAATAATTCTCAGCAACGTAAGCACCAAGATTTGGGTGGTCTTTAGCGATTCACAGCCAGATCAAACGCTGGTAACCTTTTCCAGAACATCCATGCTGACTACACAACAACCAACACCTTCACGTACGTTTCTGTGGGTGCTTCGTCTCCTTTACGCGTGTTCGGACAGGGATCTCACAACCCGAAAGAGTGTGACAAGCGCTTTTCGCACACAGCTTTGATTTTTGATAAAAGAAAATGTTGCACAATAAGATAGGTTATCAAAATTGTAAAGCACATTGTGCTTGAAAGTTCTTTCTACGTGTGTGCATCATGATTTGACAAAATGAAGACTGAAATATTTGGGAATTGACTTTTCCATTGCAATTTTGCTTTTGTTTTCAAATGTGGATGCCAGAATAGGCCCACCAGTTTTACCTCAGTTGGTGGAAATTCAAGATTCAGGTGATGAAAAAAAACAATATTGGTTCCAAAGGCAGATTAGACATGGCAACGATTTCAACACAATTTCAAGTGAGTACGAATTTAGTCTTGCCACCAAAAACATATTTTGAAGGTCATGGGTAGGTGCACAACATATCAGGAAATGGTGATTTGCTGTGAAAACCCAAGCTCACGACAGCTCCAAATGAATGTATTTTCACAAAATGCAAGATGGCAGCAGTACCAAGTAACATACATAGCCTGTCCCACACCAGAATATGGGGGACCACAAGACCATTTCAACCTGCAAGCAGCATTATCCTGTGCACAAGCATTGCAGAGTTATGGGCAGTTTCTTTTGAAAAGTGGACTGGCTTGATCTATTTGAATTGTTAATGAGGTCATATGACCAAAAATGCAACAAATTTGGGGAAACAAGGCCTCCCTGACTGAAGTGAACACTGCCCTACTGGCAGGACTGTCCCGCTGGCGGGGGGCGGGGAAGAAAATGTGCCCCCCGGGGACATCTGGATTCCCGCAATGCCCCGTCAAGCTCGAATCCCGGCCGTAAGTCCGGATCAAAAAACAAAAGGTGATCAGACGCATCTGGTCCCTGTGATGAATGGGGTAGAGTCTCTCTGCTCTCAATTGAAACCATCACCAGCTGACTAAATATTGGGTCAAACGTCGGTTTCCTCTGTTTGCGTGATTGGGCAAGTGATGAACGTGCCCCTCGTATCAAAGGTGGACGTGATCCTCGTGAGGTCACCGTCCAAAAATGTGGTCACAATTACAGACAGACTTTCCAAATTATGCCAAATTTTATGCTTGGCTTTCAAATTCAAGACTTGTGGTGTGTGTTGTTGTGTGATCGTTGTCTTTCGTTTGTTCGCGTCAACAATCAGAGTTAACAGTCAGTCCCTTTGTTGGGACACCAATTCAGATCGGCAGACCGCAAGAAGACACGGCCGTGGCAGAAGGTGAAAGAAGCTGCGAGTCGGCGGCGTCTCGCCGAGATGCACAGAAAACTCACGAACAAAGATTGCCTCCTTGCGAAGCAACCACCGTGATCCGCAAAAGGAAGGCTTTTGGCAAAGATTCGAAATTGCTGGAAATACGAGGCAACGAGGAAATTCCAGTAAACTTACCTGACCAAGATCAAGTGTAACGGTGACCCAGTTGTAGTCGGCACCATTGTTGAGCGTTGGACTCTGCCACCAACTGTTTGAGCCGTCGATGGCGTTGGTGATGGGGTGTCTTTCTCCTGAGTATGGGCTGCGAGAGTCGCATATTCCGCACTGAATGTTCTGTTTGGGTATTCGTCGCACATGCTCCACAAGGCGACAATACGTTTCGGTTCCACGTTCGCCGCAAGTGGCATTTGTCGTGATGGTTGCTCGGGTGGCCAAATTGAACACCAGTGGAAACAAACCCTCATCTGAAACAGGAGAAAAAAGGACAAGTGAATCGAAATTCTCCGTAGTCTGTGCATGTCTCGGAGAGGAATCAGATAAACACTGGTCTGCACGAAGGTTTGGTATCAGGGGCGCCTGAAAATGAACATTCAGGCACCGTCACCAAAGAGAGAGTTCAGCTCTGCTGTAACTTGGCGCGAATGGGCGATCAGGTGGATTCCTGAGATCATAGCTCTACATCGAATCAACAGGCGAAATTGCGGAAACGAAGTGATAATCAGTCTGATCAACAACTCTTTATTCGTGTCACAGCTGGCCTGACCAGTTGTGTGTGACAACTCCCGAACATTGCTGCACAGATTTATGGTAAAGTGCACGTTCTCACAGCTGGGAGAGACCTGCTGATGGCGGGAGAGGAGCTTCCGTGAAACCTGAGACAAGACACCTCGACGCAGGTATCGAATGCACTTCGGAAAACTGTCTTGAGAACTGATAACCAAATGGTTGGGGCACAGAGTTTCTTGCAAGGCGCGCGGTCTTTGTGAGGATTTCAAGCGCATTTTTTGTTGCAAGTATTTTCTCATTCTCAATTCCGGCAAAACACGCAGTAATGCCAACCCGAGAACATGTGCAGTGGCAGAGTTTCTCATGAGTTCGGCGTGACAATGCTGTCGGGTTTTGAGGACGTCAATGCACCTGCACTGTGTCCAGTCTCACATCTGACAAAATTTTTTGTCCAGGTCTGGCGGGAGGAGGGGCGTTGCTGCGCGCACTGTCTTCATGCTGGAACTATCCGCATACTGGACTAGATTTCACAGGACGCGTGTCTGGTGATTGATCTGTTCAAACTCTTGGCCATTGGTCTACGAGGCTGGTATACAATGTTGTGGGTCGAGTACTCGTGCACCTGGGACAGCTACGGAAACAACGCGAGGTTTTCAGAGCAGAAACAGGAAACTTCAATGAGTATTATTCAAGAAAAACAACGGTGTATCAATTGTTGCAAAGAGGTGAGCCCTGCCCTGACATGTATCACAGAAAATTCTTGTACTCACACAGTTTTTGAGCCAAATGCACCAAAGTTTCCATGATCAAAGTCAAAATCAATGTCCTTGTCAGTTCCACTTTTTGAGAGTGATACCACAACATTATCATACTCAAAGTATCGTACTCTCCACATGAGTGCACACATTTCTGCAGCCTGGGCACAACTCAGCCCACACAGCAGTGAATTCCTGTTGATCAATTCTTTGAATTGCAGCATCCACAGCTCTCCCAAGCTCCTGCATGGTGTCATGTTGGACTCCCCTCATGACCTTCTTGACATGGTTGAAGAACCAATAGTCGCAGAGGTTAAGGTCAGGGGAATATCCAGGGTGTGGCAGTGTGTTGATTGAATGAGATCGCAGAAATTCCTGGATGGTTCTGGCCATGTGTGCTGGAGCACCATCCTGAAGAAGTGCCCATGGGTGGGTTCCATTCCAAAAGAGTGGCCTCCTGCATCTGAGTGCTTCTCTGAACCATCCAAGCATGTGTTGTGTACAACTCTGTTTGTACCATGCTCTGCACGTATGAACTCCCGGTAGATCACCCTGTACCAGTCCAGCATGCACTTTGGGATTGACATCTCATGTCCCATGATTTCTGGAAGCTTTTGCTCTTGGTTGATCCACTGTTTGGATGCCTACTTTGACTCTGGACTCCAGGTGTGGAACCAGCTCTTGTCTTGTGTGACTACACTTGAGGTCCCTGGCTGCCTTCTGGAAACCATTTTTGTGTCAGGGCTGCTCTGGCAAGGTTGACTCAGTTGCACTTTCTGTGCAGAATTCAACAAAAGAGACACAGACTTTGCTGTGGTCTTTATCATCTTTTGGTCGTGACTCTGTGTGTCACACCCACTGACAATCCAACTGTAGCTGCAATTAAGCATACTGTTGCCCTCTGGTCCTAGGTGAGGATATGTTGGTTTGGTGCTGAAGCTGGCGTGAGTGCTTGACCCACAACATTGTGTGCTCGTCTCGTCCACTATTATTCTAAGAATAAAAGCCACCTGGTCGTTGCGTGTTTTTTGTGTAGAAGCTGAGAAACAAACCCAAGGTAACACTTTTGTCATCTTCTTACATTGAAGTACTGTGTGCGGTTTGTGGAAAAGCGACGGCTCAATAAGTACCTTCAGAAGGTGACAACAACCTGGCATTCGGCAAGATGCTCAACGTTTACAGCGTGTGTCATTGAAGAAATGTTATTGGTCTAAAACAAGAAACTGCAAGTACAGTGCGAAGGAAGACAAAAGTACAGTGGATGTATCTCTCTTGAGAGGGGCTCAGAGAAGTAGCAAATCGTGTGCGGTTTTGAGAGGAACGGCTTCCCTGCGATGACAGTCTACTCGTACTCGTATATTTGTCAGACTTTTTCAGATCAGACAATCGTGGGAGTTTCTTCATGTTTCACGCGACAAGTTAGGTTTCTTTCAAGACGTTGTCCTGTCGTCCACACAAATTCAACAAAGACATCCTTGTGCCTGTGTGCAGTTGAAATGCATCCAGATAAGCTTGTTAGGTCAGAACATTATGGCTTGTTTCTGGGCTTGGTGTGCCACTTAGCATTGCAAATATCAGTGCTCGTAGACATCCTGCTCTCAGCAATACCAACATTTTCGGACAGCCCAAAACAATACCTTGTATTATTTTGAATTTTCATAATTGTGTGTCTTTTGCGACACAAAACAAAGGGACCCTTTTCCTTTTGCTCCCGGTGTACACACGAAGAGCACATGTGTGTCAGCAGCACTATTTTTGGCACGAGAAGGTCTCAACATCCTCAAACGGGTAATTTTTCAAAACGGGAAAAAGATCCAGTGCTTGTCAGTTTGCCTTCCAATGCGACACTACTCGTTACGCATTACATTGAGGCTCTTCTGTTTGCCACACAATTTTGCAAGCAGCTTGCGTTTTTCTACAAGTATTATGTAAACATGATTCGACATTTTGGTCAGATAGTTTCGCTCAAGTCTCGGTGACTCCTCCCATGCTAATATTAGGTCGTGTTGTTCTGCTGGCTTTTGGCTCCAGTGCACGACAGCACAGTTCTGTTTGACCTGTAAAGTACACTTGCAACTAAGTCCTCAATCACGTTTCATTTCAGTTCAGCTCATATTCAACTGTGTTTCAAGATATTGCTTTTTACTGCCTTCAAGCGGCCAAAAAGTTGGTCATCGTTCGTTGCACTGCCGGTCCAGCAGCAACTCAAAGTGAATGTGGATTGCGGGTCCGAAGTTCTTTTTTCTACCCACCGCAATCAGACTTGGATTCACATCGAAAACAAAACGTTTTCCACGCACAAATTGTGAACAACAGGGTGGAGGTTCATTCAGGACCAGCACAAAAACAATGCGCTGTCAAGTTTTGCGCTCGCTTCCACACAGCTGACTGCCGTGGCAAGCCTCCCTTGCAACATGTTGCACGCAAGACACAAAAAGCTTTGCACTCGGTTGTACGTTGAGCACTCAAGCATCGGAAGAAATCAGTCTGGAAATCACAAGCAGCTGCACACTCCGCCAGAACCAAAATCGCTCCGATCTCTTCCACAACGAACGCGTTCTTGTCTGTTTCTTCTCCAGAACAAGCCTGTGGTGTAGTCGTGTCTGGAATATTATGAGGACATGTAAAATCAAGAAGTCGTGCTGGCTGTGCCAGGCACGCTTGCACACACACACACACACACACACACACACACACACACACACACACACACACACGACACGACACGACACGACCACGGCAACGTGCAATGTGCAGAATGTTTGCAAATTCAACTTGCAAACGACTCGCACTGAAAGTGTCTCTGCGACTGTCAACTGATCATTCAGACTGACCCGAGCTCCTGACCTGCGCTGCACAGGGACACTCGACGAGTGAGGAGCAGTCGTACATTAGCGCCCACTTAGACACCACTGCCCATACACCCCAACAGCATCCGAGAATTTCGTTTGGGCCAGACGCTGTCTGGATAGCGCGGCGGATCAACAAGGATGCCCCAACAGTGACAACTTCGCCAAACGCATGCACTCAAGGGTCATCCTCTTCCAAACACTTCCGCGTGTGGCAAACACACAGACATGACCTCAAATCTGAGGAAAGGAAAGTCAATCTGAGGGAAGTGAAGTCAGCCAAGATGCAAGCATGCAGGTCTATGCAAGCACTGAAATTTTTTCCAGCCTGTAGTTCTCGTACTGCCAAAGCGAAGAAATTTACGAAGAGAAGGAACGTGTTGCACTGCAAAAGATTGTGATGAAACGTGGTGGGCGCTTGCTCGTTCGAGAAACTTAGCGTCCAGATACATCTCTCCCCATCCTTCCTCGGCGTATCACAGAACGGAACACCCAGGATTCACAGCACTTGAATCAATGCGAACGTACCTTGCTCGTGCATCTCAAACATAACGTCTGCCTCTCGCATTCTGACTTTTGACCAAGGATTTGTTTTCTCACACAACCCGATCTGCCACTGTGTATTCTGACACCACACCCCGGCAACCCCAACTCTTGCAATTCGGTTTGGAAATTGGGGTTAATGAGGCAAGGAATATGCTCTCGCTTTCTCCCGTGCATGAGCACAACTCTTTTTCTCGAGATGCTCAACAAATTCAACCCTAAACATACACTATCAGTGCACCTTCGTTCTTTTTTGCACAAAACTTGTGCACCTAATGGCAGCGCTTCAAAGAAAATATTCGTGACCAACACTGTGTATTTGCATCTCTGTACAGAACCAGAGGACATTTTTCGTCTTCTGCGGGAAATTTACGATCAGAGCACAAAGAAATTTATTTCACACAAGCTAGATATTTGAAATGCATTTCATGTTTAACAAGTAAAAGGAAAGTGCAATATGTCAGCCGTTTTTGGTGGGATCATCGTGCAACTGTGTGTGTACTGCGTAAATTAGAATTCACTTGCCAAAGTTGCAGTGATATGTTGTGAATGGACCCACACAATGTGAGATCACCTTTCTCACCAAGAGCGTTTCTTTCGGGTCATTTCACTTGCAAGTGATGGTTGGATGAAACACTTCACCAGGGAACCGAAACCCTTTGAACCAGAATTCATAACGGACTTTTACAACTGCATTGGTGAATCTTTTCAAGAGGATTGGAAATGTGTTCAGGTGTAAAATGATGTGTCAACAACAACTTTCCTTGTTCGGTGTATGGTTGTTGTGTTGATTGACTGTCAAGCATCTAATTTTCCAATGAAGGACACACTGCGCTCATCAGGGCGCAGCCCCCGATGTTGAGATTTGATCGATTTCATCAGACTGAGGTTCATACATACGTCGTACGAGACACACGCTATATTTGAGGGGTGTTTCTCGTTGATTACTCGAAGACTGTTCAACTATGGCACTTGTGCTACATGACAGATATTTGACTCATCCTGACACACCATTCTGGATGTAACTCACCCCTCAATGGGGATTAGTTCACAAATTGTTACAGAGGTTTGCTTCTCATCTGATCGCAAATGACCAGTACTCGTACGAATCATCACAACTGAAAAGACCCGATTTGGAAACCTGAACGTCTTTCCGCGACTTCGAAAACGTCCTCAGCGGCCTAAATGGACGAGGAAAGTGAACTTACTTGTCTCTGGATGAGCAGGCTTCTCTCTCACCGCTGAGCTGCTGTTTATCAGTGATCTCGGGAGCATCTGCTGATTGTTTACAAGCGAAGTGTCATCTGAATCACTTGCGCCACTCCATTCCTCCTCTTCTGGAAGTCCGAGACTGACCGGCCCAACCGATTCGAAATTTGTTACGAGCAAGACAACAACAAGGCTCATCATTGGCACTTCCATCTTGTTCAATGCAGAGGTGCCTGGTAGTTCGAGACTGAAGCACTCTTCAGAAAAACCGTTTCTCAAATGAGGTGTCCAGAAGGCGGTTTCAAGTTCTTCTCCCCGAGCCACAAAGCACGGAGACCGAGCAACATTCCCACTCCAACCACACGGGAGCCACCAAATCGCTATTCCACAGTTGAAAAGTCTCGATCAGTTGATCTTCGTGTCAAGTTTTCCTGGCTGCTTTTCCATTTAAATTGACAAAAGCCAGTTGGGTGGTGGGAAAATGCTTGTCCAGAAAATCGTTTTCATGGAGAAACCCTGTTGCATGCCAAAGTTGAAAGCATTTCTTCCCGACGACTAATGTCTGCACAGGCATACTCCACCCGCGAGCCAATTTCTTATCTTCACTGGTAATTTTGACAGAATAATTTAATCTTGGCCGACGGCTGCCACCATGGCAGTCAATCCATTGCCTGGAATCTTGGATGCGGAATTCCGTGAGTGGACTCAGTCTATCAGCACAAGTTTTCTTGTTAATTCCCAAAAACAGGAATGCAATGCACGACAAAAGAAAATTATGATGACCACTGGCATTGTGTGAATATAATACATATTAGAGGTTCAGATTGGGAGAAGCGCCCCAGGCTTTTACTCGCCGAGGTGGCAAAGTAATCAAGACAAAACTGACACGAAGGTCACCGAAGAGGAAAGTCAGGCGACACGTTGAAATGGCAGGTCTGTTTGAAAAGTTGTAGGCCAGGCAAAAATTAAACCTTGGAGCAACAAAGGTTTCCCACTGTGTGACCGTTTTGGGGCTCGGAAAAAAAACTGAGGAACTCGGCGAGGAAACTCAAAAAATGATACGAAATTCATACTTTGCTCGGAATAACACTGGGCATTCTTGAATCAGATAGTGAGTTTCGTACCTTGTTTTTTCTTTTCCAGTTTCGTCCCCGAGTTTCTCAGTACGACAGTAAAATTATTTGTATTTCACCACTTGGTAAAAGTTCCTGAAATTCAACCTGGGAAATCTTTTCCTCTCTCGGATGTTACGAACGAGCTGGATGTAATGAAGGCAGCCAGTAACACCTGTAACACCTGGTTTACTTGCAGTTCCTTCAACAGTTCAGTCCAAGAGCATTCCTCTGGTCTGCTAGCAAGTGACAGCTTAATCTTTCTGCAGAGAAACTCCAGTTATTCTGCAGATAAAACACTTTTTACTCCAATCCAAATGCCCAGATAAATGTTGGCCGCAATACAAATTTCTTCACTAACGCATCAGATCCAATCACTTTCAGTCTGAAGCACTGCATGGCCAGTTTTCCAATTCAGAACTGACTTCACCGCTCCTTGCGATTTTGAGACCGTAAATCCGCAAAAATTTCTACTCACATCCACAACGCGGCCAATCTATTCGAACACAGAGGTTCTGTATGTTTGCTGCGTGTGGAACAAAGGGCATACACTTTCAGAAAGTCACCAAAGTTGATTGGTGTGCGCCGGTGCCCCTCATGCCCCGTCACATCCAGAACGGGACGCGCCTGGCCCGCAGAACGCATACAGATGAGAGAATCACGACATTTGTGACAACCTGGCCCAGCATCCACACCTCCTGAATAAGCATGAATGGATACACACGAATCTCACCAGCGACGCTCCACAAGCACGATGCTATGCACAATGCATACCTCCGGGATATTCGTCGCATTAGCAGTCTAAAACCAACACATACCGGACGTAGCTAAATGTTTAATGACAAAACAGATCCCAGATAAGTTTTTTGCCCGCAAAGTCTGTACGTTTCAGAACTTCATCGCTGCAATCAAAAGCTTCAGGGACAATTCGCTGCGGGCAAAACTGCGGTTTGTGTCGAAACGTAATCAATCGAAATTACTCGCTTAATTGAACATGAAACACGACGAGGAAGCGGGACTTCAGTCGAGTGATCATCGCATCTGGATTCACACAAGACAAGGGTCTGCAACATCCAGATGCCACTTTACACTGCGCAGATGGGATTGGTAGGGGTATCATGCTGCACCAGCCAACAACCCTGGCGCTCACCGCTGTTGCAATATCTGCGGCGCTGCCGGCAAAAACTTGAACTGAGTAGGTATTGCACCCGGGGCATGGGGTGCGCGACCCCTGACCTGACGTCGTTCACGATCCACTGAGAAATGCCCCGTGCCTCGCTTACCACAGCCACACACAAAACAAACATTTGCCAGCCCAAATATTCCAAGCTGCCCCTCGAGTAATTGATTGGTAATGAAAGAGACCTGACCTTTTTACCGACACCTTGTGAAAGAGTTGGGTCAATGGGGCCCGTTTGCAATTGCATGCCAAAATGTCTGTGGACCGAAATCTACACCGCAATGCCCTTCAGCTCCCTTTGCATTATTTCATCCGGATCCTGTGTGGTGCTCGCGCGACGCAGGCAACTCGAGCGTGGGCGACCAGACTCACTGCTGTAATTTCAGCGTGATGTGAAGTTTCACGATCCAGACATTCTCGTCTCTGACGGTGGTCTCCAAAATCTTTTTTCAGTCTGACCTCCGCCGTCTACTCCTCTGCTCCTAATGCTTTGTGGTGACAGTGTCAGACACCGACGCATCCCTGTAAAACCCCAAAGCTACGGATTCTGACAAGAGTAAAGTCTGTTCTCACAAACAACAAACCTTGTTGCTGTCGTAAATTTGTACTTGTCACAAGTTTACCTCTGAGTGAAACCGGTGTCGACCCTTAGACACGGCTTTGGAATATTTGTCGTTTTTGGCAGTCAAAGGCAGACACTGCATCTTCGCAACTGATCAACCTGAAGTTCGTCTCACAGGTGCAAGCCAGCCACGTTGATTGGGATCTCTCTCCGTGAAGTCAGGTCTTTCAAAACTCTTTTGTGTCGCCAGGTCTTCCTCATGTGGTGACAAGTAAATTACCCGTTTCCTCCACGCACAAAAGGTGTAAAACCAAACTGACGTCGAGTAAGCCCACAATTTGCGGAAAACGAAACAGGTGCCTGCGCAAAAGGGCACGCCGCTCTGATGGAGCTCTGTGAGTGTGTGTAAACTGCGTGAATGTCATGAAAACAGTATGTGCTTCATTTCCCCAAATGAGGGGTTGTCATGGCAGTTTACACCAAGTCCCGTTACAATACAGGTCACACGTAAAAACGCAACAATGCAAAACACAAGTCGTGCTGTTGTTCAGAATCTGACCGGGGTTGCCGCCCTCTCAAGAACACATTTGGTGCAAATCGTTTACGGCATCGACTCTAAACACCGCTGGGTGCAGGCGGCGGAGCTGCGCGTGCCCTGCAGCGGTTCGACTGACACGTTCACAGATTCACTCAACGTTTCCTGAATCTGCAGAAAAGGACAACGAAGTTCCGTTCCCTCCATCATGACCAGGACAGCTCCTGCTTGAAAATCAGTGAACGATTTGACAACGCAAGCAGGCCCATGAGCCAGAGTTCAAACTGAACTTCTGTGAATGATTCATAGGCCAAGCGAGCCACAAAGCTTACGCTCCAACCTGATTGGAAGTTTCCCCGCACCACGTACCCCGTATCACACACCTGCACGACTACGTTGGTCCATTTGGCAGGCCCGCAGGCACAAAAGGGTGTTGTTCTTTTGATTTAGCCAGAAGTTTTAACAGGCCAGGTGATCGCACGATGAACAAGAAAGTAGAAATGTCAGTCACCCCCACTTCCCCTGTTCACACAGAAGCTTACGTCTTGCTGAAAGGCCTTGACAGGGCTTCACCCAAAAGTTTGTCATTTTCTTGATAAACATATCCTGTGGGGTGACACGAGACAAATGTGGAAAAACACCAGGCTTGGTGCTGCGCCAAGTGGATTGAGAACATGAGACAGAAAATCAAAATCCTAAGATTTGCATTCCACACTGGTGCTCCCACACAAAAGTATGAGACAACCAAGTCAACCACAGGCCTTGAAAGGGGCTACAATCCCAATTGGTTTGAGTAATGATACAGAAGCCTGACAATTTGCTGTTTAAAGAAAGAATATGCTTCTGTTTCAACCACATCCATTTTGAAAAGGAAAAAACCCAGTCACGTGATCACATGATAGCCCCATGGGGGGAGGAATGCAGGCTAAAGCCAGCAAAATAGTGATATTGTGCTATTTTCTATCTATTTTCTATCTAATCAATTGTTGTAAAAATATACAGAATATTAAAAATTATCTGCTGATGCTAGCACCTGCTAGTGGGGGAGGAGTGTGGTGTGACACACCTGACCCAAATGTTAGAACCACCAATCACCAGATGGCATGATTGAACACAACAAATACAGAGGTTCCTGCCCTCAGGGACAGTCTCTCCTGAGATACCAACCTGTTTGTTTGTGATATCACTACAACACAGATCTTGTTTGAAGATCAGGAGAGGTGCACAACTTATCCCAAAATAATAGTAACTTTCTACAGAGGAACAAGCCCAGGATGGCCCCGAATGTGTTTCACAAAATCCGAGATGGCAACTGTGTCAGAGATTTACATTGCCATCCTGCACTGGAATACGGGGGACCACAAGACCAAGCATCCTGCATGCAACCTTTGCTGAGTTATGGCAAAGTTAAGATACCCGTCGTCTCACTCAATTTGGCCAAGCTGAGTTGTCCGTGGGAGGAGGGGGGTAACTCAAGAGGTGATACTGAACACTGTGCCATCAAAATCCCAAAGTTGAGTTCCTCCCCCGGCCCCCGAAACTCAACTTGCCCAGGACAAACACCGATACAGGGGCAAACCAATATCAGCTCGCGGCTGATAAATATTTTGATTCCACAGGTGAGATGTTTCGACGACACAACAGCGGACGCGCACACTCTCCACGTCCCTTCGATGTTGACGGCCACAAGTCACCAAGGATGCCTCACCAAACAAAAAAGAATTTCAATTTGGGTTGTCAAAATCTGGTTCAAAGAGCACACGCCTCTGCGGATCCAGGACTGAAGGCACAAGGGTCACAATTTGACGGAGGGCTTACCCCAACCTGGACATTTTCTGCGTGCAAAGGGAAGAAAAACAATTCGCCTCCACCTGAAGGGGGGTGAATGGGTTTTACTTTCAGAAGTCAGAGGGGCCTGGCCTCCCGCCTCCTTGATCCGCCAGAGCGTGGCACTCGAAGAAATGAGTCACCTCCCACATACTTTCACATCAAACCAGCATCTGGGTCACTCACCCTGCGCAGATTAGCAGTTCAATGAGCAACTCAATCCAACGACACATGATAACAGCTGTCAGAGGAGCCAGCCACATGTACCTGTTGGGCGGCATGTCACTAACTCCGGTCTTGTTCAAAGCTGGCCAATTTTGTGGGATTTGAAGTGCCACTGTATGGTGTACCCACGGTTTGCGTTGACTTGCCAATGAAGTGAGACTGTTCACCCGTAGCTGGTGAAACCAATGGCAGTGGGACTTGTAATGCGAGTCTTTCCACAAGCAAGACCAGAAAACACACTTGGAGAAGTGTGGTTTAGACTAGACACAGTTTGCTTGTACTTGACTCCATTCTGGGGTCACCACTTCGGAGTATTCAATCGTTCAAATGTATACACTTCCTGCAACAGCGCCACATTCTCCAATATTTCCGCCGACGATCTGAGTGCTGAAAGATATCCAAGGAAATGCTTTCAGGATGAGAGAAGAGCTCTACTCGAAATTTTGAGTTGACATGCGCTGTTCACTGCAGTGAAGCTCGGGGGTCACGTTCCTGTCGATTTCTACACGTTGTGGCTTCTCAGGACAGAAGTGTCTTCTGCGGCGGATCCAGGGGATACGACTCCCGACCGAACCCGCAAATGCAGAAAGAACCTCTTGCACATAATTTTATTTCCAATTTTCAATACTTGATTCATCGAAATAAAGCTGTGATTGCTCCTCTGTGGGACCCCAGTCCTTTGACGCTTCCCGTCAGCTGCCGCTGGATACTTCCTGCACACAAAAACAACTTGTGTGTGAGACCAAACAAACCAAGCCTCAACAAACCTAATGACCCAACAGATCCTGATCTCTCATGTTTTGAATGCACCACATTTGCATTTCCAATTTGTTTCACCCTCTGCACCTAGAAAACTCGAGTTGAGCGTGAGTACAATGTCGTTGGACACAAAATTGAGCAACTATGTTGCAACAAAAAGTTGCCAAATTGATGACAACTTTGTTCCCAGTCAAATGTTTCATTTCCAGCTGGTTACATATTGGATCTGCCGTACATTTCGTAGATCGCGTGCAAATTGACCGAACACATCAGCATCCAAAGTGACAATATGGGCTTTGAAGTTCTCAGCACAAATTCAACCACTTGCATCTCAGTTTGCACATGTCAACAAAACTAGCGCTACTCACCTGATCTCTGGGATCCCACCACCGCCAGCGCGGCACTCGTAATCCACAGTACTAAATGAACATATTTAACCATAATTGCTGTGATTTTGAGTCTCTGTAAGAGAGAAAACTCGCGGAACATGGGAGAGCAACATGAAGCCAACTTTCAGAATTCGCGGCCATGAATGATGTGCGGCTGAGTGACGAATCGCGGCAGCACTGCGCGCTCAACAGCAATGGCGCCGCCCCTCGTGGTGCCGAGGCGAGAGAGACCACGTGCACGTGCGCGTTGTACCAATCCAGGTAAATACACAGAATTCCATGCACCCACTGAACCACAAATTTGAAGCCCAAAAAACAAAAGAAATTGTGATCTGAAAGTTGTATTTTGCTTTGTTTCACACCTTCATATCATGTCTTGTTTTGTTGCGGTCCCCGGCTCAGCGTCGTGCCCGCCTGTCGGCTGACCGGTGTGACAGGACCAGACATCGACCAGGACCAGATAACGACCACACTCCGAGGTCATTGTGCAGTCCTAAAATTTCAAGACCAGGCTCCGACCTGCCAGAACTGCCAGGCAGGTCAGAACCTGGTCCTGAATTTTTTTAGGACCAGACAACGATGTCGTTGTCTGGTCCTGAATTTTCAGGACCACACAATGACATCGGAGAAATGTTGCTGTCGGGGTCTGGTCCTGAGACACCGGGGCTATTCCGCACCTTGTGTCAGAGAGCAGCTGATCCCTCCTGTCTCCATTGACTCAGTCACAGACACTGGTACCACTTTGTTCAGCTTAGTCATCTGCAGGTAGCACTCTCTCTGTGTGTTTTTCACAGGCTTTAACACACACGAAGCTGTGCATGTGTACAAGCAGTTTCATAGGCCAGCAGGATCGAGCAATGTGATCACATAGAATATCGATCATCGATCACCTAACAGTCCTTTGATTCTATAAATTTTGTGCAAATTTACTCAGCACCAGAGAGATACAAAGAGATTAATTTGCCTGAGGAGGACTGTATCCCAAAGGTCAGTTTCCAATGCTTCCGTGTGAAAACTGAAAATCCATTGTTAGCTGAGCTTTGGGTTACATATGTTGAAATGAGATGTCCCCTGGCAACATGTATTTCCTTGTGGTGTTTTATATATATTTTTTGGTGCTGCAATATACTCCTGAAGATGTTCTGCAAATGACAGTGAAACACGAGAGGTCTTCGCGTGAGCGGGCGTGTTGCAACAGCAATCGAGAATGCATTTTTCTAAACGAAACACAATCTCTTTATTCCACGCAAAATGTACACCCAGATACTCTTGTAAATTCTTTGGCATTGCTTTTGACGCTACGTTTTCCTGATTGCCCAAGTCAGAGACAATATCAGACACTGCAAAGAACCTTTCGAGATCATGGCTGAACGGCTGACTCTATTTCGGCAAGGATATGCACAGTGCCATGAAGGATTTCTCTCATGTTCACTTCACAAAGGCTTTTGCGTGGTATTTTACGCGCACTGGGGATGATACGGTACAATGATCAGAGCGAGGAGCTTTTCTGTCACATTCAAGGGGTGGCCACACAGGCCACGCGTCAATTATTGACGCGCGTCAATTTTTGACGCATCCGAACATCTAGCACTATTTCAAATGTAGGTGGCCACACAGGACGCGTTAATT
>JAAUXT010015372.1_pt1 | contig 16196 bp, 15 predicted proteins | sample 7278171 | NCBI WGS metagenome assembly JAAUXT01 (sample SAMN14350112, study PRJNA611818) | marine sediment metagenome | isolation source: surface marine sediment (1.8m) | place: French Polynesia: Moorea | collected 2018-08 | reverse complement strand
TCCAGTCTGGAATATCTGCACATTCAGTTGTGATGCTGGGATGTGGTTCAATTGTTCCATCAGCTATTTCTTCATGAAGCCAACACAGTTTGAGACACTGCCACTTTGCAGTGTATCTTTTGCTGAAAAAAGCATAACAAGAGAGCTTTTGGAACTTTTCTTGTCGAAAGAATGAGATGCTGTTTCACAATTTACAAAACTATTCAGTGCAAATTGCTTCAAGGGTCTCTGTTGGTTGGAGAGGACCCTGGAATCAAGGGTACTCATTCTGTTGATGTGTATCCACAAATAATTTGTAGATGTCAGCCAGTCAAATGTCCCTGGAACTATGGCTGTTATAAAGTTCCTCTGTAGGTAGACATGTTCCACATGGTCCAATCCCACAAACATGTTTCTCCTCACAGATGCAATGTTGTTTCTCTTCAGTACCAAATACTTCAGATTTACCAAGCCATAAAAACTAGCATCTTCAATGATAGAAATGTTGTTCATGTAGAAGCCCAGAAAATAGAGGTTGGAGGCATATCTTTGTTGGTAAAAAGTGTAAGCTCTGATCATGGTCAGCTCAGCTTCACCAATAAATAGCCAAAAAGTTTCATCTGGAACATCCTGTGGAATATCTGCAAATTCTATTAGAACACAAGATATTTTCAATCCACGCTCTTCCTCTTCATGGGTGCAATTGTCCACACTGTGCCCAGCCATTCCGAAGCACACAGTGCTGAACCACATGACAATAATAACAACTGAAATGAAGAAACATGTTGCAGACAAGTATGTTTGACTTCAGCAAAACAAAACCACAAAAACGAAAGATTTTACAGTTCAGGATTTACCTACCTAAACAAAGGTACATCTTTGAAATGAGGCACATCTTTGTCAATTCTATTGTTTTGAATTTCATATTGTTGATCCACATACTTTAAAGTTCATCAACCTGAATCTCCCTCGACGTGGCAGTTCTTCCTATCTATTCGTGGAAATGGTTTCATCTTGCTCTCGGTTTTCCCACAGAATTGTGTGCAACAGCAAGCAATTATCTCCTTGCGCCAACGATATACATGTGCATCAAGCCGTATGCGTCTTTATATTGTGTGGAGCCTAAAGTTGGGGGGTTGGCTCAAACAGCGCTTAAAGATCTAATTTCCTTGTTCACCGAACCGAGCCATGCGACTCAAAGGGTTATTTTTCCTTGATATATCTGTACTTGACAGGTGAAACCAATGCTCAGAGTAACAGTCCAAAATGGACAAGTTTAGTTGGTGACCCTGCGTCAAAAATGCAAGGGCAACTGCAACTTTTTTTGATGCTGACTGCAAATTGTTTCCATGTTAGGCCAATATCAAAAGCACATCCCAGTGTGTCTCCAACACAGTGCACATCTCAGTGTGTCTCCAACACAGTGCACATCCCAGTGTGTCCACAGCACAGTGCACATCCCAGTGTGTCTTAAGCACAGTGCACATCTCAGTGTGTCTCCTACACAGTGCACATCCCAGTGTGTCTCCAGCACAGTGCACATCCCAGTGACTCTCCAGCACAGTGGACATCACAGTGTGTCTCCATCACAGTGCACATCACAGTGAGTCTCCAGCACAGTGCCCATCCCAGTGTGTCTCCAGCACAGAGCATATCCAAGTGTCTCTCCAGCACAGTGCACATCCCAGTGGGTCCCCAGTACAGTGCACATCCCAGTGTGTCTCCAGCACAGTGCACATCCCAGCATGTCTCCAGCACAGTGCACATCCCAATGTGTCTCCAGCACAGTGCACATCTTAGTGTGTCTCCAGCACAGAACACATCCCAGTGTGTCTCCAGCACAGTGAACATCCCAGTGTGTCTCCTGCACAGTGCACATCACAGTGTGTCTCCAGCACAGAGCACATTCCAGTGTGTCTCCATCACAGTGCCCATCCCAGTGTGTCTCCAGCACAGTCCACATCTCAATATGTCTCCAGCACAGTACATGTGTACCCTGGCAGCAGTCTCAGCTGGGGTATAACCTCCAAAATTCAAAATGTGTGGCAATTCAGTTGTTCAGATCTGAGCTGACCAAGCATTTACAACTGATGCATCCATGAGGGGAAAACAAGATGAAAGGGGAATCTGCATCCAGATCCACTCCACTTGCAAAAACCCACTTTGGTGTGAATTGAAAACTCCTTGCAGGCTTTCCGCATTGAGTGATAGTGGTGATGTTTTGGGCTGATGTCAAAAATTGAATCAATGGAGTCAATATTAGTTTAAATGCCGATGCCCAAAAAAGTCTTTCCGGTCAGACATCATACTGCAACTTGACAAGATGAAGCACAGGCAATCCATCAGATTCAGTACAGCGACCTGGCTCAAATTGCAAGTTTTCAAGTTTTGCTGTCCCACATTCTGCAATTTTGCATTCAAATCAGGGCAAAAGTTTGCTTTTTCTCCAGATTAGTGAGTTTCAATCACTTTCATGAGAGTAACTATTGGAAGTCCATTCAATGACAAAGGTTCCTTTTTATCAGACAAACTTTCCACATGAACCATAATATTTGGGATCACAATTTTTTTTTGTGGCTGTCACAAAAAATGCACTTGTGTCTTCAAAGCTCTTTCGTGCTTGATGCTATTCTTATTGAATATTCATGGCACACAAAGTCCAGATTGCAAAGCAGAAAAAGTCAATGTACAGAACAGAAAAGTGAAGGCTTTGCAAGAACTTCAGCTGAGTTGATGGATTTTCAATTTTGTTTTTGTTTTTACAATGCAAGGATGATTTGCAGTATACTCTGTGTTGTGTGTTTTTGTGTTGAGTGTTGTGTTGTGTGCAGCACAGTGTGGTGTCTACTGTGGATATGTGTGTGTTGTGTGTTGAGTTCTGTCTTGCCAGACCTGCACTTCAAGCATTGTTTGTCTTTCATTCATATATGACACCTTCAGCTGTTCCCAGTGGGCTGCGATCTGAACCATTTCCAGAGGAGGTGTCAACCGATGCTTGTGCCACAATGTTGTTGTCCAAGTCTTCATATGTTGTTGAGGTGTTGGAACTTGCATGGGATTGGGGAGGGGTGTTGGAAGAAGGAAGAAGTTGTGATGATGCACCTACAGCTTGGCCCCTGATTTCAAGGTTTGGATAGGGTGGGGGTTGGGGTGGGCTGGGGGTTGTTGCTGGATTTGGAGCAGAGTCATTTGGTGTTTGAAAGGTTTGTTCCATTCTGTGGATCTCAATATGATCTCCATGCACCACTTGAGGAGTAGTGTTATTGGTCTGCCTTTTTCTGGGGAAGAAGCATTTCAAGTGTAAAAATAATACATGAAGAATGAGCACAGGCATTTTGCTTTTCTTTTGTGGCAGTCAATTGCTCTTACCTTCTGCAAAAGAAGAGCAGCCAAAGAACTGTACATATGAGCATAACCACCAGAACAGCCACAGTTGTTATTAATATCCACTTCACATCATCATGACCTGTGTCATAATGAGATGAGTCAATATGTCTTTTGTGAGTGACAACATTGAACTTTTCTTCTGAAATTAACTGTCAAAATGGCTGAAATTTCCCAGTTTTTATAGGTTTTGGTGTCTGAGACTCACCAAGTGCTGTTTCATTTGGTGCATGTTCAAATTTTGTGGGTTGTTCCCTTGTTGGTTTTGTCAGTAGCTCAGTTGCTTTTGTTGTAGTTGTTGTTGTTGGTGTATTTGTTGTTGTTGGTGGTGTATTTGTTGTTGTTGTTGTTGGTGGTGGTGGTGGTGGTGGTGGTGTATTTGTTGTTGTTCTTGGTGGTGGTGGTGGTGGTGGTGGTGGAGATGTTGATGGTGTATTTGTTGTTGTTTGCATTGTGGAAGCAGTTGGCTTTGGTTTGGGTACAGGAGTTGACATGGTCAGTTGTCCTATAGTTGTTTGAGAATCAGAAGGAAACTTTGTTGTATCAATATCTGTCAGAAACCACACAAACAATCTCCTCAGAAATTGACCAACAAATCCAGAAATGCTGTTTGAAAAGAAATCCTGTCATTATGAGTTTTGATTCTTACCTTTCAACAAACATTGTGGCTGTGAGCCTGTCAGGAGACCAGACTGCTGGCAAATTCTGATGGTATCCCCTTCCAATACATAACCCTCATGACATGAATATTCGACATGTGTTCCACAAGGGTGGTGAACTGATGTTGGAAACTTGTTGCCATGATTTAAGTCAAGGGGATCGTTGCAAAAAATTCCAAAAGCTACAACATAAACAACAAGATTGAAAGATCATCATTCAGTTAGAGCTTTTAGTCAGAAAAATAATGCCACTTTACTGTGTTTTCAGGACTCACAAGTGCAATTGGTTTTTGTTGTCCAAGAACCATCTTGCTGACATTCAATATTTCCACCTCCTTCATAACAATCATTACAGGTGTATGAGATGGTGGACCCCACTTCATAAGGATAAACATTGCCTGATCTTACAGCATGGGACAATCCTCCTGGTTCTGGACAATGACCTGAAAAGGAGATTTCTAAAAAGGGACAAAGACAACAAAACACAACCACAAAAAAATTCCTTCCCCACCCATACAGGATCAATACTTTCTTTTGGTAAAGATGAGACCACTGCAAGATGTGAATGGAATGCACCTCTGCATCACAATGTGAGAGATTGGTGTTATTTTACTGGTGGTTGTTTGTTTATCAAACCAAATAACCCACTTGATTTGTTGCATTGCAGACTGTCCCAGTCTGGAATATCTGCACATTCAGTGGTGTCACTGGGATGTGCTTCAATTGTCCCATCAACTATTTCTTCAAAAAGCCAACACAATTGCAGACACAACCACTTTGCAGTGGAATTTTTGCTGAAATATTAGAGAAGACAGGAAAACCACATGTATTTGGAATGGATGTTAAATTGCCACATGAATGAGAAGCTTATTTTCATGCTGTTACAAACCTGCTCAGTCCAAACTGTTTCAAGGGTCTCTGTTGGTTAGAAAGAACCCTGGAATCAAGGGTACTCATTCGGTTCATGCCAATCCACAAATATTGTACCTTTGTCAGCCAGTCAAATGTCCCAGGTTCTATAGTTGTAATGAAGTTATTCCTTAAGTAGAGCTGCTCTAATTGGTCCAATCCTACAAACATTTCCATCCTCAGAGATGAAATATTGTTACTCTGCAGTGACAAAATTGTTAGGTTTATCAATCCATAGAAACTTGCATCTTCAACAACAGAAATTTTGTTTTGGTAAAGAGATAGAAAGGTGAGGTGAGAGGCATATCCTTGTTGATAGAATGTGTAAGCTCTGACTGTAGTCAGCTCATCCTCGTCACTGATATAGAGCCACAAAGTTGCATCTGGAACATCCAGTGGAATATCTGTAAATCCTTGTGATTTACACATTATTTTCAGTACACCCTCTGGAAAAAGATGGGTGCAATTTTCCACACTGTACCCAGCCATTCTGATGTGCACATTGCTGAACCACATGACAATAATAACAACTGAAATGAGGAAACATGTTGCAGACACCTGTGTGTGACTTGACCAAAACAAAACCACAAAAAGGAAAGATTTTACATTTCAGGATTTACCTACCTAAACAAAGATTAATCTTTGAAATGAAGTACATCTTTGTCAATTCTATTGTTCTGAATCTCCTTTTGTTGATCTGCACACTTGAAAGTTCCTCAAAGCAAATCTCACACGACCTGGCAGTTCGTCCTGTCTGTTGCTAGAAATGGTTTCATCTTGCTCTGGGTTTTCCCACAGAATTGTGTGCAACAGCAATTCCCTCCTTGCGCCTTATGTTCGCTGAGCCGTGCGCGTCTTTATATTGTGTGGAGCCTAAAGTTGGCCTAAACAGCGCTTAAAGACCTAATTTCCTTGTCCACCGAACCAACCCATGCAAGTCAAAAGGAGGCTTATTTTCCTTGTACGTGACAGGTGAAACCAATGCTCAGAGTGACAGTCCAAAATGGACAAGTTTAGGGGTTTACACGTTGGTGACGCCGCGTCAAAAATTGCGACTGCAACTGCAACTTCTTTTGATGCTGACTGCAAATTGTTTCTATCTTGGGCCAGCATCAAAAGTTTTGCAGTTGACTGCAACTTTTTTCAACTGCAAAAATTTTTGCAGTCAACTGCAAATGCCCAGTAGCAGTTCAATATGAGTTTTCACATTGATTTTTGCAGGTGCAGTTAGGAATGGACTGTACTGTTTTTTGCAGTTGACTTCAAGCTGCAGACATCAATTTTGCTGCTTGCAGTTGGCAGTTTGCAGTCGGCTCAACGTGAAAACCGCTTTTGTGCGCGGTAAGAGGCCACAGGTGTTCCCGCCCGCCTCCCATTTTCGGTGTCGTGCCGAGTCATCGCAGTCGGTTGCGAGCACTGCTTGTGGTCATGATCGAAGGCGGTAAAAGCGGTTTTCACGTTAGTGACGCCGTCGTGTTCTTTTGACGTCAACTTCAACTTTTTGCAGTCACTGCAGCAGTTTTGAAGTCAGTAAAAATTGGTCCAGACCATGTTTTGACCTTGACTGCAAAGTTGCAGTTGATGCAGTGAAAAAGACTCATTGAAATATTATGTATTAATTCATGACATCAACTGCAAAGTTGCAGTCCCTGTAGCAAGTATTCACTGCAACTTTTGCAGCTGTGTCAATGTGAAAACAAAGCTGCAGTCAATGTCAAAAAAGTTGCAGTCGACGTCAAAAAAAAACATGACGGCGTCACCAACGTGAAAGCCCCTAAAAGCGGAGCCCTGACTGAGCTTGGCTGGCTGCGCTTGCCACTGGGCCACAGTTTTATATCGAACACCTCCCTCAGACAAGCTGGCGCAGTCAAGATGGCGGAGGCATTTCACCAAGGCATGGATAAAATTTGGCACCTCTCAATGCATTTCAATAGACCTTTTTCCCAACCAGCAAAGTTGCAAAATAATTACAGAATATTCTTACTAGTACATTGATAAATATTTTGAAAATTTGTTGGAAAGATAATCCAACTCTAATACAGTTAAAAATATGCCTTATGGTGCTGGGAGTGATTCAAATGAAAATGCAAATGGTGGTGCCCATGCGGCGAGCGATAATAGGGGTGTGTGCAACATCAAACAATCTCTGATACTGTATCTCAAAGATTGCATTGTTCATACCTAGCAAGAATCAGTGATGAAAGTTAAAATTTTTCAAGAAACAAAAAAGTCAAAAATGAACTTTTGGTGATTCTGAAAAAATTAAACATAATTGATCTACAAATGAATACCACCAAGTTAGTTGTAATGACTTTCCCAAACTACCATGAAAAGGAATTTGTGATCTGTCGAAAAAAATTTCCAACTTTTCATAACCCATCAGTCCATCAAAATCTATTTTGCAGCCCATTTGAGCCATCTTCAGAGGTCATCACACACTACACGGAACACACTGGAGTCAAATGCACTCAACCATCCAACACCCCAACTTGTACTCTTCAACTAACATGCAACATAACCAAAGAAACATACCTATCACCATGTGCCCAAACAATGTTTTCATTTTACAACACCTCAAAATGATCCCAATTTTCATCTGACCATACTCCACGAAAATCCCATTCATGTTGCTATGCTACATTGAAATTTCACAAACTTGGTATTTATCCAGAGCAAATCACATGCTCCACCACAAATTATCCAAATATGACACAAAAATAACATTTAAACCAATATAATTCACCCACACATGTACCTGGACCCCCCTTGAAAAATCAAAATGTGATTTTTGAGTTTTTGGATTAAAATGTGTTGCATGCTGCACAGCAAAATTATACAAAGCATCCAAAAACAAACATTTTGACTTTCAGCCAACAAAAAACCAGCAATGAATGTTACCATAGCAACCAATCATTAATTCTAAAATTTAGCCCAAGCAATTCTCTACATCTTTTCAATATACTTCCTTCAGCAGATATCAACAATTTCTGAGCTCTTTAGCCATTTATACAGCCATACCCAAATTTCACCATGTCAGCCATATTGGTTTTTTGGCCATAAAAACATGTGAAATCAAAAATTTGTTCTTTTGACACTTTGTGCATCAATTAGAGCCCAAAAGTGAGTGAAAAAACCAAACATGACCAAAATTGAACAAACAGAACACTTTCAAACTGGCATTCACACATTTTGCCTCTTGATGCCATTTTTAAAATGTATGTTCAAATCACCAAAAAATCTATCTAAAAACTCCCTATTTTCAGTCCAAGTAAGTTGCCCCCACACATCTTTGCCCCAGACACACAGCTTGTGGGTGAGATGATTTTCGAAGTGGTGCAGCTGATAAGTCCACGACCTAGTTCTGCGCACAAGGTCTGCACATCCGACACCAATGCACTCGGCACTACCCATGAATGGCTCATGAAGAATGTGTTGTTTGATTTGCTGTGTGGTCCTCTTGTGATCACCTATTCTTGGTCTATATTTCTGGTGCATAAATCGAACGGCACCAATGCCAATGCATGTGATGACATCAATTTTTCCTGAAATTTGGCTTCTTTGTCAGCTTGCAAAGTTGCAACCATCATTCTTTGCCTCAAAATTCTGTTGGTGTTCAAAGGAAGGTATCAGTGAGAGAAAGTTCAACAAAAGAAACCCCATCCAATTGCTCCAAGTGAAAGAAAGAGCTGAGAAGGAAAAAAAGAAGGAGACATGAAACCCTGGTTTGGGAGTTTTTTCTTCCATCAGGTGAATTTATTTGTCATGAGTTTCTTTTTCAAACTGAATAACAATTTCAAGTGGTTTGTTGTCTGCTCAGGATCCTTCCAGCTGTTATTACACCTGAACTTACAGTGGTGCTGAAAAGTGTCCAATTCCCTGTTGCCAATGTGAGCATTCAACATGTATGAGAACAAAAAACCTGGGCAGCACCTCAGATTGTACAACAGTTTAGTTGCCAATGAATTGTGTGCAAATTCTTATTCTGTTGAGTTCCAAAGCAATGACCTGCATCTGCAAGGAGTTTTTAAGATTTCCAGAGGCTTTTCTTGGAGTGAAAACTGGCAATGTTGTGTTTTCTCTCACCCTGGTTTGCACAGTTTCACTTGGTGATTCAGGTTCTCATTGGGTCAGCTCAAAACTGAATGTTCATGAAGCAAATTTAAAGTTTTGGCACAATTACATTGAGAAATATCTTTCAATTGGTTTTGAACAACAGGATATGTCCTCTGACAATTTTGTCTGTCACATTCTAGACCTCACTCTGAAGGCTAAAACTTTCCAATACAGATCTTTTGAGTATTCTTTTGAGTATTACAAGCACATAATTCAACAGTTGTTTACAACAAGGACTTTCAAACAGAAAACCATATTCTTTGAAGCTGACAATGCATATTTCAAAGAATCTGTGAAAACTACATCACTGAGGGTGAAGAGAGTGTGTGCACACTTGCAAATGAGTTCTGATATGTTTTCCTTTCATAAGATTCACATCAGTTACAGCCATTTGTACAGATTGTTTGTATTGTACGCATCCTTTGTGTGGCATTTTGAACTGGACAAAACCTTGTCTCTCAATCTTACATTCAAGGATATTACTTTCATTGCTGTCCCTGTCAATTTTGAAAATGGATCCCTGTCATGTGAATTTGGCTCTCTGAAAGTATCCAAATTCAGGTCTTCAACGCATTTCTTTGCATTCTGTGGACAACAGTCAATTTTCAGCTTCTACCCACCCTTCAGAAATTTTGTTGCAACAACATTTGTAAACATTCAGACCACTTTTACAGTTGAGGCATTTATATCTGTTTTGGATTATGAAAGAACAATAAAGAGTTCTGTGCCATGTAGGACATGCAGCCCAGAAGGAGGCAGGCATTGGACTGATCCAGTTTTGACCTACAAAATTCCAATAGTTGAAAATTTGTACACTTCATCTATTTTTCACATTCAAGTGCCAAAGATTAAACACATTGTGATATTCAGTCACTTGAGTGAACGCCTCCTTGTCCTGGATGGACCAGGGTTTCTCAGTCAAGAAATAAAACCAAAGGACCTGATGTTCATACTGTCAAGTTTTTGTTCCATTATACAACAGTTGCTGAAGTCAAGCAATATGTCTCACAACTCAACCTTTTCTTATCTCTCTACATCATCAGAAATTAAGCATTTTTCTTTCAGTGAAATATCTTCTCTTTTCATACCATCTGGCAGCATTTGTCAGACTGGAAACACAATAAATTGCCTTTTTCAAATCAATGCTTCTCAACAGAGAGTACTTAATGTAACTGTACTCAACATTTTGTACGAAGGTAAACCCAGTGGTTGCTGTAGGTTTGGAGGGTTCACAACAGGTGAAATTAGCAATGGGAGTTACTGTGAGAAGGCGATTTTGTGTCAAAACCATGGCAGAACTCTCAATGCAAGCAGGTCTTTCTACAGTTATGGATCATCAATGATCATCATTCTCTATTTGTACAAACCTTACAGCAACATAACAGTTGAGATTTCTGTAAATTCAACAAACTGTAGACATATTGAATTGAACATTTGTTCAATATTTCTAAATTGCTCAGTTTTGGGAGCTCAATCTCCTCCTAAAGCATTGTGTTCAAAATTTTATGACAAGCTTAGGGGCACAAACATTTCTCCCAAGGAAGTTTCACTTGCCTTTGATGAAGATTCAATGACAAGAATTGAAACTCATGTCAAATTATTCAAAGATACCTGCATCACAATTCAACAAATGGAAAATTTTAACTGCCCTTACAGGCACAAGCATTCTGGTTTTGATCCTGAATTGAACTTCGATTTTTATGGGTTTGATATGTGGCCAATTCACACAATTATGACTGGAGTCCTACATTCAAACATCCTGTCTTCAAGTAACATACTAGTTACACTGAAAGGAGCAATTGAAAAAAAATTGCAAGACTCAAAAATGCAGCAACTTTCCCAGCCTGACAATGAAAGGCAGACACAAATATTTGTATGAGGAACATTTTACATCATCACCACACCTTTCTTTTCATTATTTCTATGAAAGTGAAAAGAATGAAATTGAAATTGAATATAAAATTGGCTTCACCATTAGAACGTGGCTTGAGCTGACATTTTCAACAGTTCCATCCACCAAGTTGTTGAATTATCTTCGATTTCCACCACATGACTGCTTCAAGGTATTACAAACATTTGGTTACCTAGAGAAACAAAATGTGTAAATGTGTTTCCATTTCTCAAACCGTTTCTCACCACAGTATCAGAGAGGTTGCCTCGGAGGGTAAACGTAGAAGTGGGACATGGGGGCCACAAAGTGGGGATCAGGACACACTTGTGTGACATGGTTTTCTCTGGTCAAAGCAAGTCATGTTTTTGTGTTTTCATCCCCTGCAGAGGTTCTGCCATCTTCTACTTTCACATCTACCTTACAATTTGTTTGTAACACAATCTCCCTATTTTGTTCCATTCAGACACGCCCTGACCTGTCATTTCCTGCAAAAACACTAAGTGGTTTCAGACACCTTTTTCAAGGGACAGGATTGGATTATGCCATGTACAGATATCACAAGCCAGTCTATCGCCTTCAGGATGCCAACAGATTTGACCTCCTTGGTTTGAAGTTTGAAGAGGAAAACAACACAGAGCATGGTTTGCTCATAAAGGCTCCAATACTGATATTTGGAAAACAAGAAAGATCTTCTGTTGACACAGTGTTGACTTGGGTCCATTGTCACATGCACAATACACAGTTCTACTTCATTGACCTGCAAGTCGCTGAACTTCAGTTCTTAGTTCCAGGATTTTCTGCAAACCAAACTATTTCCATGCACAGCAAAACTGTCAACCAGAAAGGGGCAAATCAAGAACCTGCAGTCACTGAAGCTGCTTGTGCCACAGAAATAAGGAATTTGTTGCCAAGAAACAAAAGAACCAATAAATTCAGCTGTTTCAACATTTCTATTTCCTATCCCTTGCAAAGGAGGAGTTTTCTTTTTCTGAAAAGAAATCTTCCTGAATTTAGTAGACTTGATTCTGAGGTGAAGGGGAATGTGATAAGATTCAAATATATCTCCCCCTTGAATAAAAGTTTTTCTTCTTCATGGATTCAGGCAAATAGACTTTGCCAAGACTTTACAGCACCCCTTCCATCTTTTACCAAATATTCTGACATGAAGTTGTTCATCAGCTTGATTAAAAGTAGAACAGAATTCCCTTTGATAGAAGGGGTGTTCATAGGATTGTTCCAAAATCAATCAGTGAGTGTTGGCTTCTTTTTCTGTGTGTTGTATCAGGACATTTGCTTTTGATCAAATTGTTGTGCAGAACCATTTTGCAGGGAAAGCTGGAATGGGCAACACAATCACCTCTGGCCTTCAGCTTTTTCCATAACATTTTATTTTGGAAATCTCCCCTGGAATGTTTGACCAAGAAGGAATATCAAAATCTTACTTCAACTTTCCACTGTAGAAATGTGAAGGGCAATGTGTATGATCAGACATCGCCTTGTGTTGACTTGACCTCAATAAAAGATCAGGCATCAAAGTTTATTCACCCAGTTCTGACTGCTGACATGAAATGTACCATGTTGCTTCTGACAAATTTGGCTCAGCCAGATTGGATTAGTATTGAATGCAAAATGCCAACTTTGTCTCATGTTCACTGTGCAATAAATGAAGCCACCTTTTTGATCAGAAATTACACTGGTTGGCTCAGAGAAAGAAATGTTAAATTCTGCAATACAAGTCATTTTGTTGTCAATGGGAGTTGCTTCAGACTTGTGTTCATGAGCAGCTCAGTGCAGAAAAGAACATTACATGTGTGTAAGTTAACACTGAAATATGCTGATAAGAGGTCTGCAAAAACTATGGTAACATTATTTTCTTCAGTTCAGGCAGATTCTTTACCATTATTGTTTTTACATGGCAATCACACCAACAATTTTTACAAGATGAAGTGCAAAAAGTTTTCCACTCTTGATATGTGCAAAACAACCAAGGTATCAAAGGAAGGTTTTTGTGGGTATTTGTCAGTTCAAGAAGAAAATATGAAGTATCAAAAGGGTGCCAATATATTTCACTGCTCCAATGGTGGCTATATACTGTCTACATTGAGATGTGACAGCAAGAAAGATTGTCTAAATGATGACAGTGATGAATGCGATTGTGACTTGACAAGACCATTCACAAATGTTTCTTCCCTTGTGCTCACTACTGGAGCAAATTGTTCATTAAACAGATGTCCTGTGGTGTACTTCCAGAACTCCATAGGAAGTTGCCTGCAATACAACCCTGGAATTTACCTTGCAGGAACAGATTTTTTCAGTGCAATACACCATAAAAGCAATCAGCTCCACAATGAAATACAAAAAAAAAACACCAGCAAGAAAGAATGATCTTTTTGTAGAAAGCTCTCAGGAAGACAAAGAACACGAAGAAGGCCACCTCATTGAACTGTTGACAAATTTAAGTGTCAGGATATGCAGCTCAGATTATCACTTGCCATGTAGAGAGGGGCATTCTCACTGCTATGATGTGAGCTACATCTGCTACTTCTTCATAGACAAGTCTGGGCATATATTTCCATGTAGAGATGGTGGAAATGTCTTTGATTGCACCTCATTTGATTGCAACATGAGATATAAATGCTTGAAATCCTATTGCATTCCTTGGATATATGTCTGTGATGGAAAGTGGGACTGTCCAAATGGGGAGGATGAGCACTTCCCAGAGATTTGTGGAAAGAACAAAAATTGTGAGGGCATGTTCAAATGTCAGTTCAGTGATGTATATTCAAAGTTATCATGCATTCCTCTGATGAAAGTTTGTGACAAAGAGTTTGACTGCCCTTCTCGCAATGACGAGTTACTTTGTGAGATAAATGAAGTTGAGTGTCCTTCAAATTGCCTTTGTTTGGGACTTGCAATTGATTGCAAATTCTTCCAAGAAACACCAATGGATTTTCACCCATTTTGGTTGGTTTCTATCAGTGGAACTCCACAAGACCCAAGGTCTTTGATTGAAGCTCTTTGTCAAAAGCCATGCCACATTTTATTCCTTCACCTGCCAGGCAACAATTTTGAAAAGATATGTTCAATCGAATTTCCAAAACTGGCTATGTTATTAAATCTCAGGAACAACCTCATTCAAGCATTGAAAAACACTTGCTTTGCCAATCACAGCCACTTGAAAACTCTCAACCTGGACACCAACAAAATTGCAAAAATCTCTTCAAAGTCATTTTACAATTTACCAAACCTGGTATTTTTGAATCTTACTGGCAATGACCTGACTGTTTTTCCTGCCAGTTTTATAGTGCATTCCTCAAACTTCAAAATTTTGTCTGTCAATTTGATGACTTTTGCTGACATTTCAATCAAAATATTTGATACATTTCAGCCTCACATAATTGAGGTCACAGACTATCATATATGCTGCATAAAACCAGGGAATGCAACTTGCACAGCAGAAATTCCATGGCACATATCTTGCTCAAATTTGCTGCCAAGTCAGGTGATGACCATTTTCTACATTGTAATGTCATCATGTATACTTGTGTTCAACATTGCCTCCATATTATTACACGCAATTACTTTCAAGTCTCAGAAAACATTTGTACTTACTGTGTTTTCAATCCATGTGTCAGACCTTGTCTGCATTGTCTACGTCAGTATAGTTTGGATCAGCAGCTTAGTATTTGCTGACACTTTCTTTGGAAAAGAAACGTGGTGGAAGTCAAGTGTTCCTTGCTTCACAGCTTTTGGCTTTTGCTTGTGGTTTGCATTTCTTTCTCAAGTGATGCTTTTATTTTTCTGTATTTCAAGGCTGATGGTTGTTGTGCACCCCATGGCTACAAAATTTAAAAGGAAAAAATTTGTACTGAAGACCATTGCTGCAATTTACTTTTTGTCTTTTGTTGTGACCTTGATAATTGTTCTTTTGATGATATCAATCTCAAGAAGTCTGCCCTTGAACTTGTGCCTCCCCTTTGTGGACCCAACAAAGCAAGTGGTTCTCATCAAAGTTCTAGCTTGGCTGATGAATACTCAAACTGTAATTGCAATTATCATCCCAATATTGCATGTAGTTCTTGTCTACAATGTATTTAGATCACAAAAGAGTGTTCAGAAGGCAAATTCAGCACCAGAATCAAACATTGGGCTTGTTGTTCAGCTAGTGTTGATCACAGTTTCCATCATCTTGTGTTGGTTGCCAGCCAACATCATTTACATCACAGTCATGTTCTTGGAAACCTATCCAATTGAAATGGTCATCCGGTCATCAGTTGGAATAATGCCAATCAACTCTGTCTTCAACCCATTCATTTTAATTGTTTTTGGCCTCAGAAGATATCTCAAAGAAAATTGATAAAACTCATTGATTTTCCACAAAAAAGCTCTTGATTTCATTGCAATTTTGTGGCAACAAGATAACCATTTCCAAGCAGATTTGTCCAAGGTTTCAATGTCCATCTTGAAATTGTACTTTTTGATGAATAAAGGGATGACAGCTGTAGTCACTGGGCAAAGGAGGGCTATGAAGCCCTACAGAATGTGCTATGAGGTGACATCTCAGACCTTGTATATATTTGATGAAGGATATATTGATGGAATGAAGTACATTGATTTGGAGTGTCATTTGTTTTGTTTTTATCCTGCCGGCAATCCTTGTCTTTTTTTGCTTTCAATTTCAACTGAATTTTGATGTGTTTTCATCCTGAATAATGCAGTTCTCAAGAAAAAATGGGCATCCATGATGAAGGATCCAGTATGAAGGATCCATGATCAAGGATCTTGGATGAAGGATCCAGGATGAAGGATCCAGGATGAAGGATCCAGGATGAATGATCCAGGATGAAGGATCCAGGATGAATAATCCTGGATGAAGGATCCAGGATGAAGGATCCAGGATGAAGGATCCAGGATGAAGGATCCTGGATGAAGGATCCAGGATGAAGGATCCAGGATGAAGGATCCTGGATGAAGGATCCTGGATGAAGGATCCAGGATGAATAATCCTGGATGAAGGATCCTGCATAAAGGATCCAGGATGAAGGATTGTGGATGAAGGATCCTGGATGAAGGATCTAGGATGAAGGATCCTGGATGAAGGATCCTGGATGAAGGATCTAGGATGAAGGATCCAGGATAAAGGATCCAGGATGAAGGATCCAGGATGAAGGATCCAGCAAGAAGGATCCAGGAAGAAGGATCCAGGAGGCCGGAGAAACGATGACGGATCCAGGGAGAATGATCGAGGAAGACTGAACACG
>JAAUXT010051543.1_pt1 | contig 16198 bp, 17 predicted proteins | sample 7278171 | NCBI WGS metagenome assembly JAAUXT01 (sample SAMN14350112, study PRJNA611818) | marine sediment metagenome | isolation source: surface marine sediment (1.8m) | place: French Polynesia: Moorea | collected 2018-08 | reverse complement strand
GATGCATTGACTCTGAAGGAGAGTACTTTGAAGGTGTACATTGACTGAATAAAAGTGCCTCCACACAGTGACTCTCAATGTTGTGGCTGGTCTTTGTTATTGTTTTGACCCACTGCAACAATAGGCTGTTAAGTGTCATTGCGCAAATCAGGTTAACTCGGTCCCATTTCATTGACATGTTGGCAGGAACGTCGGACAGCAGGATTGGATACCCCCTCGTATGGTGAAAATGCTCTTTCACGTGTTTCCTGTCGAATGTGGTTCATGCATTTCGCTTCTGGAGAGACCGACACCAAGGACAGACCACGGCCAGGACAACCCAGGCGCAGTCATTCCGATGAGCAAATCCGTGCAGCTCAAGCCATTGTGGATGAAGAGAAGCGCATCTCAGTAAGAGAACTGGCAGACAGGATGGACATTTCAGTTGGGAGTGCTCACAAACTGCTCAAGGATGACCTCAAGTTGCAGAAGAAGGCGCTCAAATTCGTGCCACGCGTCTTGACAGATGACCAGAAAGAAATGCGCCATTCACTCTGCGAGGAAAATTTGTGGCTTGTGCGTGCTGATCCCGGTTTGCTGGACAGGATTATCACTGGTGATGAATCGTGGTTTTCTGTGTTTGAGCCAGAACTGAAATCCAAGTCTGCCATGTGGTTGCAGAAAGGAGAAGCCTGTCCCAAAAAGGCCCTCCGGTCACGTCAGGTGAAGCACACCATGGTGGAGCTGTTCTTTGACAGTTCTGGTTTGGTGAACATTGAGTTTCTGCCACCAAAGATGACAGTCACTTCAAGTGTCTACATTGGAGTTCTCTCCAGGCTGCGTGAATCCATCAGATGCCGTCGACCACATCTCTGGGTGGCAAACTTGTATCGCCTTCTGCATGACAATGCGCCTGGCCACAAGGTCAACCACACAGTGGCCAGGATGATGGAAACCCAAATGTTTGAGATCAGCCACCCTCCGTATTCACCTGACTAAGCGCCGTGTGATTTCTGGATTTTCCCCAAACTGAAATCCACCCTGAGAGGGATCAAATTTGCAGACATTCCAGCCCTGCAAGACCGCATCTTGAAGGAGATCCAGAAGATACCGCAACAGGAATTTCGCAGCTGCTTCCATGACAAACTCACTGCCAGATGGGGCAAGTGCATTTCTTCTGCAGGCGAGTACTTCGAGGGTGATGGAGTGCAGCCAGTGGAGCCAACAGCAGAGACAGAATGACTGACTTGTCCGTGTTGAGAAACTTGTTCCGCACAGCGGGTGTGAAGTTGGAATCGTCGCGTCACTTTGAATAGACATTTCACGTGCACTCCACCGAATTGGCTGCGACCATGTTGTTCCACATCATTTTTGCCAAAGACAAACCTGTTCATTGTACTGTTAAGTTTGCACATTCTCAAGGTTATTAAAATGCCCGTTCATGAAAAAAAAAGTCGCCTTCCGCACTTCATTCCGTCGCTCAGAAAACGTCGTGTAAGGAATCAAATGTACCAGCCTCGTACATTGACAGCGAAGTGTTGAATCATCTGATTCATAAAGCGTCTTTCTGCTTCAAATTATGGCCAGCCAAGGGCTGGTGTTGAGACTTCATGTGACTGTGAGTGGTCTCACAACTTCGACATTTCAAACCTGAAATGTCTGAAACTCGCGAAATGTTACAGCATGACATCATCCCAGTCATGTTGAGGTGTTTTGGCCAAAAATAACGCAGAAGGTGAAAAACAAGACTGACAAAGAACGGAATCCGTGTCGTGTGCAAGCAGCAACACTTTTCGTGTTCATTGCCCATGACCTTTCATGTCACACAACGTCAACATAGAACGCGATATTTGAGGAAATCAGTCGGTTCCAAACAGTTGAACTCAAAAGTTTGGCTGTGAAGAACCTTGCAAAACTCTGCGAACACAATTTTTCTCTCTTCTCTACCACTTCTTTCTTCAAGAACGCAACTTTGCAAAATTCCCATCAAATGTTCAAAACATCATGCAGATCAGTCTGACAGTTTGTTGAAAATTTGGTCTGTTCGTCTGTCCGCAGATGTACGTCTGGTGAACGCGACAGGGAACGTCACGACCGACCAGGGGCTGGTGCAGGTTCGACTCGACTCCGCATTGAACTGGAACACAGTGTGTGATCTGTGAGTGAAACTTTCATCCCTGCCCAGGACGCACCAAGGGGGGTCACTGTTGGCCAAGGAGCCTCTGACCCTATTGGTTTTACATTTTTGTTTCCCATAATCAGCGTTCAGGTCAGGTTCACATTAGTGCGGTGTGGAACGCGTTCTTGAGTCTTGAGCTCTGCCAGTCGGATTCTCATAATGCCACGATGTGTCCCTCACATTTTGTTGTGTTGTGTTTCAGAACCACCAACCTGACGCACATACAGGGCGCAGCGAACCAGCTGTGTCAGCAGATGGGTTTCTACTGGGGACAGGTAAACACCCCGAAATGTACAGGTCAAATTCCCGTTTTTCAGCGGTGGGGTCAATAGCGTTCAGAAACCCAGCCTCGGAAGTGGGGCTGGGCAAGGTTCCTTGACATTGGCCCTGTCATGAACCACGGATACTCAAAAAGCACTTTGAAAACCCCGTTGTCACAAACAACACAAAATCTGAAACAAATGGTCCCATTGAGGTTCTTGGACAAAGATCTGCAGCATTGATCACGGTGAGAAAGCTGAACATCGAAGTATTCAGTCCGCTTCCTTTCAAAACTTCACGCGGGGCTGTTTTGCCATTGGACTCTTTGATGTACAACCTTGATGTGCTCACCTTTCTCTTGCAGCCAGTGGACAACACCGCGTTTCAGTCAAACAGCTCAAGCAATTCTAGTCTGGCGGAGGCGGCGGGGGCGGGGCTGGGCGAGCCGCACTGCCTCGTCGGGGGGCGGAGGCAGGTGCAGTTCGGCGCGTGCGGCGTCCCGGCCGCCTGTAGGAACCGGAACCTCGCCGTGCGCTGCTACAACAGCTCAGGTCAGTCCGCGCGGGAGGCGGCCGAATGTTCTCCGGTCTGGTCTGCTTTTTACAGCCTGAGCTTGGTCGTTGTGAGCACTCAAAAAGTGGTTGGAAAGGCACAGGTTGTTTCCGAGGCAGCGAAAGAACCAAGATTCAAGATCGTTGCCTGTCAAAAGCACACGGAACATAAATCAAAAACTAGTTCTGAAGCTGCACACGTGGCAGCAGGAATGACAAAGGGTCTGATTTTCGTGGAGATCACGTTGCTTGACACAGTGTTCCTTGCCCTGGGGCTGTTTGCTGCCACCAGCAACATGCACAGTACGCCTCCCTGCAGGATGGGAACCTAAAGTCCTTGCAATACAAGGAATCTGAAGTTCCTGGACCCACGACTGGTTGTGCCCCTTTGCAGTGCGGCTGCTGCGCTCGAGCTCGCTGGCGGACTTCGGGGCGCTCATGGTGATGACGGAGCGCAAACAGCGTCTGCTCTGCAGATACGGCTTCACCGTGCAGGACGCCGCAGTCGCCTGCAGGTGCGTGCGTGTGAGTGCGTGTGTGTACGTGTGCGTGTGGATGTGTCGCCTCGTTGCGCGCAAAAAGCAGACAGCGACCCAAACGGAGGAGCCTGACGAGCTCTTAGAAGCCAGTTTCTTAACAGCTCCCAGAGTGTCTCCCGCCCCCCCCCCCAAATCTCTCTCCCTCCTCGAAAACAATTTGCAGAAAAAATATTTTTGGGTACAGGGAGCTGGGGTACGCAGACGGCTTGACGCTCAACTCGTACTTCTTCAACCCGGATCTGCTGCCGACGACGGAGACGCACGTGGAGCGACTCCGCTGCGCAGGCAACGAGACGAGCATCGCGCTTTGCGGGTACGTGTGTGTGTGTGTGTGTGTGTGTGTGTGTGTGTGTGCGTGTGTGCGTGTGTGTGCGAACATGTGTTTGTGTGTGGGGTGGGTGGGTGGGTGGGTGGTTTTGGGTGAATATCTGCATGTTGGCTCACTTGTGTGGATCAGCTTGTGCCTACGCACACATGTGTTCCTCTTCTTCTCTATTGAACAAACAGAAATAAGTTCCACTGCATGAACAAATCACATTTTGGCACAAAGGTCGAAACTGGACAGCCATCCAGCCAAATTTCTCCTGCAGCCCCTCGGGAATGAATCTCGGCAGACACTGCTGAATTCCGAGTCCGCCCCTTGCGCTGCAGGTACGAGGAGGAGCCGGGCACGTGCGACGCGCGCACCGTGGCGGGCGTGCACTGCTTCCGCACCCCGATCTCCCAGGCGCACCAGGAGCGTGAGTACCGAGGAGCGGAGGCAGACAGGACCCGACTCGACCAGGGTTCAGGAGGGTCCGACCCTGCAGCAGAACAACTTGTGTGTCAAACAATTGAGCTGTAAAAAGGGAGGATTTTGGTTGAGAGCCCATCGCGAAGGGTGTTTTTGTGGACACCATATCATTTCCGAAGGTGCAAGCCAAGCTTGCAATTCAAAGCCACCGCGGCGTTGTGGTTTCATTCAGCTTGCTCTTGGAACAGATTCGACGCGAACCCTGTGACACGTGACAACAATGAAACAAATCCAACACCACAAATCTGTCTGTTTTCCAGAGTTCCACCTTTACATCTCCCGCCAGGGAGGAAGGCAGTTTGGCATTATCTACGTTCAGGTAACTCACAGAGTTTCAGTGTTCAGACAAGAAATGCAGCAACTTCCGTTCGTCTATTTCTCAAGTCGATTGACTTGGAAATGTTTGCCTGGAAAGTGCCACGCTCATTTTACAACGCGTGTCTCCTCTGTGAAGGAAACGGCTCGCTTGCCATGTTTTTGTCCTGATTCACTTTACTCGTGTTGTGTTTGTCAGATCAAAGGCATCTGGAGCTCCCTGTGCGGGCGGCACATGGGTCCTGCGGACGCGCGGGTCCTGTGCGCGTCCAAGGGCTACTCGCGCGGCTCCATACTCGGCGGAAACGTGAGTTCCCAGCGCAACGTAAACGTCACGTGGACATACAAACAATCTCGCTTGCAAGCAAAGTCTGCAGCTTTACCGCATGAGACGTGTTTTAGCAGTTGCAACAAAGCAGCAACGAAGGTTTAAAATGCACGATTTTGTGTAGGCAGTGAAGTTTTGAGAAAATGGTGACAAACCTTTGCTTCTTTGCATGCAGATATTTTGACCCCAAAACTGTCAAAGCCTTGCCGTGCTTTTTCGTATCCAAACGCACACATCTGCACCAAGACGTTTGCGAGCTTTGAACACGCGAATTCTTGCTTTTGTCGGACTAACGAACTTCATCACGATGCGGCTTTTGGCGCAAAATCGTCACGCGTCGCCCACTATGAAGCTGCCTTGTTCACCGCATGTGTTTTTTTGAGAAGCTGTAGAGTGTCTTCCCGTGTTCTTTCAGAACCACCAACAAGCGTCGGGAGTAAGACATTTATTTGACCTCAGTACCGTTCTCTTGTTTTTCTTGTACATAATGCTTCGTAACCCATCACCAACTTGATATGCAGCTTTTCAGTTCATATTTTCACACGTCAGTTCTTGTTGTTCGTTTCATTAATTCACTCATTGGAAAAGATCATGCAAAATTTGAAACTAAACAAACGTTTGTGTGATATTCACACGTGTGTGAAACCAAACTGTACGAGTTCCGAATCTTTGACGGAATGTTGTGCGCACTACACGTCATAAAAGACACAAAAACGTCATGGAAAAGGGAAGAGAATCGCCCCCTGGAAAAGGCTTGAATGTCCCTTGTGTTGCTTGCCTACTGTGTCAAACCTGTAGTCGGTTCATTTGGGTGTTTAAGTAGATCGAGGGAACCCCTTGCATGAATGGATTCTCCCCAGAAACTCCAAATCGGGTCTGTTCAAGTAGATTCAGGGAACCCATTGCCTGAACGAATTCACCCCAGGAACCCCAAACCCGGCTTGCAAGAATCCAACAGAATCTAGATTTAGCCTCCAGCCAGCCAGCACGAGTAGACAGAGCTCCACGGCGTTTTTCACACTGGATGCACCTCCTGCACCCGGTGTGGAACCTGTTGAACAGCAAACAAACCAAAAGTGGTGACGGGTTTTGCGTCCCCAACATACTGCACCTCTACATCCAGTGTGAAAAGGGCGCCAAAAATCGCCACCGCAACAAACGAACTGCCCCCTGGTGCCAAGTGAACGGACAATGGCGCCCTCTGTAAACGTCGAGTGTTTTTTCAGACGCAGCCGACGTCGCCCGACCCGATGCTGGTCCGCATGGCGGTGCCGAGCTGCAACGGAACCGAGAGCTCCATCCGAGAGTGCCCTGGGTGAGGCTCCCTTCACTGCACGTGCGCACAAGCACGTCGGAGATCGCTTGACCAGAACGTTCGTGTGTGTTTCAGCGCACGAAAGATTTGAAGGAATGGAAATGTGACAACCCAGGGATCTCTGCAACAGAAACATGTCTGCAAGGGAAGGAATCCTTGTGGACTCAACATTTCTTTTTGTGTTCATTTGTCCTCAAGAGCGAACAGTCATTTCCGCCACACGCCGTTGAATAAAATTCCTCTTGCCTGGATTCACATATCCAGACACGAAAGACTTCGCCCCAGGAACGCAAGGTCTGGGCGGGCAGCATACCCGAGGGACTGATTTCGACTTCGGTATCGGAGCAGAAACGAGGAACCTTTCTGGGTGTTTTTATCCGATAGTTCAAGGGGCCTGGGTCCCAAGCTGCTGCTGGACCCACCCATGCACCTAAACAACCTGTGTTCACACGTGTGTGACTTTCTCAAGTTCACACGCGCGTTCTCTCGTCTGTCCGCAGATGGAACCACAACGGGGAACTGGACGAGTTCCAGCTCGAGTCCGAGATCTGCACCATCAGCGACAGCTTCGGGGTCCTCTGCCACAACGAAGGTGCGCAAATCTGCTACATAACAAGTACACGTGTCACTGTCATTTTGCGGCTCCTGGCCGTCTGCTGCAGATTGCTGCTACTGCTGTTGATGTTGCGGTGATTGCTTGACGAATTGTTAAAGACTCGGGTAGACTGTTCCAAATGTCAGCCCGGACCACCACAGGTTGCCACATGGCTCCGAAACGAAAAATCGAACAACTCGGCCTGAGATTCACGTTGAAATTTATCGTTGTGTCCTCTGCAGAACTTCGCTTCCGCATCGAGGACCCGAAGCACCCGACGAACAACAACTCGCACATCGGCTACGCCAGCGTGTACTTCGAGGGGCGCTGGGGCTCCATCTGCGCCGTCGACACCGACAGCTGGACCAACGCGAACGCGCGCGTCTTCTGCCGCAGCCTCGGCTTCGTGGACGGCGTCACCACGTGAGTACCCGCGGATCCAGGGGTTGGGAGAGGGTCACCACATTGTCCCAGAGGTATCACTGGAGATGTCACGAGTGTCCGTCCGGGGTGAGACTTCCATCACTGGACGTGTGCACAAGCATTTCAGAAATTGCTTGATCAGATTTGTGGGAATGAAAATGTGACAACCCACGAATCTCCGCAACAGATGAAAAGATGTCTGCGAGTGAAGAAATCTTTGTGGATTCAACATTTCTTTTGTGTGTATACTTGTCCTCGAGAGCGAACTGTCATTTCAGTCACACACCGCTGAACAAAATGCCTTGCCCTGGGTTCACATCTCTGGACACAAAAGACTTTTTCCCCCAGGATCATCCCCTGTTACTGTACCTCCCACGCGGCTGTTGCAGGGAGATGCCGCCGGGCCGTCGCGTCAACATGACGATGGAGCCGACGTTCCTGCGCGGCGTGTCGTGTCGTGGCACCGAGCCGCACATCGCCGCCTGTCGGAACTGGGGGTGGGACATGTGGCAGCGCGGACCCTGCTCCCAACACACCCACGACGCCGCCGTCCAGTGCTTCAACGAAGGTGCGCGCGCCGCTCACAATCCGGAAGGACATGCCTGGGACTATGACACGACATGGAAATTTTCTGCTAACAAGAGAAAGTCTGAGTTGCAATGGGTCCACATCAAGATGATGTCGTAGCTCCGCTAGGCAGATAACTTTCAGGTCCTGTACAGAACTAATCCCTGAAAATAAAGCAAGTGTCAAACAGTCCAGTTCAAGCCTTTTGGACACTGGATTTTTAGGACATTTCAATGACAGTTTGGGGAACAGTGGTTCGTTCGTTGGCTTCGTCCGTGTCGTTTGTTTGTGTTTGATAAATTTATTTACACGATTGTTGCAATGGCAGCTCAACCTCGCTTGTGTTTCAGTGCGGTTGAGCCGGGACAGCTCTCTGGGCGCCGGGATGGTGGAGGTGTGGCGCTCCGGCGCCTGGCTCACCGTCTGCGGCGACTCGTGGGACGACGCCGACGCCTCGGTCGTCTGCAGGCAGAAGGGGTACGCACGCACACTGCAGAAATACTCTGCGCTGGACAAAGACTTGCTTTTGGGAAAGGTTTTCCGTGTGCTGGAAATGAGACGAGTTGCGTCTTTCGAGAGGGGAAAAGGAGCACGGGGTGTGTTTCAGGTGCAGATGTGTCGCTCCAGAAGACTTCCGTACGCGGTCTCTTCCTCTGTCCTCCTGTGCAATGATTGGAGTGGAAAGAAATTCAGAAGACGACTTGAATATTTTGCACTTGCCATCAATTGAATTTTTCCACAGCTACGATGACGGGAAGGCGCTGTGCTGCGCCAACTACGGCCCGAAGCACCAGGACACGCCGGCGCTGGTCGGGCTCAACTGCACGGGGACGGAGAGCGCCCTCACCGAGTGCCCCGTGTCCGGCGGCTACTGCAGCAGCGTCAACGTCAACTACGGCTCCGTCTACTGCTACAAGGGGGAGCTGACCGAGAGTGAGTCGTTCTCAAGCCCCTCTCATGCAATGGCAACTGCAATGTGTCCAAGGGGCGCACGTTGTGGGGAGGACCAGTGAGAAACCGAGGGTGGATGCAGGATAGAGGTCAATGGGCCCTTGCGGAGGGAATGCACCACTGAAAAAATAAAAACTTTGGGCTCAGAGAGGCGGCTCAAGTTCTGAACAACACGAATTACTCATCATTCTGCTGGAGCCAGGAACTCCCAGCTGGCTGGACCGACAAAACGCGCCAGTGGCCGAACCTGATCAAAGATCAGTTCAAGTGTTGATATTCGGTTCTCTCTCTGAATGGAACTGGCTTTACGATCTTGGGAGCGCAGTAAAAATGACCACTTTTTGCAATCCTCACAAATTCGACTTTTGCCGATTGTGGAATCTCGTGGTTTTGTGTGTGCGTGAACGTCATGGTTCGTCAAAAATGTCTGGGCTCATGCTACAATTTACGTCGAGTAACGTCCAGCGTAAGCACGACACAACTTTGCCACACAAGACGATGGAGTTGCACGGGTCGTGACGTCGCCCTTGTTCTCGCAGACATGCGTCCGTACCTGGACTCGAGGCTGATCGCCCCCGACGCGAAAGATTACGCGGGGCGCGTCAGGCTGCAGCTCGCGGCCTCCATCACAGGTCAGTGCGCTCAATCCATCCAGGGCTCTTATTCTGAAAAAAAGCTTCTTTGCTTCTGTTTCACAAACACACCCTGGATCTCCGGACACAGCAACGATCGACGTTTTCTTTTCCTTGTGAAAGGTGACAGATAAAATTGTGAACTGCTCAGCAGTTGATTCCGTCGGGCTTGTGTGTGTGTGTATGTGTGTGTGTGTATGTGGGTGTGGCACTACATGTATCGTTGCATTGGCTGCAGGGAAGGTGTGCAGCTACCTGTGGGACGATGTGGACGCCTCCGTTTTCTGCAGGGGCCTCAACCAAAACTTCACTGGAGGGAGGGCCTACCAGGTCAGTCACGGCCCTGGAGCTCAAGTCTCTTTCAATTGCACCCAAGAGTTCCCCAGACAGAGCCTCAGACCCTGCGTCTCTCAATAATCCTCTCACTGGTGCAGCAGAAGCAAAACAGACCAATTCTTTGCCGCTTGGGGATGGATGTGGCCCAGGGTTCAGTCCAAATTTCCAGCCGGGCGTTTATCCTTCTTCTGTGGGTCATGATTGGATGATCGGTAACAGACGAATGGCTTGTCTTTTTCCATTGTAACGTGGTCCAAATCGGTGATGCAATGAATTTTGAGTCGGGCGCTCGGAAGGGTCTTGTTCCACGACCCCGCTCAGAACTGCATTCACCAGACACGAGGCCGGGTATATTGGACGAATTATTGATTTACTCAGTGATTTGTTTCCTGAATGGTTCCTTTCTCTGTTGACCTCAGCACGTGAGTATGACGGACGGGCCGTTCCTGATGACGGCCTTCAGTTGCCGGGGCAACGAGACGTCTCTGCTCGAGTGTCCGCATTCGACCGACTTCCGACGTTACCCGATCTGCTCGTCCGACGCCGGCGTCATCTGTTACCAACAAAGTAAGAATCACAGCGCTCAAACGGGAACCTGAGGCGCGTGGACCCAACACCTCAACGAATATGGCAGCAATTGTAGAAACTAATGTCACTCACAGTAAACGCAAAGGTTGGAATTTCCCCATCGCGAGTGTTCCAAACTCGCTTCTGGTCAAAAACATTGAAGTTCCCCCCCGCCCCAGTGGTTTGGCTTTGAAAGAAAAACTGAACAATTCGAAATGGGTCACATCTGAGATGACGAGTCTGTGCAGCATGGTGACTCTTCGCTTGTGGCGCGCAGACTTGACGCTGGGTCAGATGCCGCACGTGCAGCGCGTCTACGTGGAGCGGGACAACGTGCGCGGCTACATCTGCGACGAGAACTGGACGCCGCAGGACGCGCACGTCGCCTGCAGGACGCTCGGATACGTGCAGGGCGTCCCCAGGTACGTGGGCGATGTAACGTGACGTCATTTGACGCCAACGTCACAGCGAAGAGAGGTGTTGCTCTAAGATTACCAAAGACAATCACATTTGGTGACACACTGACATTCACGACGCTACCTTCAAGACTGCGTTGCGTTTTCGTCATATCTTGACTCAGGTTGACGTCGCCAAAGGCAAAACACACTCCTCTTGTACTTTTGTTGTGCAGGAAACTTGCAAATGCAAAAGAAACTTTGTCACAAAACAGTTTTGTTTTTGCCGTTTCCAGTCAGTTTCCGCTTCTCTCGCGGAACGTTCACGCCTTCATGACGAACATCGAGTGTCGAGGCAACGAGTTGTCGCTCTACCAGTGTCGGAACGAGGGTTGGATGATCCCTCACGCTGGAATCACCGGCGGCGGCGCCACCAACGCCACCAACGCCACGGAGCCGGCGGGGTTCTGCGGCACAGGCCGGGCCGCCGCCGTCACCTGCTACCACAACGGTGAGTCCGGCTCGGATCACTCGTGCGTACCAGCCACACAGGCAATCCTCATTCCAACCGTTCTCTCCGATGAATGGGGGAACAACAGCACAGGAAATCAGATTCATAATTCGTTGGCGGTCTTGATCTGAACCAAAGCTGTTCCACAATCAGTCTCATCGTCCGAGACATACGAGGATGAATCACTTGTTCTTGGTAATTATCATGAGCACTTTTTTGACCATGACAAAGGTCTTTAACCTGATTGCGATTGATTTGGCCTCATTGAACGGAAATCAATTACTACAATGTTCAATTTTTACAACTCTTTGTTGACAAACAGAGCAACACACTGTCAGGCCACAACTTTGATAAATTGACATTTCAGCATGCACTTTGGTTCACTGATCCTGTCCATCCGGTGGAGGGTGTGTCATCCCCTCGAAATAGTTCCCTTTGAATGCAATGCATTTCTGACTATGTCTGGCCCAGTCCTGGAAGCAATTTCTCCACATCCTGTGTGTGATGTTGCCAAGTTCTCTGTCCAGAGTCTACATGAGCAAGTCAACTGTTGGGAATTGACGTCCTTGCAATGCACATTTCAACAAAGGAAACAAAAAAAAGTCTGCAGGGGAAAGGTCTGGGGAATACAGTGGGTGCTTCATTTTGGGCCAGTTCATCCTTGCCAAACCATCTCTGACCAAATAACTCCGGTGCGCAGGCGCATTGTCCATGTGTATCTTGAAAGGAACTGCACTTCTCCTGGTCAAAAGCCACAACCTCCTCATCTCAAGACTTTCTTGGACACGTTCAAGCAAAGGCAAGAACATTTCTTTAGTCACTGTTTGATCCACAAAGTACTCCCAATGAATTGGTCCATTTCTGTCAAAAAAAGGGATGAGCAACACTTTCTTGCAGCTCCTTGGTCTACGTGGAACTTGGTCTCTGTCCTCTCCTTTTCTGAGCCACTGCAAATTGGCAAGTCTTGACCGGGTCTCAATGAAGTAGAACCATGCCTCATCCATTGTGAGGACATAATTCAGAGCAGAGCCAGTGCCATTGGGATAACTGTCCAAGAAGTCCACACAAAACTGAATCCTTTGCCTCTTTTGGCCGGCTGTCAATGCATGAGGAACTAACTTTGAGGCGCACTTCTTCATGAGTAAGTCTTTGTGCAATATCCGGAAAGTACTCCCATAAGAAATGCCCAGTGTCCTTGACAGTTGTGCAATGGTTGACTGCCGATTCTTCAGAACAAGGGTCTCACATTCCTTTATCTTTTCAGGCTTGCGGGAGGTGAGGGGTTGTCCCAGTTGTTCCTTGTCTCCCACATTCCTCCTCCCATTTTTGTACTCCCTCATGAGCCTGTAGACTGTTGTTTGCGAGTAGGCCTCATTTCCAAAGACGTGCACAAGATTGTCATGTGTCTGAGCTCTGGTGTGGCCAAGTCTCAGTGAGTACCAGACACATACTCGCTGGATAAGGTGCAGAGGCAGCTCGGAAGAAATGCTTGCACGTCCAGTCGCCATTTGACATCTGTTTGGCTCTTTGTGTGCAACCAATGTCTTCATTGAGTCCTCTGTGAATACCGAGGTCAAGGCAATTCCAAATGGCATTGTAGTCTTCCTCTGGACACAATGGGCACATTGCATAATTGTCCCCGAAGACATGGTCATGATACAACATGATAATTACCAAGAACAAGTGATTCATCCTCGTACAATCACAGGTCCTGCTGAAATCAAGTCGGACATGACAAATGTCCAAACTGACCTTCGTTTCCGTGTGTGCAGTGCGTCTGGACCGCCTCGGCTTCCACATCGGGTTCGAGATGGGGCGGGTGCAGGTGTTCCAGCACGGCCAGTGGAGCGGCGTGTGCGGCACCGGCTGGGACGACGCGGACGCGCTGGTCACGTGCCGAGAACTCGGCTTCAACTACGGCAAGGTGCGTGCGCATACAGGCGTGGATCCGTCCAGGGGAACCCAGAGCCCCACCCCGTCAGACCCTTGAATTCTACTTCCGATTTTGCGACACAAGGGTTCTGTGTGGGGTCGAATGCCAATCGGGTCAAGTGGCTGATTTCCTGAAACTACGGTTGTGCCGGTTCCAGATCGGCCCCCTTGAATCAACTTGGCATCGCTCATGAGAATTCAACGACTTTACAAATGTTGTGTACAAATTTTTCAACCCACATGTAGTCTGTGAACTCGACGCTGTTCGACTATAACTACGGCTACATGGTGGTGTCGGAGGTCGGCTGCGGCGGCTCCGAGGCGTCGCTGCTCGACTGCCCGCGCTCCAACGCCTCCTGCGAGCGGAGAACCACCAACTACGCCGTCGCCGCCTGCTCCATGGAGCCCATCAACGAAAGTACGTGCGTGCGAGGTCGAGCAACCCCCCGGGGAGGGGAGAGAATCGTCTTATGGTCGAAAAGGGATCCACTTTCATGAAATCCAATTTTTGACTTGCGAACGGGGCTGTTGATGACGAATTTTTCGAATTTGTGTGCCTGGTGGCGCAAGATTTGTGATCAAGGGGCAGAGTTGTGGACACCCCCTGCAGCTCTCAACGCGAACATTTCGTGGGGACAACCAAGGCAGGGAACAACGAAAGCGTACCTGCAATTTGAATGCCCTGTGGTGGCTTCAGGAAACCAATCAGGATGGTTTCAAAACCCTCAACAATTTTCAAGTTTTCACCCCCAAATTTTACGTCGCGTGTGCAATCCAGTTCTCTTGTGAAAGTTTATGAATTTGGGCTTTGGCCCACACCATGAAGTCCCCTGGCCTGAATTCTTGAATCTATCTCGCTGTCTCCTCCCTCAGCGCTGCGCCTCGAGCTGTATGGCGACGGGCCCAACGCCACCAACACCGGCCGCATCAACGTCAACAAGTTCGGCCTCGACGGCAAAATCTGCGGCGCGCACTGGAACGACAACGCCGCCAGGGTCGTCTGCAGGCAGCTCGTGAGTTACAGTCCCAAACTGACTCAGCGTCGGACTGGAGACCTGGGACCCCTGACCCCAAAAATAATTTGGCCCCTGATCTTGTTCTGCACGTTCATTTCGTTTCACTGTTGATGTACGAGAAGTTGCCTTTCCCTTTTGAAGTTGAACTTTTGCGCCGGCAACTCTCTCACCCAATTTCGTTTCCCCGCGCCCGTTGCACACCTCATCCTACCCTGGTCTTCAAGCATTGGAAAACTGTGGTTGACGGAGACTGATGAAATATTTTGAGGCGTGGTCAAAACAAGGTTCCCTTTTCTCGTTGTGCAGGGTTTCAAAGGCGGCGTCGCGACCAAGTACCGCATCTACACCCGTCTCACCAATTGGCTGCTGAACTACTATTGCTATGGCAACGAGACTCGCCTTGACGACTGCCTCATCAACGAGCAGGTGCAGAACGGGCTGCCCTACTGTCCCTCCAACGAGGAAGTGGGCGTCATCTGCTACCGGGACACAGGTGCGTTTCCATGGCAACTGATATTTCCAAGTTTGATTGAAGATTTCAGATGATTTCCCACAAAATCAATTTCTGGTTTGAATTTGACATTTCTCTTCGATAATCTGCGCGTCTGCACGAAAACTAAATTTTCTACGTTTCCTAATGTTGATACATTCCAGATCGTTCAGGTAACAAACAAACAAATCTAGTTGTTCAGTTTTTCTTTGACTTGTAGCAAATAACCGCATGCATGAGTAGCGTGGTGTACGCCTGTGAATTGAGACAAGGGACTTCAAGCACGGGGAATGAAATTCATGTCGGACCCACCCATTTTCTCCGCCAGCCATCTGATTCAATTGAAACTGCTGTTCCTGTGCAGCCAAGTGCAAAGACACTGAAAGATCAAAGACAAAGCTGAGAGCAAAGCTACGAATTCGTGGGTCTGCGTGCATGTTTTGTCGAGCTTGATGTCCCTTTCGTCTCTATGAGACATCACTGACACCAATTTTGTGAGGTTCGGAGGAGCCTGAGTCTAAAACTTTTCCCCAGAACGCATGTGTTTGTGAAGGATAAAAGAAAGCTTGCGTGCATGAATGAAAATTTTGCTCCAAATAACACCATTTTCCTTTTTTGTTGCCAAACCAACATAAAGCTGAAGATATCAATGCCACATGTGCATGTGATATTTTGCCATCCTTGGGAGCTACAGAAATAATTTGTTGCCGTCTTTCCTTTGCAATCAAATGTTGAAAGAATGGTTGGTCTTCACAACGAACAACCAGCCACTTTCTGTTCAGTGTCTATTTCTTGACACTGCACCGCCTCTCGGTTTGCTCACTTTTTGCTTGACACAGCAGCATTTTAGGCAAGAGGTTGTTCAACGTTTGGTGAAAACAGTGTTGAACTCCAAACCACGGACTGAATCTTGAAAACGAACAGGACTGCGGACAAAGAACCGGTGATGTGCCGTGAAACCTGCTCCTGCAACGCTGACCACCAAGACTCACCAGAAACATAATCTTCTGCTTTATGTATCGTGTTGTGGTCGTTCATCTTGTGTCGTTGAGTCTTGTCTATGTTGGCTCAGTCCTGGCCTTCTTTGACTACGAATGCAGCGAAAATAGGCATTTTCTGCGCTGCGGTTCGCTCACCTTACGGGTCGCTTCATGATCTGTGTCTCCCCGCGCAGAAATGACGTACAGCCTGAACGGGACGGTCCGCGGGGAGGGTCGCGTGCAGATCTGCTACGACGGGCAGTGCGGGTCCGTCTGCGACTACGGCTGGAACCAGCCCGACGCGAAGGTCATCTGCCGCCAGCTGGGCTTCCGGGACGGAGACACGCTCAGGTGCGTGGCGGGGGTCGGGGGACATGCCGAGGGGTCGGGGGGACACGTCGTGGGGTCGGGGGGACACGTCGAGGGGTCGGGGGGACACATTGAGGGGTCGGGGGACACGCTGAGGGGTCGGGGGCCACGCGGGGGGGATGGGACAGACCGCGGGGGTGGGGGCGAGCGGTAGAGCACTGGTCTGTACTCCAG
>JAAUXT010010872.1_pt1 | contig 16198 bp, 15 predicted proteins | sample 7278171 | NCBI WGS metagenome assembly JAAUXT01 (sample SAMN14350112, study PRJNA611818) | marine sediment metagenome | isolation source: surface marine sediment (1.8m) | place: French Polynesia: Moorea | collected 2018-08 | reverse complement strand
GTGGGAAGCGCCTTGGGTCAGGTCGCCCTGGTCGTCTGGACCCGGTGGTTCGCCGTCCGACATTTGGCCGTGGACCCGACCGTGCTCTGCCTGCTCCGGGCACGACCGGGAGCCGGGGAGCAGCCCCAATCCAATTGCGGCCAGAGATAGTTCTCCATCTAAATTGATGTCTTACATCATAAACTTGATACATGATGGCAAAGCCATATACCCGACGATCCGCGGCTACCGGGACTTCTTCTCCGATCGCTACGAGATAAGGGAAACCTCGCTGCGCCAGTACCTCGATCAGGGCGACCCGGCGCGCAGTATTCTCTGGTCCATGATGGGCTTCTATCCCTTTCGGGTGCCGCCCGCCTTGGCCACGATCCACGACTACCGCTCCCTGTCCGTCGGCCCGCTAGCACCGCTGAAGGATCGCCTGAAGGCGCTCTGCTACTTCAAGCCGGACCTGCGGATCCTCCAGAACGAGGTCATGGCACAGACGATCGGCTTCACGGACGACGTGCCGCAGCTCTATGTCGGCATGGGCGTGCCCCCCACGCTGGTCGCAAGGGCGAAGCAATTGGCACCGGAATCGCCGGACTTCGACTTCGTCTACATCGGGGCGATAACTAAGGCCCGACGCCTCGATGCGCTGATTCGATCCTTCCTCCGGCGCTATCCTCGCGGGCGCCAGCTCCTGTTGATCGGACCCGCCGAGCGGAGCATCATCCGAGAGTTCATGGGCCACGAGAATGTCGTCTTCACGGGCCGGCTATCCCAATCCGAGACCTTCGATTTGGTCATGAGAAGCCGGGTGGCGGTGAGCTATTTCCCTTCCCATCGGCCGCATTGCTATCAGACTCCGACCAAGCTGATCGAGTACGCCGCCCTTGGCCGCCCTATCCTGGCGAACGACAGCCCGATGAACCTGGCGACGATCCAGCGATACGACATAGGCGCCACAGTGACCTCCGGCGATGTCTTCGCCACGGCGCCTGAACCGGAAGAGATCGTGAGCGGTCCGATCCCGGATCCCTGCCCCTTCACTTGGCCGAACGTGATTGCCAAGAGCGGCATTGAGGAGCACCTGAAGGCTCTGATTGCTGCCCGCACGCCCAGGAGCTAGTCGAAGATGCAACCACGGCAAGGAACCCCCATCCCGACCCTGCGAACCACCAGGCCCGAGCTCGAAGGCGCCGCTGTTTCCTCGTTCCTGGGAGTCACCGGTGCGCCGGAGGTCGGACGGCCGAGCCCACCGCTCTGCGGGCAATGCCTGGCCACGAGGGCCGGCCGATGACTTCGGGTGCGGTTCTGGTCACCGGCGGCGCCGGCTACATTGGCAGTCACGTGGTCCTCGCCTTGCTCGAGGCCGGCTATCCGGTCGTCGTCGTCGACGACCTCTCGACCGGCCAGCGCGACGCCGTGGCGCCGGCGGCCGGCTTCGTGGAGGGGGACATCGGCGATGTTCGGCTGGTTGCGGAAACGATCCACGGCCATGGTGTCACCGCCGTGATGCATTTTGCCGGCGCCATCGTGGTCCCGGAGTCCGTTGCCAACCCCCTGAAGTACTATTTGCAAAACACCTGCAATAGCCGCGGGCTGATTCAGACCTGCGTCGAGACCGGAGTGCGACGCTTCGTTTTTTCTTCGACCGCCGCTGTCTACGGCAATGTCAGCGGTGGCCCGGTGCCGGAAACCGCTGCGGCCATACCGGAAAGTCCCTATGGAACTTCGAAGCTGATGACCGAGTGGATCCTGCGCGACGCCGCGGCGGCCCACGATCTCGCCTATGCCGCGCTGCGCTATTTCAATGTCGCCGGCGCCGACCCGAAAGGCAGGAGCGGTCAATCGACCCCTGGCGCGACCCACTTGATCAAGGTCGCTTGCGAGGTCGCGGCGGGCCAGCGGCCGTCGATGGAGATCTTCGGCGACGACTACGAAACGCCCGACGGCACCTGCGTGCGCGACTACATCCATGTCACGGATCTGGCCGAAGCGCACCTGGCCGCGCTTCGCGACCTGGAGACGCGGGGCCGGAACTTGACCCTGAATTGCGGCTACGGCCGCGGCTACTCGGTCAAGCAGGTCCTGGAGGCAGTCGAACAGGCCGCCGGCTCTCCCCTGGCGGTCCGAAGCGGACCCCGGCGCCCGGGCGACGTTGCCGAGATCGTCGCCGACGCGACTCAGATCGGCCGGCAGCTCGGCTGGCGAGCCCGCCACGACGACCTGCACGGCATCGTGCGTGACGCGCTGGCCTGGGAGCGGAAGCTGGCAGAACGCTCCTAACGCCACCACCGGTCACGCAGCAGCCCTATCTGTGCCGAAGGCAAGGACAGCCGGGATCCGCCACGGATCAGACGGATCGCGCAGCTCGCCGCCTTCCCTCGGAGTCGGGCTGTCCTACTGCTGGGTGTTGTACCAGCGGACGAACTCCTCGAAGAGCTGGTCCTTCTGCTGGTCCGAGATGTTCCGCACGCCCGAGGACTGCTGGAAGCTGGTCAGGAAGCGATTGAAGGCGGTCTTAAGCTCGCTTTCCGGCGCCTTGGTGTTGGTGGCCAGCCATTCCTCCGCCGGCTTGAACCGGGTCCATCCCGGCACTTCGGCCGCCAGGTTGATATCGCGCCACTTCGGATGGCGCGGCTCCTTGCGGAACTTCTCGAAGTTGTCGAAGAACTTTCTCACAAAACGCGCCAGCTTGCGGTACTGGGGCGTGTTCTGAGGCCAGTTGTAGACGGCAAGAACCGCGCCGCTAGCCACCGTAGGCACCGTCTCGCCTTGCGGAATCAGCCCCGGATAGTCCTCGTGCTTCAGCGACGCCGGAAGGTAGACCTCCAAGAGCTTGGCATACCTCGGGTCGCTGGGATCGACGCCGATGAAGTGCAAACCCTGTTCGGCCAGGAGATCCTTGTAGCCCTTGACCGGCGCACCCGCGAGCAGGCTGGTGGCGGCCACTTCGCCGGTCTTCATCTTCTCCAGCGCCAGCTGGGTGTCGATGTTGATGAAGTCGGCCTCGATGCCCATCAGCTTGAAGACCGTGCGGCCGCCGATGTCGGTGGCGCTCCAGGGTTTCCAGAAGTTGACCGTCTTGCCGCGCAGATCGTCCAAGGTCTTGAATTCCTTGCGCGCAACCAGATGAAACTCGGCGTTGTAGAGCTTGGTGACGTAGTGCACGTAGCGATCGACGTTGCCGTAGACCGCCGGGTTCTCCTGCTTGAAGAAGGTCAGATGGTCCTGCTGGGTGATCCCCATGTCGACGCCCTTCAGGAACAGCACGTCCAGGACGTTCTGGCCGCCGCCCCGCCCGACGATCGGCAGGACTCTCAGGTCGTTGCTCTCGGGATCGTCGAGAACGTTCGCCAAGTCCGTGGCGAAGCGAATGTAGGTGCCGGATATGCCGCCGCCGATCACACTGACCGTGCTCCGGTTCCGTTCCTGCTTGGCTTCGCTCAGGCTGTTCTGCGCGAAGCCTTGAGTGGTCAGAAGAAGCGACGCGGCGAGGACTGTGAAGACCTTGGTGATGACTCGGGGGGAAATCACGACAACCTCCGGTAGACAATTCATCGGGTGCCATTTTATGAGAAAGGGCCGCAATAACAACATCCATCGGCTCGCGAAATCTGTTGACGCTCCCAGAAATCGAACAAATCGCGCCAATCATAGGTCCTATGGGGTAAATCGGCGGGCCGGTTTTAATCTCTGTGATCTTCAGCGTTACTTGTTGGGCGGAAGACGCCCATGCCTGCATCTCGATCACGGAGCGACCGCCACCTACCATTCCCATCGAAATGCCAGCGCTTCCAGGCACTTCGCTCAAGAGAGCGAATCTTCAAATGCAGCCACCGGCGCCATTTAATGCGCGTCCGCGCCATTTGATGCGCGTCCGCGCCACAGGGAAAAATCAAGCTCTGTCGCCAAATGGCAAGTCCTCGACACAGGATTTTCACAGAAAGGCAACAGACGAATCGGGCGCGAAGCCATTATTGCCTTCAGCGTTCGTTTACCACGTCACACCCACTATTCGGCCGGCGACGACGAAGCCGCGCCCTTCACGGCCTCTCGTCCCGAACTGACCTATCGAAGCGATTCCAAGGGACGCAACACACGATGGCAGATCATCCGATCCGGACAGGCTTTTCACGACGCACCGGCATCTTCGGGCAAGCGGTCCGGCAACGCGGCGGCACTGCTTCCAAGTGCTTGGCCTTCGCCGCACTCAGTGGAGTGATTGCCCTGACCGGCTGCGTCGCGCCGATGCCGGAGAAGGAAGGGCCGCGGGCCCGCCTGATCTCGGGCATCGCCGAGCCGCGGGATCGCAACAACATGGACATCACCCTCTACGAGTACTCGATCACCGCCTGGGGCAAGTGCTTGGAGCTGGCCAGCACCCGCTCGCCGGTCTCGGCCGTGTTCTCGGTGGTGACCTTGTCGCCCTATCACGCCTGCTCGGTGGTCCCGAAGGACCACGAACTGAGGGCCGGCCAGCGGCCCTGGTGCATCGTCGCGGTTCCCGAGGGAAACGAGGAGCTGCTGGAGCACGAGTTGCGCCATTGCGAGGGCTGGGCTGCGCCGAAGCCTGACATGGCGCGCATGCGCGACTGGCCCGACGACGCCGACAGCTGATCCCCGAGATAGCCCCTTATTCCCAGGCGACCACGGCTTCGCGGGTCGCCTCGTCGAGCAGCACGCGCACCGCGTGAAAGACGAAGTCGTCCGGGTTGCCGTCGCGCAGCAGCCGGCTCTTCTTGGCGTTGAGATCGTCGAGGGACCGCACCACGATCTTGCGGAACTCCTTTTCGAAGCGCAGCCAGTCGAAGCGTGCGTGCGGCAGATAGCGCCGCGTGGCCAGGACGATGCCGAAACCGACGTGCCGGCTGGACAGGCGCTCCACGTAGGCGACCAGGCGCTTGGCGGCGGCCCGGCGCTCCGGGCTCAGCTGTCCCTCGGCGCCTAAGAGCTCCAGTTCGTAGCAGAGCCATTGGAAGATGAACTCGTGGTAGTCGGAGGGGCTCCCACGCTGAAGCAGCTTGGGATTGACCGGTACGACGCCGCCGACCTCCTTCTGAGCCAAGTTTCGCCCCCTGCTGCGGGGCGAGCCTGCGGCCCCGCGTTCCTATTGTGGTCGCTGACCGGGCCCGAGGCACGTGGGTGCCGACGGCCCGACCGGCCAGAAACCTCGCCCCTATCAACAGGTCCGGTCAAGTCCCCCTGCAGGATTCCTGTATCGGCCTGCAACGCCTGACGCAATTTCTACGGGCTCAGCGCGGATCGGCCTTCTCCCGATGGTATTCGAAGGTCTCGTTGATCATGTCCAGCAGGTGCTGGCCACCGGTGGTCGGCGGGTACTTCGGCGGATCCTCGGGCCCGCAGCAGGTCGGCAGCACGGCGACCTCGGCCTCGAAGTTCGGATCGAAGAAGAAGGGCATGGAGTAGCGCTCCCGGCCCGAGGTGTTGATCACCCTATGATAGGTCGAGGCGAAGCGATCGTTGGTCCAGCGCGCCATCATGTCGCCGATGTTGACCACGAAGGTCCCGGGAATTGGCGGCGCGTCGATCCACTTGCCTGCGGCGTTCCGAACCTGCAGGCCGCCTGCCGGGTCCTGGGCCAGTATGGTCAGGCAACCGAAGTCGGTGTGGGCGCCGGCGCCGATCTGCTTCTCGGTAATCCGCCCGTGCTGAGGTGGATAGTGCAGCGGGCCAAGGGTGGTCATCGGCTCGGTCAGCAGCGCTGTGAAATGCTCTTCTTCCAGACCCAGGGCCAGGGCGAAGCCGCGCATGATCTGCCGTCCGAGGTCCTCCAGGGCATCGAAGTAGGCCTGCATCGTCTGCTGCCAGCCCGGAAGGCCGCCGGGCCACTGATTAGGCCCGTGCAGCGGCAACCCCTGCCGGACCCGCGGATGCGCCGGACCGAGATCGCGGCCGATCTTAATCCCCTCCTTCAGGTCTCCGGCTTCCGTCTGCTTTCTTGGATCGAGGTTCTCGCCGCCGACCGCGAAATAGCCACGGTGGCAGGAGGAGTTCTCGATCGCGATCTCCTGCTTGCGCACCACCGGCTGGTCGAAGAAACGCTTCGCCTCGGCGAAGCTCGCTTCCACCATGGCCTCGGGAATTCCATGGTTTTTCAGGTAGAAGAAGCCGATGTCGCGGCAGGCCCGACCGATCTCCTCGGCCACCCGCCGGCGCTCCTGGAGATCGCCGGCGAGGAAGGGCCCGAAGTCGACGACGGGAACTTCCTCCAGGGCCAGCCTCTCGCCGCGCAGGCTCCGGGCCAGCTCGATCTTTTCCTGAGGCGTCATGAGGCGCGCATCCGTCTGGTCAGCATGAACACGGTGTAGCCGAGCAGCAGGATTATCGCCGCCCCCGTGGTCGTCAAGGCGCCTAGGGTCGGCACCAGCGGCGTGTAGCCCGAGACCATCTTGGCATAGAGCCATTCCGGCACGGTCTGGTCGGCACCCGTGGTGAAGAGCGACAGCGGAAAGTTACCCCAGGACAGCAGGAAGGCGAAGAGCGCACCGGAGATCACCCCCGGGGCCAGGACCGGCAGGGTGACCTCCTTCAAGGTCTGCCAGCGGCTCGCGCCCAGGTCGAAGGCCGCTTCCTCCAGGGCCGGATCGAAGCTGTAGGCCTGGATCGAGATCACCAGAGTGACGATCGGCGTGATCCAGACCAAGTGAGCGACCACAGCCGTGCGCCAGTCCGGGATGATCCCGACCGAAGAGAACCAAATCAGCAGGGCAAGCCCCAGGACTGCCTGGGGGAAGAAGATCGGCAGCAGGATGATCCGCTGGTAGAGCCGGCGGCCGCGCCAGTCGAAGCGGGCGAAGGCCAGGGCGCCGAAAAAGGCCAGCAGGACCGAGACAAGGGCGACCAGAAGGGCGATGGTCAGGGAAGTCGAGACCAGTTCGCGCACGCTCAGCGAGCTGAAAGCCTTCTCGTACCAGAGGGTGTCGAAGCGCAGAATCGGGAAGCGGAAGTAGCGGGCCTTGGAAAAGGAGGCCAGGACGACGCAGAGGATCGGCAGATAGAGAAAGACCAAAATCGTGGCGGTCCAGACCGCGATCAGGCCATGCGTCAGGCGCTTGCCCTGCCGCCGCGTCATAGCGTCTTGGTCCTCATGAGCGGCGCCCCAGGATGCGGTCGAGGTCGAGCCAGCGCAGCAGAGTGATCACCAGGGTCCCCGAGAAGACGATCAGGATCACCGAGAGCGCAGAGCCCAGCGGCCAGTTCTGGCCGAAGGTAAAGGCGGTCTCGATCTCGTCGGCGATCATGATCACCGCCTGACCGCCGAGGATCTTGGACTCGGCCAGGGATCCCAGGGACAGGATGAAAGTCAGCAGGCAGCCGATCAGCAGCCCCGGCATGGCCAGCGGCAGTTCGATCTCGCGGAAGACCTGCCAGCGCGAGGCGCCCAGGTCCTCGGCGGCCTCGGTCGCGTCCTTGGGAACCATCGAGATGCCCAGGACCATGGGGAAAAGCATGAAGGGCAGGTAGACGTAGACCAGGCCCAGGATGATGGCGCCGACGTTGTAGATCAGCCCGTCGGATTGGATCCCCAACCAGGTATTCAGGCTGCCGAGCAGGACCCCGCCCTTGATCAGGAAGAGCACCCAGCCAAAGAGTCTTATATTTTCAGAAACGAAGAGTGGGATCACGAGAAAAAGGGTGAGCCAGTTCGCCCAAGCGCCGAAAATCTTTGCCATACCGTAGGCGATGGGCCAGGAGACGAGGAGCAGCAAGGCCACGGTCGCGAGCGCCAGCCCCAGCGACTTCACGAAGGAGAGGTAATAGCTCTCCGCAAGGACGTCGCCGTAGTTCTCCAGGCTCAGGCCCTGGCCGAAATCGAAGGTCCGCGGCGGCAGGAAGCTGTAGCCGAGCACGGTCAAGAGGGGCGCGGCGAAGCTGAGCGCCAGGAAGACCAGCATGGGCAGGGCGCAGAGCACGCCCGGGCTGCGCAGCCAAGCCGGCCAGGCGCGGCGGCGCGGCGGCGTGGCGGAGACTGCCAGGTCCTGGCCGACGGCGGTCATTCCGGCGCCAGCACACTGTCGCGTGCGTCCCAGCCGATGGTCACCTGGTCGTCCAGGGCGCCGCGGTAGCGCTGCTCGCGCAGCTTCTCGACGATGAAGACCTGGCCCCCGACCCGGACCTGGTACTGGATCCGCGAGCCCAGGGCGTATTCGTTGTAGAGCACGCCTTGGACCCGGTTATCGGCCGTCTCGCCGTCGCCGAGGAAGCGGAGGTATTCCGGGCGAATCACCAGGAAGCCGCTCTCGAAGCCGTCCGCCTCCGGGGCCTGAAGGGCGGTCTCGAGCCCGGCACAGTAGAGCCCCTGCCCGTTCGCCTCGACCTCCAGGATGTTGACCTCGCCCATGAACTCCGAGACGAAGCGGCTGGCCGGCCGGCTGTAGATCTCGTCGGGCGCGCCGACCTGAACCAGGCTTCCGGCCCGCATGATGCCGATCCGGTCGGACATCACCATGGCCTCCTCCAGGGAGTGGGTGATGTAGACGAAGGTCTTGCCGGTGTCCTTGTGGATGTCCTTCAGCTCCTTCTCCAACATCTTGCGGAGCCGGAAGTCGATCGCCGACAGCGGCTCGTCGAAGAACAGGATCTCGGGGTCGAAGGCCAGGGCCCGGGCCAGGGCGACCCGCTGGCGCTCGCCGCCGGAGCATTGCTTGACCGACTTGCCGTAGAAGTCGCGCGGCAGGCGCAGCTGGTCCATCAGCTCATGGCAGCGGGCCCGGCGCGCCTCCGGGTCGACCCCGCGCATCTTCAAGGGAAACTCGATGTTCTGGCCCACCGTCTTGTGCGGAAACAGGGCCAGAGACTGGAAGACCATGCAGGTCGGCCGCTGGTTGGCGGAGAGCTCGTTGATCCGGGCGCCGCGGAGCAGGATGTCGCCCGCGCTCGGCGCCTCGAGCCCGGCCAGCATGCGGATCAGGGTGGTCTTGCCCGAGCCCGAAGGCCCGACGATGGTGAAAAACTCGCCCTCGACGATGTCGAGGTCGATGTCCCGCACCGCCTCGAAGCTGCCGAAGCGCTTGTTCACGCCGACGAGCCGCAAGATTGGCTCAGGCATCGCTAGGGATTCTCCCAACTGCCGCGAAAGCGAAGGAAGGCCGCCACCGGCGGCCTCCCCTGCCGTCCCCCGATCAAACCAGTCTAGGCTTCACGCTTGGCCGCGTTGTAGATCTTGTCCATGACCTCGTAGTCGGGATTGATCTGGTAGTCGACCGAGTTCGCCATCTCCTCTTCCAGGCTGTCCCACTGGATGGCGTCCAGCTCGTCCTTGCTGAAGCGCTCGAAGACCTTGGGATTGCCCATCTGGGTCACCGGATTGTAGGTGCCTTCCGCGAAAGCCACGGCGTGGCTGGCCTCGGGCTCTTGGACGTAGGCCAGGAAATCCTCCGCCAGCGGCGAGACCTGCGGGTTGTTGACCACCGAGGTGACCTCGACCCAGACGATTCCGCCCTTGCCGTCCATCGGGCCGCGCTTCGGCGTGATTCCGCGGATGTTGGTGGCGCCATCCAGGCGCGCCGGCGAGGCTGTGTAGGTGCCGCCGGTCAGGTAGAAGTCGATCTCGCCGTTGATTAGAGCCAGATTCATGGCCACAAGGTCGTCGGTCAGCAGCTTGGCACCCTTGAACCAGGCCCGTGCGGTCTTCTCGAAGGCGTCGATTTCGCCCTGATCGTGCTTCTTGAAGGGGTCGACCCCGGCCCCGACGCACATGTGATAGATGTTCCAGTTGTCGTAGGTGAGGATTCCGTACTTCTTGGCGTTGGAGGCCTCGCTGAAGAGGTCGAAGCCCTCGTCCTCGGCGGTCGCCCGGCTCACCTTGTCGGTATTCACCACGAAGTTGAAGGGGCCGAAGCGCTGGACGATGCCGATCAGTTCCCCGCTGTCGGCATAGGACCACTTATAGCCCTTGTCGAAGGGCGCCATCATGTCGCCGAAGAAAGGCTCGAAGCGCTCCTTCGTCAGCGGCTTGATCAGCTTTTCCGGCCACATCTGCTCGCGCGCCCAGGGCTGGTTGACGTTGATCACGTCCCAGACGTTGACCTCGCCGGCGCGCAGCTTGTTGATCATGTCCGGGTCCGAGGTGCCGCTCTCGGCCGAGACCTTGGCGCTGGTCTGGCGCCGGAAGGGGTCCAGCACCTCGTCGGAGTTGTAGCCCTCCCAGCAGAGGATGTTCAGTTCCTTCTCGCGCGCCGCCCTGGCGCTGCGCGCAAGTGGGCCGGCGAGGGCCAGAGCGCCGCCGGCTACGGACAGGCCGAGAAAATCCCGTCGGTCGAATTTCATGGTGTCGGTCTCCCTGCTTAGCTGAGGTCGCTCGCGGACCTTTGACAGCTATCCTGCGCCCGCCAGGACGAAGCGCAAGTCTGCCTTTTGCTTGTGATGAAAGTACCACGGTTTACTTGGCAATTCCAACACGGATTGTTGTGCCCACCACATTTATCTGCGATAAAGAGCCCAAGAAGAACACAAAGCCAGAAACCGTGGACAGGGGCCGGTGGCTCCAGGCTGACGCCACGGATACAGGGAAGCCGAGCGATGGAGTTCATCTTCATGCTGACCCGGGCCGACCAGACGGTGGAGGACTGTCTGGAGGTCTTCGAGCAGGTTTGCGATACGGGGCTCCGCCACGTCGGCTTCAAGGACATCGGCGCCGACCGGCCGACGCTGAAGGAACTCAACCGCCGGATTAAGGACAGCGGCGCGACCAGCTATCTGGAGGTGGTCAGCGAGAGCGAAGCGGCCTGCCTGAATTCGGCCCGGGCGGCAATCGACATCGGGGTGGACCGGGTCATGGGCGGGACCCAGGCAGAAGCCATTCTCGAGATCCTGAACGGCAGCGGTATCGAATACTTCCCCTTCCCCGGCAAGCCGCTCGGCCACCCGACCGAACTCGGCGGCTCGGCCCAGGACATCGCCGCGCACTGCCGCCACTTCGAGGAGATCGGCTGCTCCGGGGTCGACCTGCTCGCCTATCGGGCGACCGATGCGGACCCGCTCGACCTGGTCCGGGCGGCGCGCGGAGCGACCCAGGGCTGGCTGGTGGTCGCCGGCAGCGTCAATTCGCCGGCCAGGATCCACGAGCTGAGCAAGGCCGGCGCCGATGCCTTCACCATCGGGTCTGCCGCCTTCGACGGGTCCTTCTCGCCGCGCAAGGGGGCCCTCAATTCCCAGATCCACGACATCATGGCCGCCTGCGCATGAGCGGCCCCGAGCAGCGCCGCGGCGGGCGACCGGCCAAGGCCCAGCGGCACGAGCGGATCATCGCCGAGCTGCGCTCCAACCCGACGGTGCGCATCTCGCACCTGGCCCAGGCCTTCGGCGTCTCCACCGAGACCGTGCGGCGGGACATCGACGACCTCTCGAGCCGCGGCCTGGTGGCGCGAACCTATGGCGGCGCGGCCGCGCCCATGGGCCGCGAGCCGGCGGTCCACGAGCGCAGCACCGCCATGGTGGCCGAGCGCGAGCGGATTGCCAGGGTTGCCGCGGCCATGATCGCGCCTGGCGACGTGGTGATGATCGATTCCGGCGCCACGACCCTCCATCTGGCCCGCCAGCTCGCCCTGGCGCAGCCCGAGATCACGGTGATCACCAACGGCCTGGAGATTGCCCACAGCCTCGGAAGCCGGGACCGGATCCGGGTCATCCTCTGCCCGGGCAGCTACGCGGCACGGGAGGACGGAGTCTACGGTCAAGACGCCTGCGATTTCCTGCGCCGCTTCCACGCCAACGTGGCGCTGACCAGCGCCGGCGGCCTGACCAGCGGCGGGATCACCGACGTCGACTCCAACGCGGCCTGGATCAAGCGGACGATGTTCGAGCGGGCCGCGCGGCGGGTCTTTTTGGTGGACCACGCGAAATTCCAGGTGCCCCTGCTGGAGGTCGTGGCCCCCTTGGACAGCCTGACCGACGTGGTCACGGACCAGCCTCCACCCGATGCCCTGGGCGAGGCCCTGGCCACCGCCGGCGTTACGCTCACCCTGGCAGGCGAGCGTCCCAACACGCAGATGTAAGCGCAGGATTGGCCACCGGACCCACAGGCCTACGATCGAGTTGTGCCCAGGTCCTTTTCTGGGCGCAATCGGACCCGGCCAAGCGAAAGGGCGCCTCCGTCCTGGAAGCGCCCTTCGCCAGTCCGGTACCGGACAATACCCTGACCAAACACCCCAAAAAGATTCTGTCCGGCGACGAACTTCACTCTACAAACAATGGTACATAAGGTTTATTCCGAACGCGAGCATAAAATATGCCTGCAATATATCGGCAGAAAAACATATAGATACGAGCTAATCGCATCGAAGTCTGCCCGATCCTAGGAAAGACGTCGGCTTCACCCAAGGTTGCAAGCGAAGTTATCCACAGCCTTGTCGCGGTCGCCGAAAGGGCCCAGCGGTACATCAAGAAGTCGCATGACATGGGTCTGATCGGCGGGGAGACGGCCGTGCCTTCGCTGAAAAGGCGCTAAGCCCGACAGCACTGGCCCTTCGAACTCAATACGGGATCCGCCGGATGTCGTTACCGCACGCGCGGCTTGCGCCGCCCCGGCTCTCCGCCTAGGTCTTTCTCGAAACGACGGGCCTATGAGAACGGAGACTGCAGCCGATGAGCACGAGAGAGTGGAAGGTCTATCTTTCCGGCGAGATCCACAGCGACTGGCGGACCCGGATCGCCGAGGGCATCCGCGCGGCCGGCCTCCCCGTTCGTCTCGATACGCCGGTCTGCGTCCACGAGGACAGCGACGACTGCGGCGCCGCAATCCTGGGTGCCGAGGACCATGCCTTTTGGCACGATCGCAAGGGCGCGACCATGAACGCCATCCGGACCCGGACCCTGATCGGCGAGGCCGACGTCGTGGTGGTCCGCTTCGGCGAGAAATACCGGCAGTGGAACGCCGCCTTCGACGCCGGGACGGCCGCGGCCCTGGGCAAGGCCCTGATCACGCTCCACGATTCCGCCCTCAACCACGCCCTCAAGGAAGTCGACGCCGCCGCCCTCGCCGTCTGCGCCACCCCCGAGCAGGTGGTCCAGACCCTGGCCTACGTCATCCGCGGCGAGCTCCCCGGCCGCAAGGGCAGCCTGGCTGCGGAGTGAGGGCCGGTAGGCCGGCGCTCAATAGACCTCAAGGTACTCGTTGCGTTCCCAGTCCGTGACGTGGCCGCGGAAGCGGGCCAGTTCGGCGCGCTTCACGGCCATGAAGAGCTGGACGAAGTCCTCCCCCAGCAGCTTGCGAAGCGGCTTGTCCGCCTCCAGGGCATCCAGCGCCTCCTCCAGGCTGCCGGCCAGCTTCTCGTGCTTGGGATCGTCCTCGGAGGGGCCCTTCGACTGGGCCGGCAGCTTGCCCTTGCCCTTCAGGCCCAGCAGGCCGGCGGCGATCACCGCGGCGACCGAGAGGTAGGGGTTGGAAAGGCCCGAGGCGGCGCGCATCTCGATGTGGCAGTTGGCCTCGCCCGGGTCCTTGATCCTGACCATGGCGGTGCGGTCCTCGACGCCCCAGGAGATGTTCGAGGGCGCAAAGGTGTGCGGCTTCAGACGGTGGTAGCAGTTCGGGGTTGGCCCGATCAGGGCCTGGATCGCCTTGGCGTGGTCGAGGATGCCCCGGGTGAAGGCCCGGACCTCGTCGTTCAAGCCGTCGGGCGCGCCCTTCTTGTAGAAGACCGGTTTCTTGGTCTTGCGGTTGATGAGGCTGACGTGGACGTGGCAGCCGCAGCCGGCCATGTCGCTCGCCGGCTTGGACATGAAGGTCGCCAGCAGGCCGTCGCGGTGGGCCAGTTCCTTGATCGCGTTCTTGAAGGTGAAGGCCTTGTCCGCGCCCTCCAGCCCAATCCCGGGGCCGAAGTTGATCTCATACTGCGAGGGCGAGTATTCGCAGTTGTGGGTGATGACGTCGATCCCGGCCGCTTGCAGGGTGTCGAGCAGGCCGTCCAGGAAGGGCACGTACTGGTTCCGGGTGGCGTTGAAGATGTGGACGCCGCCGAACAGCGGCTGCTTGGTCTCGGGATCGAGCAGGTAGAACTCGAATTCGTGGCCCATCATGACGTCGTAGCCCAGGCTCGCGGCCTCCTCGAGCAGGCCGCGCAGCACCGTGCGCGGGGTCGCCTTGATCGGTTCGCCAGGACCCCACTGGGCGTCGCAAACCACCTTGGCGGTGCCGGGCAGCCAGGGCACCGGGCGCAGGCTCTCCGGATCAGGGATCAGGCTCTGGTCGCGGTAGGCCACCTCCTCGGCGACGCCGGTGCCGCCGATCACGCCCGAGGCGCTGTCGAGGCCGATGGTGCCGCCATAGAAGTTGAGGCCCTTGCGGGCGTAGGCCTCGACCTTTTCGATTGGGACCACCTTGGTCCGGCTGGTTCCATGCAAGTCGGGCAGCTCGAAGCGCAGGTAGCGCGCCTGCATCTTCTTCAACGCCGCCATCATCGTCGTGACCTGATCACCGGCCATGGTCCCCTCCCCGTCCTGCGGTTTCTTGTTTCGTCCCGGCGCGTGGTTCGGCGCCAAGGTTGGCATGTGCCAAACAATATGTTGCAAGCGCCAAGACGCGCAAGATAGCTTCGAGGAAAACCCGGGAGGCGACATGCGCTTGCAAGGCAAACGGGCCCTGATCACCGGGGCCGCCGCCGGCATCGGCCGGGAATCGGCGCGGCGTTTCGCGCGCGAAGGCGCCGCGCTGGCGCTGGCCGACCTCGACCTCGCTGCGGCCGAGGCGGTCGCCGCCGAGATCACGGCCGAGGGCGGGACGGCGTCGGGCATCCAGGCCGACGTCTCCGAGGAAGCTTCGGTCGAGGCCATGGTGGCGGCCGCGGAGGCGGCGCTGGGCGGGCTCGATATCGCCTTCAACAACGCCGGCATCATGCTGGCCGAAGACCGCGGCCCCGAGGACACGGCGCTCGAGATCTGGCACAAGACCCTGGCGGTCAACCTGACCGGGGTCTTTCTCTGCTGCCGCCACGAGATCCCCGCCCTTCAGCGGGCCGGCGGCGGTACGATCCTCAACATGTCCTCTCTGGTCGCCTACATGGGCTCGGCGGCACCGCAGATCGCCTATGTCGCCAGCAAGGGTGGCGTCCTGGCCCTGACCCGCGAGATCGCCGTGCAGTACGGCCGTGCCGGGATCCGCGCCAACGCGCTCTGCCCCGGTCCGGTCGGGACCGCGATGACCGACGCGCTTTTCGATACGCCAGAGAAGCTTGAACGGCGCCGGGTCCACATGCCGATGGGCCGCTTCGCGAAGCCTGAAGAGGTCGCCGAGGTTGCGGTCTTCCTGGTGTCCGACGCAGCCAGCTACGTCACCGGCGCGGGCTGGCTGGTCGACGGCGGCATCGCCTCGGCCTACGTGACCGCGGAATAGGCCAGCCATGGCGGGCGGAGACAGGGCCTATCTGCTCGGCATCGACCTCGGGGCGGGCAGCCTCAAGGCCACCGTCATCGACGAATCCGGCGGCCTGATCGGCGAGGCCAGCCATCCGATCACGACCCAGAACCCCAGACCCGGCTGGTCCGAGCAGGACCCCGACGATTGGTGGCAGGCGCTCTGCACCGCCCTGCCCGCCGCCCTGGCCGCCGGCAAGCTCGACGCCAACGACATCGCCGCGGTCGGGATCTCCGCCGGGGCCCACATCGCGGTGCTGACCGATCCCGACGGCAAAGTGCTGCGCCCGGCGATCCTGTGGAACGACCAGCGCAGCGCCGCCGAGGCCGCGGACCTGCACGACCGGGCTGGCGATGAGATCATCGAACGCTCGCTGAACCGCGCAAACCCGACCTGGACCCTGGCCCAGCTCGCCTGGCTGAAGCGGCACGAACCGGAGGTGACCGACCGGACCGCCCGCCTCTACATCGCCAAGGATCACCTTCGCGGCCGTTTGACCGGAGACTGGACTACCGACTTCTCCGACGTGGTCGGCGCCCTGATGGCCGACGCGAAGACGCGGGACTGGTCACCCGACCTCTGCGCCCTGATCGACTGGCCGCTGAGTACCCTGCCCCCGGTCGCCCGTCCTCAGGACATTGCGGGGAAAGTCTCCGAGGCTGCGGCGCAGGCAACGGGGCTAGCGCCCGGCACGCCCGTGGTCGTGGGCTCCAACGATACCACGGTCGAGATCTTCGGCTGCGGCGCGGTCAGGCCCGGCGACGGCGCGATCAAGCTGGCCACGGCTGGCGTCGTCTTCCTCGCGGTCGACCGACCCGAGGTGCATCCGCCGGTGTCCTG
>JAAUXT010140626.1_pt1 | contig 16200 bp, 14 predicted proteins | sample 7278171 | NCBI WGS metagenome assembly JAAUXT01 (sample SAMN14350112, study PRJNA611818) | marine sediment metagenome | isolation source: surface marine sediment (1.8m) | place: French Polynesia: Moorea | collected 2018-08 | reverse complement strand
TCTCTCTCTCTCTCTCTCTCTCTCTCTCTCTCTCTGTTGCTCTCTCTCTCTCCCTCTCTCTCTCTGTTGCTCTCTCTCTCTCCCTCTCTCACTCTCTCTCTCTCTCTCAGAGTTCAGTGTGTCTCCTCCCCCGCCCCACCCACTCCCCCACCTGGCCTCCCTGCCCTGCCAACTCCGCCGCCCAGCCTCCTCCCCACCCCACCCTGCCCCACCCCGCCCACTCCCCCACCCAGCCTCCCCGCCCTGCCCCGCCCCGCCCCCTGCCTGGCCTCCTGCCCCACCCCACCCACTCCCCTGCCTGGCCTCCTGCCCCGCCCCGCCCATCCTCCCCCGCCCCGCCCACTCCCCCACGCGCACGCCGCGGGCCGTCGCACTCACAGGAAAAGACGCGGCCGCGCGAGGCGTCTAATCTACGGTACATGTGAAGCCCCGAGGCGGGGCTCGTGCTGGATGGGTTCCTGTAGTTGTCAAAGGGTGCTGCGCAGACTTGGGTGTGGCACATTGCAACGAGTGGCGCTTGGTGCGTTGCGCATGACGCATGCTGTGTGAAACCGTCAAACACCGTCAACTTCATGAATTCTGTGCCGTAAGAAACACTTTGCATTGGGATCAGGTTTTCCCTGTGTGTGTGTGTGTGTGTGTGTGTGTGTGTGTGTGTGTGTGTGTGTGTGTGTGTGCGTGCGTGTGTCTGTGTGTCTGTGTGACCTTGACCTACAAGGACCCAATGAACTCGGCTCTGACGGACGGCCCCACTGGAGTCTCCACTGGATCCCTGTTGAAGAGACCGTTTTCACAGGGTCGGGCAATTTGCACAGTCCTGTGTGTGTGTGTGTGTGTGTGTGTGTGTGTGTGTGTGTGTGTGTGTGTGTGTGTGTGACCTTGACCCTCAAGTACGCAATGTGAACTTGGCCCTGACAGACGTCCCACTGAGGAGACCGTGTTCACAGGGTCGGATAACTTGCACAGGGCTGAAGTGCACCCGCTGTGAAGAGGCCCGCACCTCGCGTCCCTCCCTCGCTGGATCCCGAGCACAGGGAACATGATCACAGAGTCGGGAAAATTGCGCAATTACGTCGTCGCCGCTGCTGCTCGTGAGTTGGGATCAGTGCGTCTGCGCGAGGGAAACCTCGCCTCACTCAACATGGCTCGGCTCAGGGATATGGGTCCGCGATCGCTGACCTCAAAAACAAATTTGCCCCTCCAAACTGTGAGCCTCTGTTCACGAGAAGAAAGAGAGAGTAGGGTCGTGTGAGCTGGCGTGTGCAACGACGACACACAAATTTATGCGCATGGCAATTTTCTTTGCAAACTCTGCAGCCAAAAACGAAACACACGCTCTCTCTCTCTCTCTCTCTCTCTCTCTCTCTCTCTCTCTCTCTCTCTCTCTCTCTCTCTCTCTCTCTCTCTCTCTCACACACACACACACACACACACACACACACACACAGAAATCTCCCTCTGCGCCCTTGCCTGACCATCAAACACGACATGTTTCCAATCTTAACTCAGAACAAGAGCAGCATGAGTGAGCAATGGGGGCCCGACACGCCATGAAAGATGCCTTTGTTAGACGCCAGGTCCTTCACACTCGATGCGCCACACACTGCGTCCTTTCGCCGGCCAATGAGCGAAGCGTCGCCAGACCCGTTACAACGAGCATTGTCTTTCCCACGGACGCAACGCTCGCCGCATCCAGTGCAGAGAGGGTTCCATCGGCCCTTTTGAAGATGAACTGGTTGGATTGGAGTTGTCATGCAAGGCGTGTCGCGACGGTACTCAACTGTATTAAATCTGAGAGCCCCTTGAGCCTGGCCGACCCGGTCACGCACTCACTCGCTGAGGCCAGGCCCACGCTGCGTGCGTCACGCATCCGCGCAGGGACTTTGCGTCAGGACTTCAAATTGGACGCGTCACGCAAAATGGACTTCTCCGAGCGCACGCACATAGCGTTGCCTCCGGTCACTCACTCACTCACTCGCTCGCTGAGACCAGGCCCACGCCGCGTGCGTCACGCACCTGGACCATGCGCAAGGACTCTACGTCGGGAGGTCACACTGGACTCGTCACGCGGATAAACGTTGTATCGCCTACGCCACTTGTCACGTGACCCTCCTCGCGTGAAGCGGGTCAGACTCCGAGGCGGAAGCGGACGTTAGGTCCAGGGGAGGGAGGGACAGTTCTGACTCCATTTGATTCGCTGACTCAGCTGTTTCCATCATTTTCCCACAAGAAACTTATTTTTCGCAAACGGCACTCAATGTCTGCATCAGACTCCAAGCAAAATTTACTGTGTGGAGAAGAAAGTTGGATTGTCCGAGCCAAATAAATTGTGGCATTTGATTTGTTTCTCCTGATACGGTCAACATTAGTCAAGGGATTCTGCACATTGTGAATCAGCCTGGATGTAGGATCAGCAGATTCTGTGTCCTACTCTGCATCTGAGTCGATTCAGAGCACAGCAACAATGCTCAATTTGCGATCAGGTTCTCGCGTGAGAACGTATCACAATCCCATCCCAGGCTCTTAACCGGCTCTTGCGTTAATTGTCTTGTTAATTTGATCCCCAACATACACTGATTTCCACTTTGTCTAATGGCTCCAAGAGCGTGTTGATTGGAATGGCATTTCTCTGTGTCTGCGCTTCGTTGCGGCGCAGTGCGTGTCCCACACACATTTCCCACCGGAAGTGCCCCGCGCGACCCTGGATTCTGATTGGTGTTGATCCTTGTCACTCACCCGGATTTACATGCGTTGATCAATGACGGAGCGGATCGGGGGATTAAATCACTTGTCCGGGACTCGTCTCGCGCTGGAAGCGGCGGGGACGGGATTGATCTGTGAGGCGGATCCTGACTGGGGTTGGCGGACGGACGCAGAACACGCGCCACTGAAGATCAAATTCACGAATCATCCATCCACGGGTGAAACAAATTTGGTCCAACGGACCCAGCTCCCCGAAAGTGGAATCCCAACTCAGGATAAATCTTGAAGAAAGCGTTGTTTGTGCCAGAAGGGACCCCAGGTTGGTCTCTGGTTTGGCCTTTGACAAAACTTTCACGGGTCCATTCAGTTGTGGTTTTCACGTGGGAAGCGCGCCAGAGTCAAAAGAGGCGCGTCAGTGTCAACTTTTGACGCTGACGCGCCTCTTTTGACGCTGACGCAATTCCCACGTGAACACCCCTGCAGAGTCAAAGTTTGGTTTGTGTCCGACTTGCATGGTGTTCAGTATCGCGTGTCATTGTAAGGGAACGCCTTCCATTTGGCGCCGTCCATTGCGATGCAGCTGGACCTCAGTCCAGCGCACCACGATTTATATCCTTCATCAACAAGCAAACAAACAGCCACCACAAACCGCTTTTGCCACGTTTGCTTTATGAAGTGGGTGAAATCAGGTGGCAAGCCCCGGCGCTGGGGACCCGCTGAAGCGGCGTGGTCAGATCTCCATAAATCTCGCGAGAATTGGCCGTTAGTTCATCTGAGCGTGCGCGCAGAGATACACGCCCCGAGGAAAATTAAAGGCCCAGAGAGGGGGTGTGAGGCTTATTCGAGAGTTTATGAATGGTGGGTGTGATTCAGAACGAGGTTAAGCCGCGGAAATGAGGTTGGTTTCCGTTTCCGGTTTGGTCACGTGACAGTTACTCGTTCCCGATCCGGTTCATTCACTTGATGATTCACTAATGGAGTAGTTCTCTGCATAATGTGCGATTGACCCCGTTCTGCAATGGTCACTGCGCATATTTATGTGTCACGTGCGCACACACACACACACACACACACACAACTCTCTCACACTCTCTCACTGCCTGAAAGACACCACACACACGCACGTACAAGCACACACACGCACACACACATACACACACGCAAACACACACACACACACACACACACACACACACACACACAACGACACGGCTATTATTCGGTTGGCAACTTGACAGCTCGATCGTACTCAACACTACTCTGACTCCCAACACCCAGCCTCCCGCCAGGTTCCCCGTCACATCCCCCGCACTTCCTGAATGGAAGAATTGGCAGCGAAAATGACAGTTGATTCTGCTCTGCTCAGCGCTGTGATGATCCAGGGGCCGGGGTCACACTTGGTGCGTCACGCAATCAGGTTGCGTCGCGAGTTCCATGCGTCGTGCGTTGTGTGTTGCGTTTCTGTCATGGCCATGGCGCCTCAAGACATGACGCGCCTGTGCGTTGGAGACGTACCACACGACGCATCTTGCGTCAGCCTGGTCATTTTTGCAGCACAACGTCCACTGACGTGCAGAGGTGCGTTGCACAGATGCGTCTCACGTGACCCTGGCCGCGTCGCGACGCAGCGTCACAGACTCGCAGAGGGACGCAGCGCACGATGCCTCCCGTGTGGACCGAACCCGAGCCTGAGCCGGGCAGACAGACGGAGTGTGATCGCGGACGCGTTATTCCGATCAGGCTCGCCCCGCTGACGCTTGATCAGTGCCTCGCTCCCTCCCTATAGCTGCGACGCTCAGGCCTGGGTCACAGTGGGTGCGTCACGCGTCGCGTCCTGGTGCAGCGGGCACTGGGTTGGTGATCAATGCGCCGCCTACAGGGTTTTTCACACAGGTGTTGCGTCGTCAACTTTTTTGACGCGAGCGTCAAAATTTCTTGACGCAGAGACGGTTTGTTGTCACACAGAGCACGCGTCAATGAATTGACTCGTGTGGAGTCCTTGCACATGGCGCATCCAGTGTGAACCAGACATGTGGGTCACAGCAAGAGATGGGGTCTGTAAGGGAATCCAGGTCCCAGGGATCAAACACATGCAGAATGAACAACCTCCACACACAGCCAGCTTCGCGGAGCACCAGCTGGGACCCAGAGGACCCGCGTGTAGGGAAACAGCCTTGTATGAAGTCGCACAAACCCACTTACATCCCTGGTGGATCCAGGGGTGGGGTGGACCTCGACTCCTGAAAAATTTCCATTCGCGCACAATTGTTTCAAAAAGCCAGATTTTGTCAATATATTGAACGTCATGCACTTCGCGCATCAAAGAAACCCACATGAATGCGCTTTTTCTTGTGCTTTTCTTTGTTGCCACGAGTTCGATTGTTTCTTCTCAGTTGCTTTCTTCGGGGCCCAGAGGCCCGATTTCTCAGCCGCCATTGCTGAATGCGCCTGCGCACGAGGTGCTCCGCATGCGTGCTCACATCATGCAAGCAGCCTCATTCACACTGGATGCGTCATACGCTGCGTCCTTGCACAATTCAACACATGAAAACTCAAGTCAAAGTGCACTTTTGCCAGTGCTGCGTGCCTCAGTCCCCCAGCCTCACTTTCGTGCACAGATGTCTGTGTTAGTTTTTCATGCCACTTGCGGAACATTGTTGCACGTGCACATGTGGGAATTTCAGCAGACCTCACAGTCCCTGGAAGGGGGCATCGTTGTCGCCCTTTGGCTCACGCAGAGACGCGGCGTATCCGGTGTGAGACGCTCCTCGCAGACAATGCGAACCATCAAAACTCAGGCAAAAATCAATCCCTCCGCAAACATGGGGAGGCGCGAGGCGGGAGCGCACCGTGTGCGTCGTGCGATGCGTGTCTGAGCTGCGTCCTTGAGTTGACGCACAAAGACAAAAAAGTTATGACGACGCTTGTTTGAGCATTTCGAAGGAACACGCCCGAGGGTTTGTTCACACCGGACGCGTCATATTTGTGCAAGTGCGTTCAGGATTAGGTCCTTGGATCGTGACTCAAGACGCAGTTGCGAGGACGCAGCCAGAACGCTCCTTGTGTGAGCCCGGCGGGAGAGTGTGTGGGAACGAACTCCCGGGGGAGGCGCGATCAGGCTCCTGCTCTCCTCCCGTCAAAGCGCCGCTTCCGAGGAGTGCAAAACGAGAGCAGAGATGCGCGGCCCAGAGAGAGAGAGAGAGAGAGAGAGAGAGAGACAGACAGACAGACAGACAGACAGACAGACAGACAGACAGACAGACAGAAAGTGAGCGACAGAGAGAGACAGACAGAGAGAGAGAGAAGATATTGTGAGCAAGAGAAAGCCATAGAGAGGGAGAGACATGGAGAGAGAACAGAGAGCGAGAGAGACAGAGACAGAGGAGAGAGCAATGTGTTTGCCTGTACGAATCCAAGCTTGACGAAAGCAGATGCGCGCGTGCGTGTGTGTACACATGTGTGTGTATGTTCGTGTAAGCACGCCTGTGTGTGAATGTGTGTGGGCACAGAAACTCAATCAGCGTTCGATACGAAACTTTCCAGCCTGTGCCTCACCCAAGTGACCGTTCTTTTTCTGTCAAAATACTTCCGGACAGAAAGTGAAAAGTTTCTCTCCCTTGTGGTATTGGACCCGGTCAAGTGAAGTCTGGCTCCCTGAGGCAGGTCCTGCAGGCTTGGCAAGTTTGATTGGGAGACCAGCGCAGTCAGTAACAAAAAGAAAACCCGGACATCCAGTGCGGACTCAGCAGGCTGAAAGAAGCCGCTCCGGGCTGTGTGCAAGCCTCGCTGAAACTCAAAACACTATTTCCCATCTGTGCGCCGGTTTCACACCGGACGCGTCGCGGGCTGCTGTCAGACACGAAAACGAACAGATTCAAATACACATATCTTTCATCAAGGAGTCAATGACTGAGGCAAGCCCAAGAGAAGGCAGTGATAAGTTCAGCAACGACGAAATGTTTCCCATTTTTTGTGTCCCGTGGAAGTAAATTTGAGCAGGAACTGTGCAGATCAGCGCCACATAATTTTTGGCTACAGGAGACGTTTGACTATTGACTTCTGCAGGGATGCAACGCCTAACGCACCCAGTGTGAAACAGGAAAAGTATTGACACACCAAGCAGACAAACCTGCTGGCGGCATTTCATAAATTTGTCTTGCACCACCGTGTGGGGTGTGTGGGTGGATCGTACATTATGTAATCTTGGCAATTTCATTTCTTTCCGGTAACTTGCCTGCACAGCGGTTCCACCCCGAGTCAGAAACATAAATTCTCCCTGTACATCATTGAGCAAATAGAAAACACGTTGGGAAATGTTAAACTCGTAGAACTGCGTGACTCCGCAGCTTCCCCGGGTTTTCGCAGCTCTGAATCTTCTTGCTCATTGAGTGAACCACAAGGACCTCAAAGTGCAAAGAGACATGGACACCAGGACCACATCAATCTGAATTGACTTCCCAAATTTTCGAACTGTTTTCTTGTCCTGTGAGCAACTAGATCTGTTTCTAATGTTTTTGGCCAACGTGTTGGGCCTGTGGAACACATTCCAGATCCACCCCTGGGTCCCTCAGGGAATCCACGCTGCTCCTGGCTCCACCCAAGATCAACCAAGATTATAATAGGGACCTTCAGTTGCAACACGTTGGACGTGGGACGTGAGATGTGGCATAACAGACTGGAAATCAGTTTTGACCTTTTTGCAATTTTGAAAACAATGTCCCTATTTCCTGTCTGCATCCCTCCCGGGACCCACTCCAGATTCGCACTGGACCCACCTCTGGATTCTTTCCCTGCAACAAGAAGCAGTGCTCAAGGGAACTGCAGTGCGAAGTCCCTTGCCAGTAATGTCACCGATTCTTCCTTGTCATCCTTGTCTTCCACGGGGGGGGGGATCTGGGGGGTCCAGGGGGTTTGGCAGCAGGGGGTTGGGGAGGGGGAGGGGGGTTAGGGGGAGGGGCAGGGGATATTTCATCCACCTTGCCATATACTGCACTACCACATGGTGCTTCGCCCTAAAGGGACTTCGCACAATGAGACTGTGATTGGCAGAGCCCGGGACCTGGAGGAACTGGAGGAAGCCAGCACTGCGCATGCGGAGTCGAGCTCCGAGCTGAGAACCAGCCACCTGAGCAAATACGCGCTCACACACAGCAAATTGTCATTGGGAGAATCTCATGTATCGGGTCGAACTGCTGAGGAAGAAGCAAATGCAGCATCGTGCAACTCCCCTCTTCTGGAAGGGTCCACAGAGAAATTCCCACTATTTTCAAAACGTGTGACGCTGGTTGCTGCGTCGCTGGGAGTGTGTTCCCAGCCTGAGTCCCTTCAGCACACACAGGGACGCAGCGCCCACGTGTTCAGCGTGGAGCCGGACTGGGCCCGTCTGCCCAGCCCCGGCCGGCCCCGCCGTATCTCCAGCGGTCATCTCCGCAGCTCGGACCCGCAGACAAACGTCTCGGTCCCGCGGGGCTGGGAGCGACAATCAGCGCCGCGCAGCAGCGGCAGGAGCCGCGCGACGCTATCGCGTCGGTACCGGGGACCAGGCTGAAAGGGACCGAGACGCCTACAAAACAACATGTGCTGCAGACCAACAGGTCCTGTGTAAACTGACTGATTTTGCTTCAGATCCGACGATTTCGCTGTTCATTCTGGCTCCTCCCTGTTGGTACAAAAACGCCACGGGACAAACGCTGGTGTGTGTGTGTGTGTATGTGTGTGTGTGTGTGTGTCAGGAGGGCGCTCGCATGAACAAAACAAAGAACCTGTCCCAGTGCCGTACAAGCAGATGTTGGTTCCCCACAGTTGGAACATTCTCCATTGTCTGAGCACGTTCTGTGTCTGCGCTGAGCAGACGCAGCCTCCAACCCTGGCGTCACGGCAGGCCACGCTGGACCTGTCTTGCAAAGGGGCCTGTGTCGCTTGGCCCCACGACCCTGTGCAGGGACGCAACCCAGGGCGCATATACCCAGTGTGAGCATGGCCTGGAAGGAACAACACAAAGCCCATTCAGTTGATCAGAAGAACGACGCACCGCCTGACGCACCCGGTGTGAACCACCGTCTCCCACCACTCCCTGTGGACGTGTTATTCTTGCGCCCATTCTCTGCGGGACAGCGTCGCATCAATTGTAACAATATTGGCAGAAATCTTCTCACCGCCTTATTACAGCAAAACAAACTCGTGCGTCCGTCCGCCGTCGCTCTGAACCAGAGGCCTGGACGCTCAGGTCCTCACTGCACTGGACGTGACTCCGGGTGGAGGCCGCCCAATTTTCTCTTTTTGTTGCTCTTCAGACATTGGCTGTTGAGTCGGGGGGGGGGGACACAGGATTGGAGCGTTCCAACATCTTGAGAGGATCTTCCAACTTTGGAATATCTTGGAACAGCGTGTGGACATTGAAAAGGGGAACACAGTGTCGGGGTCAGATGCAGAATTTGGGTCTGCCCAAATTGTCTTTTGGGTCCCACCACAGCATAAGACCTCTCCTTAATTGCGTTCGCATCCAGTGTGAACGGATCCACCTTTTTCCGCGCACCCCTTGCCATCAAAGCCTTGTGCACACTGCACGCGTCGTACATTGCGACTCCGCATAAGTTTAAGCTCACGACACCGCTGCGTCGCTTCCGGTGTGAATCGACACGTGTCTCACCGCATCAGCTCGTGTTGCTCTTTCCTGCAGCGTGTTGTGTCTGGCGAGCAGTGGCCGTGAGGAGAGATGGAGGTGGGGGACCCGGACCCTGGACCAGGTGCCCCGGATCGAGGACAAGGCCAGAGCACATTGAGAGGGGTGTGTGAACAAGAAAAGACTGTTGAGAGCAGAACTCAGAACCAAGAGCGCGCCACACGCAAAGTTAGGGAATCGCACACACATACGCACACACATTTTGTGCTTGGGCACGTAGGCACGCAGATCACACATAGATACCAGTCGCATTGCTCACACAAGCACAAACATGCACACAACTTACACATACACATTCACTCACGCTCGCTCGCTCACTCACTCACTCACTCACTCACTCACTCACTCACTCTCTCACTCACTCACTCACTTACTCACTCACTCACTCACTCACTCACTCACTCACTCACTCTCACAAACACAGAGACGTGCGCATACGCACACACCTGCACGCTTTCACACACACACACACACTGCACACCTGCACACCCATCCTACTCAGCCCTATTCCTCGCTCCTCGTATCTCTGATGGAGACATCGGCGGGGCGGGCCCGGCGCGACGTGGGGGATGTTTATTGAGCTTTTATTTGACCCGCACCGTATTGCGGGGGTCGATACTATTGATCGCGGAGCCTCTTCACCGAGACGCGGTGCGAACTGAGCTGTGCGTGTCACGCAACGTGTGGGTGTGCGGGTATGTGCGCCAACTGGCGTTTTGCCGCTTTCAACAATTGTTCAATCTTATATATTTTTTTTCAAATTGAAAAGGGCAAGCTTTTCAATGGTGCAAGCTGTCAGTTTCCTCCAGCACTAACAGAATGTTCCGTATGAAATAGCAAGAAGATATCAACGCGTGTTCGAGGGACCCAGGCACGTGTCTTCTCATCCAGCAGGGAGGGAGCCAAGCTCCAAACTCAAAGTTTTGACATGCACACGCGGGACAATGTCTCCGATTGAAAGGCAAACCCAAACCAAACTCTGGGCAGGACCAGGACCCAGGCCCACAAATCCATTGTTCTCTCAGAGGACAGGAAAGGTACAATTACCAACTTCTTGTGAGTTGCTGGTCAACTCAGTCAACGAGCTGGTGGAACTTACTTCATCCCCTGAATTATGGCAAAGCCGTTTAGATGGAACTGACTACTTGAAAAGATGCGTGTGTGAATCAAATTCGACGCGAGTGTTTCAATTTATGTCGAGACTTCAGAAGTGAACACTGGATTGACGCGAGATGGTTTCAAGTGAATCAACATTCCCTTCAAAACTCCTCCAATCTGAAGCAGCTTTCAACGCGTCTCTCCTTCACAGTCGCATGTGGAGGAATCATGCACTTGGAGATCAGCAATTTTCAAATCTCATGCTGCGGCTGTTCAAAGGGAGCCCCGCCGTCTGTGGCGTCCCGAGGCAAACATGTCGTGTGTGCGCATGAGGAGGCAGCGTCGCGTGAGAGGGGCGGGGCGCCACCATGAACCACGGGCATGGTCCAGGCACGCTGGGTGCGTCACGCTTGGCGTTCCTGTGTAACCCTTCGGCCACACTGAATGCGCCAGCACACACGCACACCAAGGTCACAGCACACCAAAATAGGTCTCACGCATGTCCATGGTTGTGTTCACTCTGAAGTGCTTGTGCACTACCATGATTGTGGATGGGTTCCAACCCCAAACATGTACTGGCACATGGTGCGGAATGTCGTACAAGCTGTGTGTGATGCACTGGCGCACGCGGTGTGGCCGAGGGGTCAAGCAGCGGGTGCTACGTGACAGCAGCGACGCGGCAGAGGGCGCCACGTGTGACGCGTGCAGCGTGCACGTGGCCGAGGCACACGCGAGACTGTAGCAGCAGACCCTGAGTGGGATGGGAGAGAGAGAGAGAGACCCTGAAAGATTCCAATGTCAAGGGCATAGAGCTGCAGGCCATGGTGGACTTACACACAGTTTTGCTGAAGTGCGTGACATGCATCTTGAAATGTCACGACGGTTCACGTGAACAGAAAATTTTTCACAAACACCCACCCAATTTATCAGACAAAGCGCACCAGGCATCAATAACCAAAGCCAGATTTTGCTTCTTTCTCCCGATGTATCGACACCCCCCCCCCCCTGAGCCCGAGCATCCTCCCCTGATCATCCCAATACACAATTCCTCATCTCGTCGAGTCGCGTGAATCTCGGTGACCTAATTGGGCGGGAGCTCCTCTGTGTTGACGCGTCTGATTGAGACGCCGCGCAGCACCACGTGGTCCCCGGGGACCAATAAACTAACGCGGCGGAAACGCGCCTCGCGTCGCGATAAATCTCGCTTTGTCTCGCCGAACTCCGTGACTAACGACTCCTCGGTGAGGATCTTATCACTTCTGTGAGAACATGGATACTCACACAGATCAACAAACGGTGAAGGAAGCTAACTTGTCACGTGAAGTGAGGAGGAGAATGTATGTGCACAAGCGCGCATGCACGCACCCATATGCACACTACGTGTACGCGTGTGAATTTCTTTTTTGTGGGGCTGGGAGTGAAACACATCCACGCACACACACACACGCACTCACAAGTGCACCCGTAAGAAGTTTTTCTTGAGGGAGCGGGTCGGCGGGTCTAGTGCATCACAAGACCCTGGATCTTTTGGAGCTGATCCACGTTGGTGACTGCAGGTGATTCTGACCTGTGTGAACAGTACCTACAGCACCCCGGGCCACAGCGCCGAGTGAGGGATCCGGCCCCGAGTTTTACGAGTGCGATCCGACGCGATACACGTGTTGCGGGGTGTGATCACCCGAGTGATACAGTTCCAGTGTTTAGGCGCGCCTCGAGCCTTGAGTCAGTCAGGCCAGGTTCACGCTGCGTGCGTCATGTGCTGCGTGTGCGTCTGCACACGTTTGATTGGGTTCAACATTGATGTATCAAGCATCTCATCCCTGCACATGTGAGGTAGGCTTGGCCTTGGACACGTCTGTATTGAATCCCAATGCAAGTCCACAAGCGTCAGATGACCCAGTTGTTGATTGACCTTTTGCAATGTGATGCATGCAAAGTGAACACACAGCAAAGCAGCGCCCATTTACATGCACAGGACCAGAAAACAACGACGTTTGTAATGGCCCCCGAAACCTGTGACCCTGTCACGGAACGCGTGAATCGCAACTGACGCGGAACCACCAGAAACATGTCTTGAGCGTCCAACGGAGGCATGAGTTGATGAATGGAACCAGGGAATGAGTGCCCTGGACTCAACCACTGACTCCATCCACGCTACGACATGTGCCCTTCGAAGGTTTGCCCTGAGATCAAATTTGAAATCCACCCCTGCAGCAATCCAAATGAAACAACGCTTTTGCCATTGCGTTCACTCCAAACGCCAAAACCTCCCAAGCTTGAGACCTGAAACCAAAGCAGTGTGCATGCTGATGTCATGAGCGGCAGATCAGGCCAATCCCGACTGGAGTTTTGTTGGGGAGCAGTGAGACTTGAGTAGCAGATGCAGCTGGATCCGAGCTGTAGCGGGCGGGGTGAGCGGCGGGGCGGCGGAGCCCCGGGTGTCGGAACCCGCCCGATCCCCCGCAGCGCTACATGGGAAACACGCTGGGTGCGCTCAATCGCACCCCACACATCACCCGCACCCCACATCCACCGATACCGTAAGACTGGGTGGGAAGTTGCAAGCGATTCACACGTTGAGCTCAGATTGACACGAGTTTGCTCTTGTTCGTTTCATTCCCGCCAGACTTTTCATGGTTTGTCAGTGGCTCTTCATGATCAGTTTCTCTGGTGGATCCATGATGCGGCAGACCCGCCAATTTTCTATGGTGCACGTCAAATTTATTTCTACTGTATTTGGCCACCACCCGCTCACCCCCGGACTAGGGACCAACGCCCCTCCTCTACCCCAACCCGACTCAGGTGAAGCCTTGCCTGCCCCGACTTCAGGATCCACCAACTCACGTCGGAATTGCGAGGCCAGGGAAGGTCAGGGAAACGTCAGAAGTGATCACGAGTGCCGTGTTTTCCGGCCAATGTTCCAGAAAATGCGATCGTTGCTCAGGAACAGGAAGAGATGTTCATCCTGAGAGAGGAGGAAGAGGAGGAGGAGGAGGAGGCCATTGGAACTTGCTTTCTCCAACTCTGCGATCACAAAACCTCTCGGGTGTGCTCGTAAGAAATGGGTTCTCACCTTTCAAGTGTTCTTGTTCAATCACTACTTCTTTCTCGACCAAAGGTCTTGAAACGTGATTGTGTGATTCACATGAACCAGTTGTGTACAGTGTGAGACCCTGTCTTCACAAAGTCCATCAAAGCCCGAGTTTCGGGAGACCACAGCAATACGCAAGGGACTTGTCTTCAAACCAGGGCACTGGACTCTTCACCTGGAGGCCAATCATTGGTACAGCAGAGGCTGCCAACAAAATCCAGTGGCTTCGGTGTTGGGGGCTCTCAGTGAGAAGAAAAAACCTTGCTTGTTTCACACAGTGTGCGTCACGTTTTAGATTTGCGTTCCTTGCAGAGTGTCAAATTTATACTTCTTGTCGCCGCTGACTACTCACTACCTCCTTCCTTGACGCCACACTGAGCAGACGCAACGCTAATGTGACGCAGCGTCAGAAGCGCAGCGGATGACGCATGCGCTGTGAAGCTGACCCACAGGTGATGAGTTTTGTAGCGTTGAGAAACAGATCGACACTAATTCCTCAGGTATCTACGCTGTGAGAACAAAGTCCGCAGCGGTGGTGTGCGCGTCGCGACGTTCCGGGCCGCGCAGGCAGGCAACAGGCCCAGGGGCAGGAACACTGGTGTCGCGTCCACGTTCCAGTTATCAGAGAACGTCAGACTGCACGCTAAAAAGGCTAATCGTTGACCATATCAGGGACGGGACGCTTGAAGACGCCCATTGTGTTTGGGAGAGCGAGAGAGAAAGAGAAGCTAGGAGTGAGAGAGAGAGAGAGAAGATAGGAGTGAGAGAGAGAGAGAGAAGATAGGAGACAGACAGACAGACAGACAGACAGACACACACACACACACACACACACACACACACACACACACACACACACACCGCATCACAGACAGACAAGTCTTGTGGTGGACGACGCAAGTATTCTGTAGCATGGCTTCTCATCTGGCCGACGCCCCCACAGTGCGAATCCTGCCTCAGCCCTGCGAAGAACCGGACACACTGGTTTGGAAACACATGCATCACTGTTCGGAGCTGGAGCAGGAAGCGAAGCAGAGCCTCATTCCTGAGGCGTCCGTCGGGTGCGGCCGCCGTAGCGTCCGATTCCTCCGCGACTGAGCTCCTCGTGGAGCCGCGTCTCTATCTCCCTCCGCACCCAGACCCGCGGTCCTCCGACAGGCTGCATGGTTGGTTTGCTGGGCGGATAGAACCCACACTGGATGCATTGTCTCAACAGTGCGTCCACGTGTGTGACACAGCGGCATGGCTCAAATATGTAGGAAAGGGAGTGCAAAATGCAATTGCGAATTTCAACGTACATAAGTTCAAAAAATGTCCATGTGACGCAAAATTGGTGAGGTATAAGCGCGTGGTGGAAACTAAGGGGGGGGGGGGGCAACCCTGTCCACCCCCCCACCCCATCTTCAAGCCAACACATCCAGAGACCCAATGCATGATGCAGCACCGTTCACTGACCCGCACAGAGACACAGCGCCTGACGCCTTCAGTGTGCGCCGGGCCTGGGTGAAGGCCGACCAGCTGTTCAGAGCTGCTATTAGCATAAACTAATTTCTGACGTGTGTTTGCGGCTCCCGAGGAGCTCCGGAGGAGAGAGATACTTCTCGCCTGGAGTCCCTCACTCAGCCAGGCTTGATCTCTATTATGCTGCGGCCTCAGGGTGCGCGAACGCTTTCAGAGGTGGATCCCCCGCATTGGAAGAAACGGTCCCTGTTGTTCCTGTTGACTTCTGGATGGAGACTCATAGTATAATCAGTCAGTGGTGTCTGCTTTTGTTCAGGCGTATTTCACACTGCATTTCCCAACAGTTTGCATTGCCGAGGGGATACAGCGTCCATTGCCATTCAAAGGGCTGCGTCCATGATGCATCCACGGTGCACCTACCTGGTGCTTCCTAGAGTGCATCTCAGAACGCTCTCAGAGTGCACCCACACAGTGCATCCACAGCGAGCATCCCCATAATGCATCTCAGAGTGCATGATCTGGTGCGTGCACCCACCAAGTGCATTCACGGAGGACACCCACACAGTGCATCCACACGGTGCATCACACGGTGCATCCGGTGTGTCTCAGAACGCTCTCAGAGTGCACCCACACAGTGCATCCACAGAGAACAGCTCCAGAATGCATCTCAGAGTGCATGATCTGGTGCGTGCACCCACAAAGTGCATCCACACGGTGCATCTGTACAGGGTGCACCCCGCGTGTCAGGGGCCGGCCTCGCTCCGGGACCCTGCGCGGCCGGCCGGCCGGCCGGACGGCTGATGTACGCACCACGCGACTGGTCAGGAATGCTGCGCCGGCGCTGCTGTTTGTTCAGCGGCGGGAGACGTCAGGGTTCATCCATCTGTAGCGTGGTGTGACTGCAAGATCGCACCACATCGTCGCGTCGCAAGGGCACGAAGGTCATTCACGAGTGAGCGGTAGCGAACGAGTGCGTGAACTGCGTGCCCAAGTGCGTGACAGGCGTGCGACGAGTATGTTGCACCACACTACTCATGAGTGAAGTCACGTTAACGAACGGCGGACGCTGTGACCTGAGCGATGTGTCAACCTACACGTGTGGTCATTACTCATGTCTCAAATGACCATACAAAAGAGACGCACTGACCTCATTTCTCTCATAACC
>JAAUXT010070331.1_pt1 | contig 16201 bp, 10 predicted proteins | sample 7278171 | NCBI WGS metagenome assembly JAAUXT01 (sample SAMN14350112, study PRJNA611818) | marine sediment metagenome | isolation source: surface marine sediment (1.8m) | place: French Polynesia: Moorea | collected 2018-08 | reverse complement strand
TATGCAACTTGTAGAGTACCCCTAAGGGTGTCTGCACCCACTGTGATTCCAGTCTGTGATCACTGGAACAGGGGTAAAACGGAGGTTTTGTCTGCCCAAGATGGACGGACATGGATACAGGGGCAAACCAATATCAGACCGCTACCGCGGCTGATAAACATGACGGAAAAGCTTGTCTGTCTGTTGCGTAAATGTACGAGTACGAGCTCATCGCTCTGAAGTCTGTCGCGAGTCTTTATGGTCAAATTTAGCAACACGTTTGAAGTTCGCCAGTGTCATAAAATGATAAAATAACTTGTGAGCGAAAGAAGTTGAGCTGCAACTTGGCACAGAAGGATTTATCACTTTCATTTTCAGTGCAAATTTGTCGACATCTGCAAACATTGCTTCAAAGATGGCTGGGTTGTCAATTTATGGACGTTCGAGTCTTGTTGCCGTCTGACTGGTTGTGTTTCCTGTGGAACTCATCGTGAAACAAGCTTCGGTGTCAAGGATGACCTTCTGAACAAATCCTATCCGATGAGAACAGGGTTCTCTTTTCAAGACCACCCAGTGTCCATCCAAAAGGTGAAATGTTTTGTGTGCGTGAGTGGGTGATGAATGCTCGAGAACTGTTGTGACCAAGACCGAGAATACGAGCGTCGAACGCTTCTTTTGACCCCAGAAACTTCTCCTTCCTGTTGCAGATAATTCACAAATGTGAACAAGCACATTTATAGCAAAAAGGTGGAATATTTTGGAGGAACAGCAAACCAGGTTCTTTCCGGACAGCAAATTTTATCAGGATTCCGACAGTGATCCAAATGTGTTATTTGGACCGCAACGGATATATAAAAATCTCAAGGAGCGCACCAGACGGGACGCTCCCGGAAAATGTATCAGCCATGTGTGACACCAGCTTCAATCCACAGTGGGAGTTCGTAATGGTACAGCAACCTGAACATGACAAGTCAAGGGATAATCTGCACAACACAGCTGTACAGCCAGACAGCTTGCCAAGCAAGCACGGGATACCAAAATATCCGTGCAGCTCCGGATCTCAAACGGCTATTTCCAGGAAGTTGAGGGTATTCACCGCCCAGAAATCGTCTGCATAGGCTGTGCGAAATTCCCATGTTTGCAAAGAATTTCAGGTCAGACAATTCACGGTATCAGTGTTCTTCGCGGAATAATCTTCGCTGTCTCTGCCGTGTTTACCGATGTCGGTTTGATAGTTCGTCTCCACCCAGACGGACTGAGCTGAAGCAGTCCGTCGGGATCCGTGAGTACTGACTGAGTACTCGCAAAGCGCAGCTGGCAGCTCGCGATTGGTCGGCGCTTTCGAGTTTGCCAGTGCGTAACCAGTCATTGCCTTGAAATGCGTTCGCCGGTACAGACAAGAAATGTCACCTGAAAAGCCTTCGCTTTCATGTTTTAAATCCTCCAGGCAGTAAAACTTGATGGTGACTGATATCTGCACGCATCTGTGCACAGCCTGAAGTTTCTCCCAGCATGTTGCTTGATTTAGATCAAGATAATTCTCGCCGGCAAAGTGGTGGTCACAGAAACTGACAAGCCACAGAAATGTGTCTGAGCGATTCTCATCAACAGGGTGAGGCGATTCTGACGGGGAAAAAAATTGTCAAAGGAGAAATGACTGATCACCATGACAGGTGCCCAGATCTCAAAAGAAAAACGAACACCTGACACCAGTGCACTTTACCTGAAGACGGAGGGTTGTCATCCCTCACCACCAAGCACATCAGAATGTGCGATGCCACATCGAAATATGGATACATTTTCAACTTTGAAACCACCGTAGCGATTTCTAAGAATGTTTGTTGATCCATTGTGAATGGTATCCTTTGCACCAGTGACCTGAAGCCTGCTCAAAACCACTCAAAAGAGCAGAAATGACTTTTCACAGTCACAACTGAATGGCTCCACACCGCACGCCACCTCGTGTGCGTCGCTCAACTGAAGATGTCGCCGTCGTCGCCACCGACAATTCCCGCCAAAAAGCGTCGCAGTCGCGCCGGATACACCATCTTCTGTTGTGCCGACGGGCACCACCCAATGCGCAATGTTCCCGAGGCCAAGGGTTCAACAATGAGACTCGCGCATTTTTCACAAACGAGTGAGAAAAGTTTGCGGTGAATAGAAACAAGTCCAGGAAAGTGACATGTGAACCACGTGGTAGGTCGGCGGTCAGATTCTGGTCGTTCACTCACCCGAATGAAGAGCAATGTGCCGACCAGACCGCCGCAATTCCACGAGCCACGATTTGCTGCTTGGGCTGGTGCTGGTGCGATTTTCATGCAACAGGGGTGGGGTGGGGATACAAGAGTCCTGGTCATGACCGCCGTTCCCCCGATCCTCCCACGAGGAGCATGTCCCTGAGGGGTATGCGTGCAGTCCTCGTCTGTGTTTTGCTGTGAAAAACCAGCAAATCTGTCTGTCGACCCTCTTGGAGTGTTGATCCGACCAAGGCATTGAGCTGAGGCATTGGGTGAACCGCCAAAAAAAAAAATCAAAATTCCTTCACACCAAGCACGGTTGTACGGTGTCCCTGTAGGGCAGAGCACGTGGTGGCAGTGCGTTGAAGGCAAGGTAGGCCAGATGTCCCTCCTGACCCCGAGAGGGTATCCCCTTTGCGGATGACCAACTTGCCCTGTGTACCAACCCAGGGAGTTTGAACAGGGGGGATGTTGAACACGGAGGGAACGGGTTGGGACAGGACATTCGGCTGACCTTCCACTCGGTAGGTTGAATCTTTCTGTATTGGACGGACATGGCACTGGCAGTTGTCGCTTCTCTTGTTCCTGAAAACAACGCACACGGGCGACAGAAAAACAGATCTTTTCAGCTGCAGTGGAGGACACACACACCCTACAAACGTTCGGCGGCCCAACACTTGGAGATTATTCGTTGGGGCGCTCTGAATCCGCCTTGCCCCGATCCCAGAAGCGTTGGATTGGACCCCACGTAACGGACTCCCAGCACGCCCCTTCTCCGAACGAAAAAGCCGCTGTGCTTTCATCAAATTGAATTGTTGTGGCCGAAGGTTCAAACAACAAAGACTGCATCCCATCCATTCCTGATCGTTCTCATGATTGTCACATTTGCAGTTGAATGCAGGAAAATGAGTTCTTGGGCGATGTTCGCAAACAACCGGACATGTTTCGAGCGTGAGACTGCATCCAACAAGGACGCGTCAAAGTGGGATATCTTTTCGGAGACCCAGCACAAAATTTCTTGAACTGCAGTGAAAGGTGAACAGTACAGCTTGTCTGTTTCTTCAGCGGAAGGTGACCTGCCATTATCCCGAGGCTCTCCCCAACAAGTGGACGGACGTGACTGGGCCCAGGACATCCTGAGAGACGGGTGGACCCTAACTTGATGTAACAAATATGGTTAGCGCGTGCCGCTTCTCAGCCTGAGATTCTCAAGATTGAAATATGTGCTGTTTGCCAACTCAGAAAAAGGCTGCGCTGATGTAATTAGTTTAATTGTCCCAGCCAGGGAGGCAGTGCTCTGTTGAGGAATCTCAATGGGCTGTCAGGTTTTATAGCTTTCCATTCTTCCTTTGTTGAGCCAGAGCATGCAAGCTGAATAAAAATTTGGGAAGACTTCAAACATGCTTTCACTGGATGTCGAAGCCACAGGATCAGACCCCATGGTTCCCTGAGTGTTCAGGAATGAAAATCAGGGTTTGCTTTTCTCAAGGTCAAACAATGTTTGAAGACAGCACGTGTTGACCATGTCAGCTTGCGCAATGTTTCAGTAACTTTTGAAATGTTCCTACCTCTCGTTCACGTCTTGCACTGGTTCAAACTGCAAGGGAATCTTGAAGAAACTCCGGTGTCGCCTTCACTGCAGGCAGCTGGACAGCACAGCTGAACAAGCTGGACAGCTGAACCTGGACCCTGTTCACAAATGCCGGTAGTTCAGTCAAATGCGACAGATTTTGAAACTGTGAAATTAGTGCACGAGTACGTCGACGTACTTTTCACGATTTTCGATCTCCATGAATGTTGGGCACGAAAGAAGAGCGCAACAGTAAGCTCCGGGGGTTTGAACGCAACTGCACGAAAACAACTGCAGAACTCATTACGATTCCTTTTGTTGATTAAACAAATTAACGTTTGTGTGTGAACAGCTGAGGAAGAGTTCATTTCCTGCAGGTTTTTGTCTGAATTGTGTGCGATTCCGTTGTCTCATTAGGCGGTCGCAGTTCGACGAAGCTGCACGCTTCTCAAGACTTTCTCCTTCACAATGTTGACTCAAACACTTATCACTCCACAAACCTACACAAAGAGGGAGACACTCCGCTCCCGCGAGTTCCGCTGTTATAAGCTCAACTGCCATCAGAAAAAGGCACATTCGCACAATGGTGCCGCAAAGGAAAATGTGGAGTTTTGGGTCAGATCAATTTGGAATTCTACGCATTGTTTTTTCTGTCGTGGAAATGATGAAACGAACCGCCTTTGCAGGCGTTGGATCTCAGTTTCTTTGGAGCTTACTTTGTCGTGTGAGTTGAAGGAGTATACTCAAAGGCAACACATCATTGTGAAGCGATTGTGGTTTTTCCTGTGAAAAAAGGATTTATCAAGGCACTGGTGGTTCATTTTGTTGTGTTTGTCCGACAAGATGTGGTTCAACTATAGGAGAGTGGAAAGTTTTCTCTTGAAAAGCTTGTTTCCGCACAGGTGCAAGCCAGTTACGATGCACTTAATGTGGCTGCATGCAATTCTGGTCGAGTTGGTCGCAGGACAAAGGAGTTGTGATTCAATTTGCCAGTGTTTTGACTCTGCGGATACTTTCACTGTGTATTGCACCAACAGCGGGTTGTCCTCATTGCCTTTTGACATCCCGCATAATGTGACAAACCTGGACTTGTCCAATAACCCTCTGCTTCACTTGGATGCTCTCAACTTCCAAACCTCTCCTTTCAAACAACTTCAAAGATTGGATTTGAGGTTGTGTAATATCAATGAAATTGAGGAGCACATCTTGGAACATTTAGTTTCGTTGGAGGAATTGCATCTGGACCACAACAAACTGCAAGTATTGCTGACCAATACGTTTTCCAATCTGAAGGAGCTGAAGATTCTGGCCCTCAATAACAACGACTTGACGTCCATAGGAAATTACACGTTCCGTGGATTGAGTCTGGATCATCTCAATTTCAACGACAACAAACGACTTTTTCAAATCGGAGCTGCAGCTTTTGTCAATTCGAGCGTCGAGTACTTGTCTATCGATCGTTGTTCCCTGAATTCAATTTCTGTTTCAACGCTGCGACTTTTGCAACGAAGCCTGAAGGTTTTCTTCTGGTCCAGCAGTCAACGAGCGCTCACGGTACCTGAGAAACTGTTCAGCGGTTTCAATTTGGAAACTCTGCATCTGTCAGATGATGGGATAACAAATCTGAATTTTCTCAAGAACACAAATGTTGTTCATTTGGACTTGAGTGGAAACCCCCTTGGTGCAGTTCACCTCAATTTTGAAGGCGGTGAAGGATTGAGAAGCACGGAGTTTCTCTCGCTCTCCGGATGCCACCTCAAAGTCTTTCAGATTGACGAATCGACGAGTTTGTCGAATCTGCAGCAGCTCGATTTGAGTCACAACCGACTGACGGCAATAAACCCGAGGACCTTCCTCCGCACGAGGCAACTCACAAGCCTCGACCTTTCCGGGAATCTATTCCAAACACTCTCAGAAACCATGTTCAGACCCCTGAACCAGCTTGAACATGTGGCGATTAGCACAAATCCCTTGATCTGTGACTGTAGGCTTGAATGGCTCCGCCAACGAAAGACAAATGGCCAGACGCTGATAACAGGAGCCATGTGCCACAGCCCAATCCAGATGGCCTTCGAAAAGTCATCGCCATTCATCTGTCAGTCACCGAATATCAGTGGATTTCATATGGTTCCTGCAGTGGAAGGCGGTGGCGGCGGCGGCGGCGGCGGTGGCGGCGGTGGTGGAGCGCCGCCCGGGATCAAGGTTTGCTGCAGCGCACGTGGAGCCCCGACGCCCGACGTTCAAATCGTCGCGACGTGCGGCGCCAACAACTCCGCCAAGCCTCACGGCGGTGACGGCGCCGTGACGCCGGGCGAAGAGGAGCGTTCTCAAAACTCCGCTTCCTCCTCCTCCTCCTCATCTCAGGGAGGCAAAGGCCTTATTGATTCAGCGGGAGGGAATACCTGCGAGGTATATGTTCGAGTCGATTTGGTTCAGTGTTGTGTAATTGAGTGCAGGGCGAGTAATGTGAAAGGAGAAACGCTATCGCGGTTCAACACCTGCGACGGCAATAGTACTCGCAGCGCCGGGGGTCCCCGCAGCGCGAACTATGACACTGACACCGACCCTTCCCAAGGATCTCCCGACCTCGCGCACTCGTGGCACAGCCACGGGCCCATTGTTATGTACATGGCGATAGTTCTCTTCATTTTCGTCCTTCTGCTGTTTGGAGTGCTGGCGGTGTGGTACAAGTACCGCTTCAAGCGGCCTCGGCGGTGGCGGCAGCTGAGTCCGTCGCTCGCGCGGCGCGGACGCGACAACTACCCGGCCGCCGTCGGGCTCATCACTTCCGGCGGCGGCGCCGAGCTCGACTGCGACCCGGACATGGACGAGGACGCCGACGTGCACGCGCCGCTGTAGCAACGAACGTGGCAACCTGGTTTTCACGTGGAAATACTTGTTATTGAACTAAACGTGAGCAATTAACTCAATCGTACTTTGTGGCAGAAGCTCCGAGCATGCAGAAAATAATGACTTCGACATGCTCTTGCTATCAAAATGCGTTGCCATGCCGAACATATATTTTTGCTATTTTTTGCACTGAAGATGTACATTTGTAGTTTGATATGATGTTGATATATCTCACAAAAGGCACGAAATCGAGGCCATTAGTGATTTGTGACTTGAATACGCTTGTTCAAGTCGGCAGAGAAAGCTCGCAACCTTCTCTATTCCCAGGGGTGAGATGTACTTTACCTTTCTGCTCTTTGTTTCTCGCTCCTTGATGTTCTCCATGACACGGATACAATGCGACTTTCACTCCATTTTCAGAATAAATGCTTGTGCGGAGAGGAAAAGCAAGGTTACGTATCTCTGTAATCGTGAGCCCTGAACAATTTCCCCTCACGTTCCGCGGGTCCACAATGGTTTCGACTTGTCATATCAAAGACCCACAGAGTAATTAAAGGATGTCGGGAAAAGATGTGAAGTGTTGCTATATTTGCTCTTCCTGGAGGACACTCTGTCAAAGCGAAGATGACAAGATTGAAGAAAGTGGCTCCGTCAGTGGTGACAATTACACATGCTGCTTCTTACATCTGTTACATTATCTTCGTCTGCTGGGAATTCTGGATTCTGCAGCTTTTCCACAGCCCCATGCCATGTGTACGTGTGTCTGCAACGAGCTTTTTCGGAAACAGAGATCTTTCTCACCGTTGTAGCTCAATGGTTTTCACCCGTATCAACTGACAGATTTGCAGTTGCGTACCTGACATCTCATTCATTTCCCGCTTGAGCTTTGCATCCAGTTCGCATCTGTGTTGCCGAAGGAAACCCGCGAAAAGGTTGCCTTTGATGAATGCAGTGCACCTCTCTTTCCCGTGAAAAATTAAAACGCCATGGCAGGAATGTGTTGAAACTGCTCGAGGAAATACGAGGAGAACTGCTTTGCGTAAACTGATTCACCGTTCATCCGGAAAGCCTCTTTGTTTGTCTATTTGACAGACTTCCTGCATTCAAATTTTCTCTGCACCAGAGGGAAAATGCGAGGCTGCTTGAAAGCAACTTCCAGTGGAAGCACGAAATTAAATTTCGGATTTCACTAATTTTGAGCGCCTCTCCGCGTCGTGTGCGGACTCAGGGGACCTGGTCGCGCGCGCTGCGGGTGCAAATCACGCGCGCGCAAAACTCCAAAAGTGCAGCCGCAGTGTCATGAAAAAGACTGATGAAAGGCTCCTGATGTGCTCATTAAATACTTTAATGAGTGCAGTATTTTTCATCAAATTTTTTGTTCCTTTTCGCGTATTTCACCCAAGTGTGAGCGATGCTTGACAACTTGATGGTTTTTTTCTCTGGATCTTTGTGTTCCGCGCTCTGAAGAAGAGACAACGAATGGCTGGTCTCTTGGGTCCTTGTCGCTTCACAACAATTTTTCGGCTTCAGTTTCGGCCTTTACAACTGCTTCGATTTCTGTATGGTTTCATATTGTACCAAAGCGCATCGTGGAACATTGCAAAAGAGTCTCAGCGGTGCTCTGTTTTGCCTTTGTTTGCTCAGATCTGAAGAGAGTAATCTTAAAAACTGTGGCATTTCACCTTCCAAACGTGACTCTGTTGAAACCTACATGCTCAGTACGTTGCCTGATGTCAAATCGCGCAAGATTGACAAATATTTGTTTGCTGTTTTGTCGTCTTCCCTCGCAGGTAACGTTTCCCGTCCTTTCACCCGAGAGTCCGTCTGCTGGAAAAATGAAAAATCATCATGGTTTTTGAGAAACCGCGTTTGACAAAGTCTATATCGGACGTGTGTGTGTGTGTGTGTGTGTTTGTGTGTGTGTGTGTGTGTGTGTGCGTACAAGTGCGCGCGCGTGTGTGTGCGTGTGTCTGTGTCTGTGTGTTTGACTTGCAACAGCTTTTGTCAGTCAAAATGTTGAAATGTCAGGAAAACTGGTGTGTAAATCAGCAATTGGATGGTGGTGCGACCTTGGCAAGGGCGGAATCGCAAGTTTCTCTTTAGAATTCGTGCCAGACGTTGCAGGTCGAGGGGAGTAATTACAACGGAGACGCTGTGTGCTGAGGCACTCACAGGCACTTGCACTGAGTATTTGAACAATTCCTTCGCTCTATAATATCCCGCAAAGTGTTTGCAGAAAAAATGTCTCTCCAAAATATTTGGCCTGAACTGCGGAGAAACAACTTGCCGTCGCAATGTTCACTGGCGACAAACAAGTGCGCAAAAGGAACACGCAAAGTCTAGTCTTGTCCTGGCACATACGAGGTTCTATCAACTCAAAGTGTCTCTTACCATGGTTTGCCGTGATGTAAGGGTTCCGGAACTCATGCGATTTGCGAGTGGCAGATTGCAGAACGCACTCGAGATCTCGGCTGGATCACAGCACGATGTCGAGATGAGCATGTTGAGAGGTTGCTCGAGACAGGGTCAGCGTGACAGAGTGGTGCGATCCTGCTGAGATCGAGATTAAGGTCAGCGATCTGGGTTGAGCATGTTGCATGTTCTGGAACTTACTTCTCATGCAGGCTTGATGCGGCCGGCTCTTTGTCGTCCCTGGGAGGTCAGTTGGTGCGGTGCGATCTCGTCGCGATGTTTTTTGTGGGTCAAGGGGACTGTCTGGTTTTGTCATGTGGGTCAGTGATCTTGTGCCGATCAGTCTATGAGTTCTGTAGGCAGTTGAGTTTTGCCTTTTGTGGTGTGCGGTCACGATGGATGACTTGCCAAGTTTGCCACAACAAATTGATTTGGTCGACTTGTGCTGTGATGAGGTTGTCGCTGGTACTTTGGAAGGTTCTTGTGGTCTTCTGGATCAGTCTGTGCACGTGCTGTACTTAGACCCTGAAGAAGACGCTTTAGTGATGTCGACACAAGTGGACAATGTTCCGGTGCCTGTGGTGTTCAGTGGGTTGGCCGACGGTGCGCACGACTGTTTTGTGGAGGATTCTGAGGAGAAGCAGTTGTCATGTTCAACGAAGAACGCGCCTGAACCAGAAGAGGAGCAGTCCAACTTCATCCTGGTGGAGTCAAGTTCTGACGAAGGGTCGATCCCTGCAGCTCAGCTGCGCTACAAACTGAAGGACATGTGGTGGTGAGTTGAGTTTTGTGACTTGTGTGTGTCAGTTCAATTGTGAGAGATGTGCGACATGACGAGTGTTTTTCCTGGCATTGCTGTCTGAAATTTTGCGGAGATTTTTTTGTTGTGAATGTGTCTTAGAGTTGGGTTCAATCTTTTGTCTTCAACAGGCCTGAAAGGAAACTTCTGGTTCCGCACGATGGCAGTTCTGGTGATGAGGGAAAAGGTTCTGGATTGGAGTTGAGCATCATGTGTGCGCAGCAAGGTGGCGGTGATGTGGAGAAGTGGTCGCGGTTCAAGGCTCCATCTTCTTCTGCAGATTTGGACAAGTTGGGTCTGAAATCTTTTGCACCTAGTACTGAGAGAAAAATTGAGTGGGCAGTAGACTTGTACAAGAATTGGAGATGGAGCAGAATGACTCGTAGTGCACCGGAAAAGTTTGTGACCAAAGCCGACATTTGTGGGTTAAATTTGAACAAGGAGTGTTTGGCGCAAACTTTGTGCGCATTTCTGAACAAGATCTGGAGGAAGGATGGCAATGAATTTGTGGGGAAGGGTTTGTACAACATTGTGATTCTGCTCCAATTTCATCTTGAGCATAGAGGTTTCATGTGGTGCCTGGTAGAAGACACAGAGTTCAAGAAAGTCCATTTCACAGTCAACAATCTGATGAAGGAGCGCACATCTGATCGCTTGTCTGTCTCTTGTTCTTCGTCAGCAATCAGCATGTCTGATGAGGATAAAATGTGGCATGAGGGAGTCTTGGGTGAAGACACGCCTGAGAAGCTCCGGAATACTGTCATGTATTTGTTGGGTGTGTGCTGTGCGTTGCAGGGAGGCCAAGAACATCACAAGTTACGGGCACCTGGCTTTGACCCGCAAGTCAATGTTGTGGTTGAAGATGGAGTGGAACTGTTGGTCTACATGCAGGATGCCAAGAGTAAGACCAACCAAGGTGGGTTGACAGGTCGGAAGTTTGTTCCTAAGAGTGTGAGGGTTCCTCCGAGTCCAGATTTTGACCGTGATTTGGTCCGCCTGTACAAGAAGTACGTGGGTTTGTTGCCGAAGGAGTCAAAGTGTAGCGCTCTGTACCGTTATGCTCTGTCGACAAACAAATGTACACCAGTGCAGTGGTTTTCTGAAAAGCCAATTGGGGTGAATTGCCTGAAGAAGACTGTGTCTTCTTTAACTAAACAAGCTGGTTTGACTGGGAGGTACACAAATCACTCGTTGCATGCGACAGCGGTGATGCGGATGTACTCATCTGGCGTCAACGAGCAGGTAATAAAAGAGATCACCAGGCACAAATCCGACAGTGTGCGCACGTACAAGAAGACCAGTGAAAAGCTGTTGAGAGAAGCAAGTTTGAGCACTATGTGTAGTAGGGAGGTTGCAGAGTTGTGTTCTGACGAGCCAAACCTGAAAAGAATTCGAGAAAATGTCAAAGTTGAGCCTGAACTCGGTCCTCGTGGTAAGAGTATCCATGGACGTGCCTGTGTCGACGACATGTGTTCGAACAGCTGTGAATTGCTGAAGAGAATTGACAGCAAAGTTGATCAAAAAAGGGTGAAGAAGATGAAGTTGTCTCTGAAATACAGAAAGATGTGAGTTTGGTTAACATGTTACAGTTGTGAGTCATCGAAACTGACGACAAGTTTGTTCTGTTGTTGACAGTTGAGATATTACTTGGCATTTTCTGTTTGGGAAAAGAAACTGTTAGATTGAGTCGACACTTGTCTCTGATGAAGAATAAACTGTTCTGTGTCTGAGGTGTTTGTCTTCAAACGCAAAAGTTCGCAACATGTCGCGTTTGCCCGTGAGAGATCGCAGAACGCGACCAAAAATGCGACAAAGAGCCGGCCGCATCATGCCTGCACGAGAAGACCGCGAGCAGCACGCAAACCATGGTGAAAGACACTTTGAGTTGATAGAACCTCGTACTTTCAAGCGATGGCCTATTGTGCTGAATGCGAAGGTATGTAAAAGAGAAAGGCCACAAGCGTAAGTTATTTTCTTGCCACCTTGTTACTAAAGGAAACTTGATACGACTTCTTTCACTTGTTCGGAAGTTTCAAAAGGAATTCGGTATCGCGGGGGATCTTTGAAGTTGTCGGAGCCACTCTGGATGCCGGTGATGATCGTTGTGAGGCTGTCATTGCCTTTCTTTTCAATTAGTTACTGCTCCGAGCGATGTTCGGAGTCGAGCAGTTCCGCCGCCGCGCCCGAATTGTTGCGCCCGCGGACAAAGAAGCAATTCGTTTTCCTGCCTTTTATCGCTTCCCGACAACCCAGCGTTGCTGGGCTGCAGCCCCTGCCAGCCCCGCGATCTTCGTGATCCTCCTCATTCACAACAAGACCAGGACAAGACAGGACACACAATCTGGATCATGACTGTGGGTGCTTTCGACTCACAAAAATGTTTGATTTTTCCTGACAATAAGTTGTTTGTTGGCCTTCCAGAGAGTTGGACTGACTGACCCAACTTTGAATCCACCCACAGAAACCCTGGTCACAACATGGCCTGGGGGTCTGGCTCCTCTTTCCTAATATCCAAGAAAGTTGTTCAGCCCCCTGCCTCCCCCCTCCAAACTGCTGATCTACCCAGCTGCAGATGTCTTCCTTTTCAGAATGTAATTGTTTGCAGCCTAAGTCAGTGCTCCCGAGTCCCTTGACCAAAACCCTGGTTCCAACCCCAAACAACTCCATCCAGAAGACAAGATAATTGTGGGACTTGGCTGAGAATGCTGGACAGCGCGTGTGCCCGAGACAACTCGAAAATTGAAGTGCGAGTTTTGGTTAATTGGTCAGCTGCTTGCAACACAAGATTTCGGACAAGCCTGGCACAGCGGACAGTTGCTCGACATCTGCATGTTGACAGAAAAAGAATAAACATCTGCAGTCCACGTTTCTTGGGGACCAAACTGCGAGTAATCTTCCCTGCAGGACTTGTAATCCGGGATGACTGGTCCACTGCGTGAGACAGACAAGTACAATGCTGCAGACAAGTTGAGCAGAAAGCAAAAAGGCGTTGGACAACAATCACATCTGGATGCCAGGGAAATGGCAGTGTGCAACATCGACTGTTTATCCGAAGCAAATCCTGAGCAACAACTGGTTTTAGTCTGAGAAAATAGACGTTTTGCAGATTTGTGATCACTCTGACCAGGCTGACAACTGAACAACCTTACAATACTTTTGGTGAGTGGCGTTTTCGAGCCACGGATTTGACCCTTCATTCGCTGCTTTGTGACACAATCCAACACACGGATTCCAGACAGAAAATATATCTCTGAAATTGAAATCCAAGAACTCATCAAATCTCCCTGACGATAGCGATCGAGTTTTCATCAAAACTGTTTCTAGAGCTTTACAAGGTTCAGCTTCAGAACAAACGACCAGCCTTTAACACGAGGCCTGTAACTCAACGAGCGTCTTTCCGTCTTGTTCTCCCCCACATTCGTTTTGACATTTGTTCAATGAACTCAAAAAGCTTTATCCAAACGAAAAGCATTTGCTTCTACTTTCTCTTGCAGACAGAATTTTGAACGAAACAGAGCACCCTGACAGAGTCTTGAGCTCTCGCCTTGTGTCTCATCAAGTTTCTGCTTGACATTCAGGCCACAGTTCGCTGTTTTGCGAGGACTCCAAGTGCACTTTCACGTAGAAACTTTTTGAGAGTACCTTTTTCAAAAAACTTCTCATTGCCGCAACACAGCAAGTACATTCTTCTTCAACAGAATTGCACAAATGAGAGATGAGGTTGGTTGGCTTCTTGTTTGCACAAACAACGCAAAGTTTCATGCAGGTGGGACTGCGATGAACCAACTGTGCCAGGTTCACAACTACACAGCGAAGTGTGTCTTTGGGCCAACGTTCGTCTTCGCACAACCCGCTGAATGCCAAAATGTAAAGGTTGTACCCCAACCCCTTTCAACCCTTCAATTGAGACTCAGGGGGCCCTCGGGCATCGGCCTCCCCCTGCGCTTCAGAAAAAGTTTTTTGATCTTCGTTTTCGTTTTTCGTTTCGTGTTCACGTTGAAGACGGCCCCACGGGGGGGGGGGGGTTGGTCCTTCTTGATCAAATTCTTAATTCATCCTGAGACAATTCAAAATGTTGATTATAGATTATATTGACGGAGCAAAGTCAGAACTTGCATGGTCAATTGTGTGTTTCATTCATTATTTGTGGATTTGTGGAGAAATTTGAAAGGACCTGTCTGTTTTGTGTTTTGACTCGAGCTGCAGCAAGTTTGCTTCAGAGATTCGCAAATCCCATCTGTGGCAAAACACCAGATGCGAAAACAGACACAAGGGCGCTGGCTCATCGAGCGACAGCCATTCAGACACTGTCTTCGATTCAAATTTCAGCGGCGCGCAAGACGAGAGGAAACGTCTTTTGAATTCAACTTCTTTTCAAACAGATGCTCAAAAGCAACTTCAAACAACACAAAAAGGAATGGACCACTACGTGTATGTGGTTGCGATGTATCAAAAGGAATAAGCAAATGTGAAGTTTTCTGCAAGCAGCAAACATCTGGTTTTCATGCAGGTCCAGAAAGCAGACTCCACGCCTGGCAATTTTGGTTCTCAATTACACTTGTTGAAGAAAAATCAGATTTTGCTCAATTGAGCAACACACTGTTCCCCATGTTGCGAATTGACGCGGAGCTGGGGAGTGTTCCTCCAGAATCCTTTAAGCCGAGACATGTGAAGGAAAATCGCTGCGCAACCTCTGGAAGTGTTATCGCTTTGCGGATCGGGTTACTCACTCCCTTCTCCATTTATGAGTTCTCGAATAAGTTGGCGACTCCGGAAATTGAATGACTTCTCGAAGGCGTCCTTCTTTCAGCTTTGTAATGTGTCAATTGACTGTGCCAACTGACCATCAAAGAAGCATGGAAATCACATTACTTTTCTCGGATGGACTTTTGTGAGATTACGAGTCGTTGTCCTCCGTCAACACACAAGAGGTGACGCCTGCTTTGTGCATTTGACACAGTGTCAAGTTTTGTGTTGAGTGGAAAAGGCTTCAGGGCTGAAATGAAGCAGAATTTCCATATTTCCATAATATCAGGAACCTTTTGCCACTTCTTGGGTCCCTGGATACGGAGCGTGGTGTGCGGTGCCAGATTCTCTGCGCAAAATAGTTTTGCATTCACACTCAGTTTACCTCGCCTCTCCACGGTGTGCTCGTATTTGGCAGACCCAGGTCTTGGTCAACGGAAGCGGACTGATTCCGACTTTGATTTCACCCCAAAAAGAAAACATTTTGCTTGTTTCTTCCTCTTGTTATTGTGAAACAAATATTTGTTCAAAAACATCTCGTTGGGGGTCAAGAGGCCCGTGGCCGAGGCTCTGGATTCTTGTCCCAAGCGCTGGATGTCGCGCATGTTCCTGTCCTCAGCTGGAACCAGACTTCTGTCCGAAGCGACGAGGCGTCGTGTTGATCTTTGTGACAGGGTCACTTCTCCAGCTGGAAGATTGGGGTCGCAAAGGCCCAACAGTTTTCATCTGACGCCCGACATCGCAAAAATTGGCGGAACAACACTTTTTTCCTTCCCAGGGGCTGATCCAGGGTTTTGTCACGGGAAAACCCGCAAGGGGGGGGGGGGGGCGCAATGTCAACCCAGATTCACCTTGTGACGAAATTTTTCTCAGGGAAATGGGGTTGAGGGGCGGGGCCCTGAGTTGATAACCCCCTGAATCGGTCCCTTCATACCCGCTTGATCCACTGGAAAACTTTTTGACAACACAACAGCAAGTTCACATGCAGGGGTTTGCTGTGCGTTTGTTCGGGATGGGGACACTCGTGGTTTGGTGAGTATGTGGCCAAGCCAATTCCGCCTCTTTTTTCGTTGGCAAAGAATTTGGACAGTCACGCAGTGTTGGTCGCCCAACAGGCACCAGTGGGTATGGGATAAATCTGAACACTTTCTTTAGGATTTTGGTCATGTAGTTGTATAAATCAAATTTTCTTAGGCTGCTATGGCATGATTACATCGGTAGTAAATTGGAGTTATTTGGCCCCATTTGCTTCAATATAATCTATCCATGTTGTGTGGCAGCTTATTAACCGCAGAGACGTCATACAGAAAGAAACTAATTGCAAATAGATTGAACGATAAATTTGTCAGATTTGAGCACATTTGCTTGCTTTTCTGTCCGGCTTCACAGTTGGATTTGCATTTCTGATGGACTCCGTTACGGACGGTCCAGTCAGTCTCTCTCTGAGCGAAGTGAACGAGCCCAGATTCACGTGGCAACTGACTCACAGATATCGCGAACCTTCAACACTTTTTAGGTGATTTGAGGAGCTTGGTCCGATTTGTGAGCTTTTGGAAAAAGCGAGCGAAATCGGAGTGAGCGAAATCAAATCACCTATAGGCAGCCTCT
>JAAUXT010102960.1_pt1 | contig 16202 bp, 18 predicted proteins | sample 7278171 | NCBI WGS metagenome assembly JAAUXT01 (sample SAMN14350112, study PRJNA611818) | marine sediment metagenome | isolation source: surface marine sediment (1.8m) | place: French Polynesia: Moorea | collected 2018-08 | reverse complement strand
AGAGATGTATCAGAGATGTCATGTGGAATAACGGCTATTATGCAAATGAGGCTGCAGCAGGATAGTTCGAATCACCGCAACGTCCAAATTTTTGGACGTTATTTTTTTTTCTAATGACGTAAGTTACGCACCACAGAAACCTGCTGTACTCCGTGGGAAGGACCTGCAGAGTCTCTGGCCAGACCTCTTCAGTTTGGGCGAACTGGAGGCCTCTTCGAACGTTCTCTCACAAAACAGGTACTTGTTCATATTTTTACACGGCCACAGATGATTTAAAGTCACCCGGCAGTCTACCGTGGCTTTATTTTCCTCAAACGGTTTTTCTTTGCGCGAGGTTCGTGCCTGACACAAACAATAACGTTGCGTGACACTATCACAAGGGAAGTTGGTCGGATATGTCTGAAGTCGACCAGTTTGTTCATTGTCATATTCTTCGTGACGGATCTGTTTTGAGACACCTGTCACTCATCAGAATTTGTTGCCGAGCCTTCACCTGCTTTACAGACAGACGCCGGGAACACCAATGGACGTGATAAATCAGATTCTACACTCCAGGGCCACTTCAGAATCGCCCAGTCCTCAACCAAGAAAAGGTATGGCTTTGGGAGGCCTTGGCGTGTACTCGTACCCAGCAAAATGTGGAAAGAGAAAAGCTTCATTTGTACAGTACCTGAGAGTTCATTGCGTAGTCCTTGACGGTCTCAAAAAATGTGGCGACATTTGATGTGAAGAGTTGACTTTCAGGACCACGTTGTGCGGAGTGCAGCACACGTCGGGCGACGTGCAACTGTGTGCGCTGCTCGAGCGCTTTGTGCGCTGACTGCTTCAAAAAGGTGTGACGTGCGCGTGTGTTCAGTCTGTGTTCTGGCATCAGGGAAACTTTCAAACTTGGTTCGGACTTCAGTACCGCATAAACGAAGATTGTATACAAGCTGCAGAGCACCGGAACCTGAAACAGAATTGCAAGAATACGCGACAGGTGAAAGTTATATTGATCAGAAAAGCACAAGCAACACCAGGGAGATAAAACTTGCGTGAAATATCTTGTCAGATTCACCAGTCGAAAACGCTGAAGACGCACCAGGCAGTGCCGCTCTATCAGGATGAAGGGTGAGCTGCGCGTTGGCTTACGTACTCGAGCCTCTGTGATCGGTCTGTTGTGTGCGACACAGTCGGTTTGATGGAGTTGTCCTGAGGAAGTTGTATCAGGCACAATGGTGACGGACAGCGTAATGGCGTCGTCACATGCCAGAAACTTGCTTCCTTCGTGCTTGACTATCAGCATTGGCGCGTCTCGTTGACGTTTTCCGTCTCCACTCCAAATTCGGGCGACCGGTTTTCCAAATTTTCGGGACCAAGTCCAAACAATGGAATTTCTTTTCTGAAAAACTGCTGAAGTACAGCGTGTCTCAATTCGTGCAGGATCCGAGAAGCGCCTCTGACGTGTCCGACACACGGCGACCGTCTGTTCGAGTTCTTCTGCGAAGACTGCGCCACCAGCGTCTGTTCACACTGCGTCGTCGACGTCGGCGCACACAATGGCCACCGCACCACCGCCATTGAAATAAAGGTGGAGACGCTCTGGCTGGTCCCAGATACATGTGCGCGGAGTGAAGTGAATTGACAGAGGCGAACCTTGCTGTGGTTTGCATGAACGGAGACGGAGTGCCGCGGGGGCTTGTTATTCATGTGTGCTGCACTGAAACACCAGAAAAAGCACGTCAGCTTTTTTCTTTCAGATGAAGTCGGTTGTAGATCAGCTGCCTGAAGCGATAAAGGCAGCTGTGAAAACGAGGAAACGCTTGTTGAAATCTCAAAGGGTAATCTCTTAGTCATCTGTTAATTTTCCACCCGAACTTTACACGATCTGACTTTTGCAAAAAGGACATCAGGACGAAAACACGGAACATTTGACGGTGTTGCAGCAATTTCATATCAGCGATGTGGGTGTGAGGCGCTGCTGATCTTTGATGTCTTGTTCTGCAGTCTATGAAGATGATGTTGCCTGAAGTGCGCTCCGACGTAGAACAAGTCGCTCAGCGCATCCACGATCACTTCAGGCGACTTCACGCCGTCCTTCAAGTCAGGTTCGATGCGTTGCAAACGAACATCTGAGTGACTGAAAATGATTTTTGCGAGATGCTCAATAGAGTCGCGATGTTTGACAGGGAGATGGCGTTACTGCAGCAGCTGCGGGACAAGTGTGAGGGGACCCTTCCGCTCGAGCAGCTGGTGAGAATCCTTCCTTCTCAAAATACAAATCTACTGCGAAACAAAAAACAAAATGCAAGTGAAATTGATGTTGGTGTCGTGTTCACGCCCAACACCAGAGCATCGTCGTCTATACAAAGATCACAGTGACTCATGCTGTGGTGCCTGCAGGTACGTTGATGGAATACTCGAGGTGACTGCTGTGGGGATATCAATTCAGATGGTCGCAACATGCACAGACACTGGCTTGTTTATTATTCAGAAACAGCAAGTGGCAGTGGACCTGGGAACAATCGAGCGTGTGATAAAAGGTGAGTTGTTACACAGCACGGGTGGATATTTTCTTTTCAACTCTTACGAAGAAACAGTTCACCACTGGTCAGTACAATATATCATGGATCCCTCGAAACTGTCGGAAATTCGAATTGAAAGGGTTCGAATTTCAAGCAAAGTGGTCAGCCAGGCGGACACTTTCGTTCCAGACGGGAAGAACGCGCTGTACAATCCGAGTCATGTGACTGTGAACGCGCCCACGATGCTGAAGCGGCTGCGCGAAGCGGCAGAAGCGCCGTGCGTTCTGCATACTGTCCAAACTGACCAAACTCTCAGGCAGGTGCCCACACTACTTGAAAAAGAATGGTCAGAAGAAGTCCATTGCCATAGTTGGCGGAAGCTCCAGTTGGACGTCTGAGAATTCGATTGAAGCAACGCAAAGAACTGTTTGCTTCGAGATGAAGAGTTTCTGTTCGTTTCTCACAGCTGCACGTTCCCGGAAGACACGCCGGAGATTCTCGAGACACTCGGCTCCATCGACGGCAGCAGCTCCTTCAGGTGCCGCACTTCGTGACGTCATACATCCAATTCGACAACACCTGGCCACTCTCACAAAAGTTTGAGGAATGCATGTTGGGATTCTTTCTCTTTTTCTGTGTGTCACTTTCAGATGACAGTTTTTATCCTGTGTATGTTGCAGACTGGAGCTGAAGTTAGCTACTGACGTGGAGGATTTATCTGACGAAGATGTCACAGAGGAAGATTTGGTGTTGTCGGAGGTGACGGAGTCGGCGGACGAGGCCACGCGTGAGTAGTGAAACCACGGATTCAGTTCGTCGCTGTTCGTCACCGAGTGATTCTTGATTTTGTCTCCAGAGTTTTGTGGATACTTCCTTCCAGCTGAAGAGGACGAGGCAGTGTCTGATATTTCCTGCCGAGAATCGGAGGTGTCACAGGACCTGGAGGAGTCTGGAGACGCACTGAGCAGCAGTGGAAGCGTCTGTGAGACGAGTGCAGTGCTGTCCTTGTGCTCGCTCCCACGCAGTGCATGGGAAGGTGAGTCTTTCTCGTGGACACAGTCACACACAAATATTCTGAAGATCCGACAACCAACACAGAGCCAAGTAAACTGGAATACTGAATTCGACACCGCGTTCAACATGTCTAATTGACAGGATCTGTCATGACCATGCCGTGTGTGCGCGGTATGCATCGCGCACGCGCGCACTGCTGCTGTTCGTGATTATTGGAGCTTGAGCCGGCCAGAGCTTTGGGAATGAGTCGTTCGTGTTCATTTGTTTCCAGAAAAAAGTCTGGACGTGAGACTTTCTCACTTGAGGGACCCTGGCCACTTCTACGTGCAGCGAAGTGAGGACATGGATGAGCTGAACACCTTGAGCAACCAGATTTCTTTGTGGGCAATTCGCCCTGCGAACCTGAGAGAAACACCTCGCGTGCTCCACACAGGTGCAGAAAATCAGATTCTCAGCAAAATGCAGCGACGCTGAATGTAAAGTTTGAGTGATTATGCGACGTTTGTTTAGAGCCGAGCAGCAACGCTCGGGACCTCAATCTCCGTACACGTGGTGATGTCCAGTCTCGTGATACTCTGTTGTGAGAAGAGGGACGCAAACCAAAGTGAAAAATTGACAATCCACGATCGATCACTGGACATCAGTCCTCATTTGAAGACCATTTTGCCGCTGGGCGAGTGAGATGCTGAATTTTGTTGTCGTTAGGGGATCTTGTGGTGGCTGAGTGGACGGACGGACTCTGGTATCGAGGGTGCGTGCTGGACGTGAAGGGGAGAACAAGAGCTCTCGTGCACTTCGTCGATTACGGCAACAGCGAATGGATCGTCTTTACAAAGTTGGTGGCCCCTGAAACTTGTAGCAGGATCTGTTGGAGACCCTGAGGGGCCGTTTTCTGTTTCTGAAGCATGTTTGGCTGTCGTGCTGAGTTCCGATGGCCAGAAGAGCCCAGTTATGTTCCCATTCTTTCACCTGACGCTCGTCTTTTGCAGGATGCGCAGGATGCCGCTTCCCCACCGCCAAAAGCCTTGTTGCGCTGCTCTGTGTGGACTCTGGGAGATAGTTCCCTACGAGGAGGTGTGAATGACAATGTTGGTTCTCTTCGCTGATCTTCAGGACGTCAGTTGTACCCACGTCTTTACTCTCGTTTGTTCTGCTGCAGAAGAAAGTGTGGAGCCTGGCTGCGGTAAAGCAGTTTGCGTGCTTTGTCAAGGATCGGGTGATGCGAATGACTGTAGGTTATTTCCAGGGAGTTGCCTTCTCAATAATGCCAGAACCTTTTGCAAATTTACTTACTGTGCAAAGAAAGCCACTGAAATTTTGCCTAGTTGACTACATCCCAGACAACATCGCATTGATGTGTTGAATAACTGATTTTTTTGTTGATTTGCCATTGTGACAGGTCATTCGGGAAAGTGCCCAAAAGCTCTTGGTGGATATGGGCTGTCCCAAGCCAGACGGAGTCTCTGACAACGGTCCCGTCTCGCTGAGAGAAGCACTTGTCTTCCTTGAACACGCTCGCTTCATACGTGGCACTCCAGGTTGCTTTGCTTTCATCCACATCGGTTCTCTCCCCCCCCCCCTCCTCCTCCAAACCCTCCGTTGTGTCCCAGAAGCCAGTCTGCGTCTTACGCGCAGAAAAAAAACCTTTTCGATGTGAACCTTGTTGTTTGATCCACTGTCTTTTTAGTCGCGTGGTTACGAACCTCTCTTCCTGTTTTGTAGCGTCTCTGCGCAAACGCGTGATGCGGCAGTTCATCGCTGCGGAACAGCCACTTCGCGAATCGCGACTTCGAGTCGTGATCTCGCACATCGACTCTCCGCTCTGTTTCTACGTTCAAAAGGTACGCAAAATTGATTTGAGTAAATGTTGTTGCGATGTTTCGCGCGGCTGCGCACCTTAGTTTCAAATAAATTTTGTTGTCCACGATTGGGAATGCAACAACTCGCGTTGCGCACTTGATGAAGTCAGTCTGCGTAATGTGCGGTGAGACGATCTCCAGACTCGCTCCGTACACTGTGTTTTTCACATTCTCTTTTCAGGTGGAGGAGGCTGGGATACTGGAAACAGTGATGACGGAAATCCAACGCAAATACACCAAGGCCAAGAACGACATTTGGAATATCTTTGCGCCGCAGATAGGTGTGTGCGGTCCCACGAAAAAAATCATGGCGGGCGTGCCATGTACTTTTGAGTAATATCGGTGTATTGGTGCTTTTGCACGATCCGCACAATTTTTGCCCGATTCTAGGCACGTGTGGGCACCGCAGTCTGGACATATCAGAGGTATTTGTTCCCCAGCCAAGTTGTTTACGGCAGTGATTGAAGAAGGCTGACTTCGCACACGCCAGAATTGGAGCGGGATGAACGGTTTCTGCTTTCAGGGCAGATTTGCGTGGCTCAGTACACGGTAGACAAGTCGTGGTACCGGGCGCAGGTGATCGGGCTGCCGGGCGGAACTCAGGTGCAGGTCCGCTACGTCGACTTCGGAAACGTCGAGATCGTGCAACATTGGAGCCTCAAGCACATCATCGACCAGTTTGTCCAAATTCCAGTCTTGGTGAGGACGTGTGCCAGAACGAGCACAATTTGTCTCGCAAGCGCAGATTCCGAACTGTTCTTCCGTTCTGGTGTTACGAAAGTCCCAATGGTGCAAGTCTCCTGTGGAGTGAGTGACGTGGAACGAATCATCTTCTTCTCGCAGCAAACGTTCTGTGTCAAGTTCGAATTCTCTACCCTTTTCTTGCTCGTCACTACTCTAGAGGTCAAAGCTCTGTTTGACCACAGTTTCTCTCGCTTCGAATGTGCTGAAGCAAAGACATCAAAGCCCGTTGTTGCTTCACCCTCAGGCGCATCGCTGCGCGCTGGCGGACGTGGCGCTGCCAGAAGATCTGGAGGAGTGGAGCGTCCAGGTGAGCGTCCCGGGATTGAAATGACAGTCTCCAAGTGTGCACAGACCTTGCACAGTCAGGACTTTCGCTCGCTAGTAGCAGACGCACTCGCTGCGAAGTTGGAATTCACACCATCCTGCTTTTCATTTCCAGTCACTTCAGAAGGCGAAAGTCCTCAACGTTGCTGTGAATTTTGTTGCGGACCCGTTTCGTGTTTTTTCGCAGCGTGTTCTGTTCTGTTGACAGGCGATGGAGATCATGAGAAACTATTGCGAAAAGGAGGTCGTCCTCCACGTCAGAGGTACGTTCTGCTTTTCCAAGAACTGCGAAGTGGACATGGATTGTTGCAAAGATCACACGCAGCTTTGCATGTCCTGAAAAGATTGACTGGAAATAAATAAGAAACTAGCTTGCTTGCCTACAGACACCGATGCTCAGCGGATCGGAGCGATTCTCTGTGAAAATGGTGGAAAGTGCATCAACGACCAACTGGTGAAGGAGGGACTGGCTGTGAGCACAGGGAAAGGGTGAGTGAGTGCGAGCAAGCACACATGCACACACACACACACACACACACACACACACACACACACACACACACACACTGAACACGCGTCGGTTCGGTTTCAACACTTTGTGTTCTTTTATTGGGTCCAAAGGATGCAGTGTTGTGTTGAAAGAGACCGCTGCTACTCACTGGCGATTCTTATTCCAGTGTTAGTTTCTCTTGGTGTCTGTTCTCGGTACTTTGAACCTGCACCACCTTTTGAATACATTTTGCCACAAAGTGATCGGTTTCCACACTAATAGGCCCAGCGAACAGACTATTTTGGTGCTGCAGCCAAGGCAAATCTGCAACAGTGAAGTCACATTGACCCGACAAGTCGTAGTGTCGGCAACTCCCACGTGAATTTGCTGCTGGATCCAGGGACGCTTGTGCCAGCGGAGGTTTGACAACAATGAGCTGTAGCAAGTCAAGTGGCAGGATTCGACTGGTGTCTCCCTTCATTGGGGTGAGTCCCAAGAGATGTCTCCCCTGTTTCGGTTGAGGCAATTTGAGCATTGGGGAAGAACTCTGCTGGGTTTTGACGTTTTGAGACTGTCGGGTCTGACGTTGCTCAGAGACTTTCTGACTTTCGAGAGAATTCCGAAACCCAGATGATGCAGTGTGCGGCTCGACCGCTGGCTTCGTTTTGCCCTCCAGCTGCAAATATTTTGAGCTCTCCAATTGCAAGTATTTTGAACTCCTACTTGTGCCAAGAGTTCGCGTATCGGACTTGGTGCGAGAGATCCGATGTCTGGTTGACACTGCATTGTGGTGCTGGGTATTTTCGACTGCAGAGCCGACCTTGGAATCCTTGACGATCTTTGCTTTCACCAAGCTAAGAAATGATCTGTCGGATTGAGAATTATTGACCAATTTTTCGTGTTGGTGTGCTCCAAAAGTCTTGCCACCATCATGAACGCGTTGTTCTTTGGCGAGCATGTTCGTTGGGGTCTGTCTGCCTTTCACCTTGTCCTCCGTTTGTTCATGTGGATGTCCTTGTGGCTCCACATTTCTTGTTCTGTTCCATGACTTGTAAAGGTGGTCCAGTGTGGCCCAGACAAACAAATCCGGATCTTTGATGTCGTGAAACCACGTGAACAGTTGCTTTGCTGTGTCGTTTGTCAGCGCGTAAAACGCGAAGTCTCTGGTCACCACGTAGTGAGGCGTTTCACTGAAGTACAAGGGTTGACCAGAAGGAGGTATTCTCTTGGGAACTGAAGTCTGCGTGAGTTCAAGACCTCCTCGTCGCAAAACGAGTTTGTGTCTGAAGGCCAAGTTTTGCTCAAGAGAAAGACTTGATTCCCATTGGCGAACTCGAAAAATGAAGTAACTGGTCGTTTCAATGGGCACGAGCGTTGACGGGATGAAGTTGCTGCCCTGGAGACGTTGCAGGTGCGCAGATAGGTGCGCGGCAGGAACCAATGGGAAGTCACGACTGTTCAGTTTGACCACGTACTCCCATTCGGTGCTGACATGCAGCAAATCCCACATGCAGTTCATTTGGGCTCGAACAATGCTGAATGTTGAAGCAACAAGGTTCTCTCTTTCACTGCTTAGAAATATGTTGTTGAAACAGGACAACAACACGTTGACTTGATGAAGAAAATTGAAGTCTGCAGCTTTGTCCACGTGCAGGCAGTACAGGTTGTGCTGCGTGTAGACACTCTGCAACATGACTGTCAGCTGTTCGATGTTGAAATCCACAACCATAACAATAAAGGCGACAGGCTTGTCATCTTTCGTCATGGTTTGGTCGTTCAGATGGGATGATTTTTCAAACAAATCGAATCCGATTTCTTGAATGAACTGGGTACAATTCTGCAGCAAGTTCAGAAAGTCTTCATTTGGGATGGAGACCCATTTTTCTGTTGCTATGATTTCATTCACCCTCTTCAGCTCTGTAACGTTGTTGTTTGCCAAAGATGCGCAGTCCACTGTGGCGTTGTCAGTCAACCGAACACGTTGTTTAGTGGATACCAGACTTCGCAACCATTGTCCACTCCCGTACTTGTGAAAAACAGTGATCAAAACGATCAGCACGGGCAGCAACACACACGTCGCTGAAACAATGGCACTTTTGCACAAGTGTCTCCTGATCTTCCGGAGACACATGGTGATGAGACCACAGGCGTCAGTCTCGTGGAAGTTTTGCTCCGTTCGTCATCGTTTGGATGAAGTTTCGGCAAGTGTAGGTGCTGACAAATCTGCTTTTGCATCCATAGCAAGGCCTCTTCGTTCCATGCCTGACTGCCAAGCCGCACATTTTCGGGGTGTGAACTTTGATTTTGAACTGTCCTCATGTCACTATGAGTCGTGCCGATTCACAGGTGTCCACCACTGCCGTTCAGGTGTCAGTCTGTACCTGCTTCAGACTTCTGCACAACTATGTACTTTTGTGTACATGACAAATATGGGGCACTTAGTTCCAAAGACACACTTTTTGTACCCGCCATCGCAAGGCTTTGTGTTTTCACCTGGAGGGTCCGAACGGGTAGATAAAGTTGGTAGCATTCCTGAGCACCAATTATGTTTGATGGGAAAGCTCCTTTCCTGGTCTTGAAGAACGTTGTGGCAGTTAAAAACTCCGATGGGCTTGATCCCAAAACAACCCTACCTGTCTTGAAACAATTGAAAAAAGATATCTCAATCTTGCCGGTATACTTGAAGATACTGAGTACAAACGAAAATTGTCAGGCACCTTCGTGACACCGCAGATCCTAAATATTTCCAAAATTGTGAAGATCTGTGTGTCCTGATTCTATGGCACCCTCTTGCTTTAAATGTCTGCAGTGTGGATAGTGGAGTCAAACAATTTTCCTGCTCTCCCCACCCTTCAATAAAAGGTGCGAAAAAGCTTTGTCGGGGTCTCATTGAGCGTGTCATCGCAGCACTGACCTCGAAAGCGAGAGTTCGGGTCATGCGTGTCCAGATGTGCCACTGGGCTGTACGTTGACCTGCTGTTCACTGCCATGGCCAGACGTGCAGAGAGCATAATTTTCAGATTTGACATCCATGCTCCGTGCTGTTGGTCCTTGAGTTGAGGACTTTCTACACCCTGTTGCAATCCTTTTTGTAGGGAACCTTTCGTGCCTCAGGAAAACCTTCGGTACCATTTGCTTAAATGCAGTATTTTCTTGCCTGATTAATTTTGCTGCCAATTTTGATTTGCCTTGAAAGTCGAGTCCCTGTTGTGCGTGTGCGTTTGAAGAATTTCTGTGCTCTGTGTTGCCTGTCATGCCCTGGCTTTCTTGTCACAAAAAGAACTTCCAAGTGACATTCATTTCCTGTCTCAAGGTTTTGTGTTTGTTGCAGGAGCGTGATATTTCACAGAAATGAACTTGTTGTCAACAGAACATCAACGAGTATTTGTCAAGAAGTGACTGGCAACACAGTGTCTGCTGCAGACAAGGTTGTTCTGTCAACCCACAGGTGCACAGTGGATGTGTCACACTCTGTGTGTGTGTGTGTGTGTGTGTGTGTGTGTCTGTCTGTCTGTCTGTCTGTCTGTCTGCAGGGGAAGACCCTGTTTTCAATAATGTCACGGGTTCCATTTTTCACGAGTCTTGTGCACTGGCGAAAAGCTGAGACCATGGCACCCCTTGAACACCACTTCAGGAGGGGGAGTAAATGGCGCCGAGTTCATTGTCGTGATGACCAGTGACCACCAAGGTGTTCTTGGCAGCTGTCTCCCCGATGTCCACCGACCAGATGTTGGGGGTTGGATGGGAGTGGTCATTGGAGGCGACAGCTGAAATGTATCAGCCACCCCCTCCTGAGTGGTCACTCCCAGTGGAGTCTTGACATGTTCTTCTCTTGTGGTTGTCACGGATGTGTCTCACCGCCTCTCCCCTGGACATCCCACATGCAGATGTCGGGCAGACAATTCTTCCACGCTGCGTTGTTTGCGCATGGTTCGTGGGGTTACCACCAGAATAGATTGAAAAAAGTTTCGTCGGCGGTGAACACGTACATCATTTTGAAAGAAGATACGCAGATTTATGTGTTCCTTTCCACAGTTGAGTTGATGACATCTTTTTTCGAAGCTCGCCGAAACGTTGACGTTGAGATTAAGTTCAGTGGATGTCAAGTCCTAACTATTTTCCCATTTCGTGTGCGACCTGGCAGTGCGTTTGTGTTCGACGTTCATGAGTACAGACAGGTATTCAGACAGGGGAACTGTGGCAAACGAGAAGTGAGCACGGCAAACTTGACAAACATTTTCCAGCACTGTTGGAACCGTCGTCCCCTGCGAGCACCAAGAAACCGTGGACTGCAGCTCGGACCCCAAAGCAAAAACGGCACAAAGAACATTTGTCTTGCAGATCGAAGGAGCGAAACGTGCAGACAGAGAGTTGTAGCGAGCGGCTCAGTCCTGGTGTCGGCACCGGGGCTGCAGAAACGGGGGAATGGGACGGTATGCCGAGCCAGGACCCGCCCAGCGGGACCGCCGAGCCCAAACCATCCTCAGGTGACTCGACGAAGTTCTCAGAGGCACAGTAATTCCAGCGTTCACTTAGAATTTGTTTTTATCTGCTTTGAAAGGGCAGGCCTTGCAGAATTCCGCAAAATAACTTTTCTCACGACTGCCAACAAACAGAAGGCGCAAGCCTTCCGAAACACACTCCAAACACCAAGTTCACCAAGATTCTCCAGTGTTGTGCAGATGTTGGGGACACGTTGCAGGAGGCCAGAAGGTGGGAAAGCCGGTCGTGATCAGCCACGCCGTCTCCCCCGGACACTTCTACGTACAACTCGTCGACGCGCACGACAAACTGACGGAGTACGTACAGTCAGACGTCAAACTTTAGGGCTGATATGGTGAAGAATGCCTTGTCTGACAGTGACTTGCAAAAGTTAGTTGTAAACTCAGCGGTGTAGCTCCACATTGTTTTACTCGAGCAGAGCTGACCGAGCCGCATTCGTGTCCCAAAGATGTTGAGTGCTTCTTGTAGGTTGATGGGACAAGTGCAGAAAACGTACTCCTCTAGTGAGGAGGTTGAGAGGGAATGGGCGGTGGGCGATTATTGCGCTGCGATGTGCGCGGCCGACGGGCGCTGGCACCGCGGCCAAGTGCTCTCCTCGCCGGACAAATCCAGCGCCACCGTCCGCGCCGTCGACTTCGGTTTCCAGGTAACGTTTGCAGCATCTGCCACCTGCATGATTCAGGCTTCAGATGTTGCTTGGGGCGGCCAAAGAACGACCCAAACGAACAAGAATATCTCCTTTGCGGGCATTGTTTCCTTTGACTTGAGCCGCCCGTCGCTTGTAGGAGACGTTGTTGACGACGCAGCTGCGGCCTCTGGTGCCCGAGCTTCAGGCGCCGCCCGCCTTCGCGATGCGCTGCCACCTGGTCGGCATCGCGCCCGCCGGCTCCTCCGACCCGGACCGCTGGTCGCAGGTCTCCACCGAGTTCCTCATGTCGCTCAGCGCCGCGAACGAGCTCCACATCCAGCCTGCGGTACGGAAAACTAACTTGACATTGCCTTTTTTGAGCTCTCAGGGCAAGCCTCCATTTGTCTTGAGACACCCGTAAAACAGTTTGTTGTACGTTACGCCTTTTAGGGCAAGAGCACTATGTGGTAGAAACTGACTTTTTTTTCGTGTAATGGCATTTCAGCCAGGATGTTCCATGTCCTGTCACCCCCCGCCAAAATTTTTTACCCCAATACCGCACCACCCACATTGTAACCCCCATGGCATCTCAGCTAGGATATCCCAGGTTGCCAAGGCAACCACCTGTTGCAGTGAAAAATGCATTGGAGTCATTTGGACATATCTCAGGAACTACTGGATTTAGAGACTTAATTAATCTTGGTATCATTGGGAGCATCCTTGGGTCAAGATTCCCAAAATACCAAAATGGTTGGTGTGGCAACAACCTGTTGAGATAGAGATAGAGCTTTGATTTCTTTCACATTTGGATTATCCTTTTCTGTCGTGGTTGCTGGGGAAGAATTTTGTTTCTGGGGAAATATCCATTTGTCATTGTGTCAGCCAAACATCCCAGGTACATCGCACCTGCAGTTTCCCATTGCACTGCTTCTTGTTTGAACTCCGGCTTCTTTAAAAATTTCTTTTTGCAAAACATGACAATTGAAAGATCGAAGATCTCAAATTGGAAAGTCGAAGTGTGTGCTCAAGTGTGTTCGTTGTATGACTGCGGCGGCAGGGTGAGCCGAAGGACGAGTCGCAGGGCGTCGACCTGCTCATCTGCCGCGCCGTGCAGGGAGACGCGCTGCGCGAGGACGTCGAGGTCAGGTCCGTCGCCAAGCTCATCGTCAACAAGGGGCTCGCCATCCCCCAGCGACGGTAAGCAACCAACTCGTGAAATGACTGACCCTAAAAGTCATCACACCGTCGGGAGAAACGTTTCAGCTCAGACGTCAGTCCAGAGTGATGTGTCAATCAGACCTTGTCGTACGTTCCGTCTGAACTGCCTTGTGTGCGCAGGCTGTCAGTCAAGAGGCGGCAGAACCGGGGCGTGATGAAGGCAGCAAAGCCACTGGAGGGCGACAGCAACGCCTGCGTACAGGAACCGTTGTGCTCAAACGCAGAGGGCGCCGAAACAGACGTGACTCTGACCCTGCCAAAAGAGAGGTCAGTCTTTGTGTTCTTTGAAGCAGCTGCAAACACTGAAAGATACAGCTGAACCAACAAACATGGCTGCAACAATTTTGTGGGGTACGTCTCAACAAAAACCACCGCGCACTGTGTTCTTTTCTTGATGTTACTTCGATGGGTGCGTCCAGGAATTTGATGTGTGCTTTCTGGTGACGAACATTCCAATTGTGCTGGACTTGAGCCAGAGAAAACGCGAGACAATTTTGTGACGGGTTTGCAGATCGGAGGCTGACGCGACAGACGAGAGGGACTTGTGGTCGGCCAGTCTGAGTCACATGCCACCGTTGATGGACGCGACTCCGGAAGGTGTGGGCGCCACCTCGACGCCAGCCACACAATCTGGCGTCAGCGCTGTGGGACCCGAGACTGAAGCTGTTCAAACCCGGGTGTTCAGATCCCCGCGCCGGTCTTGGAAACCTCCCGGGGCTGCTGCTGGCGTGCTGCGGACGCCGCCATCGTTGGGGCGCGGCGTGAGGATTGTTCCCGCGGGCGGCGAGGCCGCACTGCACTCTCCGCCCAAACCCACGCGCGTGGTGTCATCGCGAACCCGGGTGAGCAGACCGGTCTTGTCGTCAGTCTATATCGTGTCTGCAAGTCGTTAAAATGCGACCTGATGTGAAGCATTGCTCACTGGTATGTTGATTTTGTTCATCCAGGCCTTCTTCGAAAATCTTCCACAGTTCAAGAGCAAATCGCCAGTGTCTGGGAAGATGGCCATCCTGAAAGCACCGCCCATAACTGGATCGTCGGATCTTTCTCCCCCGCGAACGGCAGAGAACGAGAGCGAAGCAACAACAACGGCAACGGAGGACAACAGAGAGGGAGATACCAAGGCAAAGATTGAGAAGGGGCAAGGAGAACCGGGCACCATTCATCCTCCGGAAACAGAAGAGAAGTCTGACATCCAACCCAAAGACGAGAACAGTTCTGGAGAAATTGATTTTGACAAAGAATTGGCCGATGACGGTCGTGGCGACACTGGCATTGATTCAAGCGACGAGCCGAAGGCGGACATGATTGGCCAAGAGAATGAAAGTTTCTCAAACAAATTCAAAGCAGAGAATGAAATCAAAATTTTGAGCAGACAAACTTGTGGCAAGGTGCAAGATGAGAAAGACAGAAGTTGCATTGACTTGACCGAGTCGCCAATCAAACATCGAGACCCAGATCCAGACGTCGATGGAGAGGACGCAGTGGCGAAGAAGCAGGAAGTCACTGCAGTTGCGACCGCTTCGTCACCCATGGAGAGATCGATTCACGTTGTGGATGAAGTGGACGACAGTGACGAGTTTATTGTCGTTGACTACAGTGTTGAAAGTGACACAACTGCTCCTGATACTGCAGTTGACCGTGAAAAGCGTGTGGCTGTTTCCGAACAGGAGCAACAGCAGGAGGTCGAGCGCGTTCAGAGAGAAGAGAGTCCGTCACCGGAAACAAAACACGACGAAACTGGCGCACGTGAAGAGAGCAGTGTGAGTCAGGGTCAACCGACTGTTCGAGAACGCACGAAAGAAGTTGATAGCTTGAGCAACAGTGCTAACTCCGGTGCTGATGGGGTTGATGTGAAGAGTGAAAAGGACACGGAGAGCTTCGAGACTTGCCGGACAGACGAAGGACATGTTGAGCTTCATGAGTCGGCGAGCAACATTGGAGCTGAAGAGAAGCAGGAGGCAGAGATTGCCGGGGAAGCGAAAAGTCAGAGTTCATCCACTGAAAGAACCAAATTGATTCAAAGTGCGGAACACGAGGATACAGTGACAGGGTCCTGCGACTCTAAAGTATTCTGGAATGAAAGCCAAGCAGGGAATGTCGAAGAAAGCAAGGAGTCCCAACTGACAACTGGAGCCTTGGTGAGCTCGATCGCCGAGGACGTGGCAGAGATTGAAGCCCCTAGAATCCCCTCCACAGACAGTGTCACTGGACTCGGTTTGTCGAAAGATGCGGTCGAACTTTTCGATGACTCTGTTGAAAATCGCAGCGACAGCGATCGTGCAGACAGTGATGCTGGCGAGGAAAGTGTTGAAGAAGGTCAAAGTGAATTTTTGGAGAACAAGGCACCCATGACGCAGATAGAGGAAGACTTGGGCGTTTCTCGCCCCAATGCGCAAAGGGGCGAGAAGAGACGATTACACAGCAACGGCTTTGAAGACGACACGGAGAATTGGAACGACGGAACAAAATTGAAGACCGTGCGGAAATCTGACGACTCCGAGAGTTGGGACGACGTTTTCAAGGGCAACACGGAGGCGGACAAAGACACGTCAGTCGAAAGGGAATCTTCCCGTGAGTATTTTGTCTGTCTCGTTTTGAGCCAGAAACTGGTTGTCGCGACCGTCATGTCGGGTTCTTTCCCCTTGTTCTTGTGGGTGTTTTGCTTTCCGACTGTCGCAGGGCGTTTATTGCAGTCACCGTGATGTTTGGATGTGTGTGCGCATGTGTGACTGCGTGAAAGTTTCTCGGGGGGGGGGGGGGGGATTTTTGTGCATAGTTTTCACGAATGGTGACAAATAATTCCTTTTCCTTTTTGGGTTTTTTTTGTTGTTGTAATCATCATCAGTCTGTATGCATGTGTGTGTGTGTGTGTGTGTGTGCAGGTTGAGTGACCAGGGGGGGGAACTCAACATGGT
>JAAUXT010123053.1_pt1 | contig 16206 bp, 16 predicted proteins | sample 7278171 | NCBI WGS metagenome assembly JAAUXT01 (sample SAMN14350112, study PRJNA611818) | marine sediment metagenome | isolation source: surface marine sediment (1.8m) | place: French Polynesia: Moorea | collected 2018-08 | reverse complement strand
TCTTGTGAAGGACTCAGTATACCTTTGATTGGCAAGAAAACTTTGCAGAGTGACTTTATTTTCAGCGCAAATATTCGTCGGGAAAGTTTCTTTTGGAGGTCCCCCCGTACAAGGTTTGAAACAAATGGGATGCGGAGAGTCCAAATGATCATCACGGAAATCAGATTCGTTCGACCTTTTGACATGATCTGCATTTGTACAAAACCTTTCATTCATTCATGCGTTTTTTGTATATTCTAGCACAGACCACACTTGTTATTCACCTGTAGGTAGAAGCATGCAATTAGAAGTTGTGCGTCTCATCTTATTTGTAGCGTGGCCAAATTCGGTGGTCGCTTTGCGTGGCTCAAAGATGATAGATTTCTTCAGGACTTGGAAAGTGACAGCGTCGACAGTGAAATCCTCGAAGAAGAGCTTCATGCCCTCGAGGAGGAGGAAATCCTCACGTGAGTCTTTCGCTTCTGCTCCCTGCTTTTCGTAGCGTTGTCCAGACGAGTCAGCGAAATACGAGGCACCTTTCTGATTTTGTTCGCCGTAAAAGTTGGTCCAAGTCATTTGATGAGCGGCAATGAAATATCACGCAGATTTCATGATTTGCACTTCAGTCGAGAACGTGCATTCTTTCTCAAATTTCAAGTCTTCCCACAATGTGCAACAACATCACGTTGAGAAGCGCAGATAGAGAGCGTGATTCGGCTGAGCGCAGCAGATGACTTCAAATTCATCACACAGACGCATTTTGTGGCAATTTTTTTTGCGACCGACCCGGAGCAGCTCTCGGCACATTCAGTCCGACTCCACACGGAACGGTGTCGGAACTGTTCCTCTTTGGTGGGTCATTAGCTCATATTTTGGACTTGTAGCTCTTGCAGCTAAATCTGATCATATCTGGCGCAACATCGATCAACTGACTAAATTGGCATGTCGTGAGAACTGCCCAAAACTTGAAGGGCCAGAAGCATTGGCGCGCTGGCTTGGCAGCTTTTCTCAAACGTGCAATCAAGGCTGGTTCTCTCGCAAAAATGAAGGTGCCTTGTTTTCTCATATCTTGGCCGGCACGAAAAGGTGAAGGTGAAGTTACACAGTTGACGGACACATCATATTGTCCTCCTCTCCCAACTCCTTCTGCTTTCATGTTGAAAAGATCCTTTTCAGGACGCAAAACAGATTCTGTCTCCAGACATGTAAGACGGCTGTAATTAGTTATCGACTGAAGTGAGCAGTTCCATCCAAGGAAATTACGGAAACGCTGAGGAAAGAACGATACAGAATGGCCACCTGCACTTGAATCTTTCCAAACTCGATCTGCTGTCTTCTGAGCGTCACTGTGACAAACCAAACAATCACCAACAAGCCACAGAATCGACCACAGCAATAAAATTTCTCCACAGTTTCCACGCTTCCAAACATCACAAAGCAGGCGCATGTTTTTGATGAAGAATTTATCGTCTTTCAGATTCCGTGAGAAGGTAGTGAAAACTCTGAACAGTAACCCGGTGCAGATTCTTCTCTGTGTTATCGTCATTCTGGATGCGGGCATCGTCATCTCTCAAATACTTCTTGATCTTCATTCAGTCAGAGGTAAGATCTTGGTCTTCCAGTTCACCGCGCATAGTTGCCCAAGTGGAGGGGCAGATTGACGCTTGAGAAAACAAAACATGGACACACTGGGAATGTTGCGCCCCGCAGCTCAAATCTGAGGCGGTGGGGGCCAAACTATGTTTCCTTCACCAAGAGGCCCCGAGGCCTCCGCCCTTGGTTTTGCGATGTCATGGCCCGTCGCTTCTCTATTTTCTGCACACTGTCGTCTTGGGTGTGGAGGAGTTGGTGATTGAGTCTGTGGGTCCCGATCGCAAAGGAAGAGCTTTGAACAAACGCATGATTTGAGGACACATGAACGCATTTTTATTTGGTACAAGAGACTGGTGTTATGAAATGGGCAGGCTTACGCAAACGGATTCTAATCATTTCAACTTCACTTGAAACGACAAGCCTCCCCCTAATCCTGAAAAGGCCGCTCTGAGCCTATTTGAGTCCTTCCTGTCAAGTACCCACCTGTTTTGAGAACAGAAGAAGAGAATCCCACAACTCTACTGCACGTGCGACCGTGGCTCACCACACACCCATCACCAAGTGCCTCACCACACACCCGAAATGAGCCGTCCAAATCACCTGAAATCTTTCAACCAAGTGATGGTATCACAAATGGCTCGGCTGACGTCTGGTCCTGGGTCTTTTATTGGTTGGAGTGAAAGGAGATGTTTGCTGTGCATTGTTGTTCCTGGAGCACTGTGGCCTGAGCAGATGGTTCCTGCGGACGGAAGATTGGCCAAGGCCTTTCTGCAGACAACACTGAACGCTCCGTGGGCGCTGGGGGATCAGAGAGCCTTTGTCACCGCCCACATTGAGATCTCCAACTCATCAATCACAGTGAATTTCTGCGAATACGTCTCGCTCTCAAGGATGACTTTCAATCCTGGCAACACGTCTGTTTCACCCCTCCCACACATCCTAGACGTCGCCAACGTCGCCTTTCATGCGCGTTGATTTGTGCTTCTTGCAGCTCGGTGAAACAATCCTGGTTTATTTTTGCGCCTTTCCCACCAACCTTCAGCCGTGAGGCTCTGTGGAGCTTCGTAACTTCAGGTCTTCTTGTGACCCCTCAATTTGATTCGCAGTCTCAGTTTTTACACCACACTGTTGTGTTGGTCAGGACTTTGTGGGCTGGAGCCTCAGAGACTTGTTCTGAACCAAACACATTCCAACCTGAACCCAGTGGGAGGCGCGTGTTTCGTCGAATTTGCCAGGAAACCAAAAACAAGACGAGTTTGAACCGAGCGTCGAAAGGAATTTTGCGTGATCCACACACAAGATCCAAGACACCCACGACAACAAAACCAAGCACGGAATACCACCAAACTCCAGACGGGAAAGCGACGAGACCGCCCTGCATCGTTCCTTCTGCCCCGACGAGAAGCTAATGATGTTTGATGTGGTTACTCATGCAGTTCTTGTGTTGCTTGTTTGCCGAGAGACACACAATTTACATTTTGTGATTGAGAGCTGTGTTTGTGTCTTTGACGTCACTTCTACATCTACTTCTACGAAAACAATCATTCTGGTCTGGTGCAAAAAAAAAAGGAACGTCAGCATTCGATGTGTGTGAATGTTGTCTCCAGGGTGACGCTTTGACATGAGCCATTTGCAGAAAAAAAAACTGAAAAGAAACAACCCACAACACGAATTTTCAGGTCACTTCGGCTTTGTGCACGCTTTTCTCTTTGTTCATCCGATAATGTTCTTTATGTTGTTTTGTAAATTTGAAACCAGATCTTTTGGTCAAACACAGCGACACTTTGAATGCGCGAATCACCGTAAACAATTCAACTTCTGTCGTTCGTTTCTGACGTGAGTCACAGAAATGAGCTTCTGTCCCAAATTTCCGTTCAATATCCATGGTTTTTGTCCGAGACGGGGGAAAGTGTGTGTTTGAAAGCATCTGAAGGAGTCTGCACTGATAGGGCCTCAGATCTGGTTAATCAGCAATTGTGCGCGGCTCGGATGGCAGGAAGCAATCGGGTTGCACTGAGAGACACTTCCTGTACGGGAACAGGCTCTCTGCCACTTGAAACGAAGCAAAAAAGAAGCGATGAAAGTGGCTTCCTCTGGAAACGAGGACTCTTCACTCAATCATATCTCGGCATTGCAGCGAAGTCCAAGCAGACGAAGGGGTCACCCTCACTTCTCTTGCGGTGCGCCCATCTTGCCTTGTTGAGAAAGTTGTTCTGCAAAACTGAAATGTCAGAAAGTTGGTGTTTGTTTCAGACATCTTTCTCTTTTTGTTTTTCTTCAGCGAAATTCCCCCCCCCCCCCCGTCGCGTCTGTTTGCGGCCCACGCGTCTCGCGAGTTGCGTGTTTCTTCGCAGTAAATCAATGTACAAATGTATCTCAAAATGGATTTGTCACATTTCGCGTGTACTTCCTACTTGTTGGTCAGATTTTCTTCCGTTTCGTGCTGCTTGAACGAAATATTGTGACGAATTATTTGCATTCATATTACATGTCAAGGGAATGGAGATGTTGCTCGGCTTGAGTGCCAAACCGCCGCTTTTCTTGATGCCGCAGACGGCACACAACGCACAGGAGTTTCAGCAGCGGAGAAACGTTCTCCTGGTTGACACCACAAACACAAGAATTTTGTGCTTTCAAATTATTGTGCTGAATGAAAGTCACGGACACAAACAGCTCACCAACAAGGAAGAAGAAACAGGTTTCTGAACAACCAACTTGAACTGCACACGCAGTGTTCGCCCACACTGTGAACCCCACGCAACTCGTGCACATTTTTCCACGACGGAACGGAACACGTGCGCAGATTGATGCGATGCAGGCCAAAATGTTTCAAGGAAACATCATCGAAAAACATGGGCGAGTTTTAGCGGACACGCCCCTGTCTACTGACGTGCTCCAATTGCTGGATCAGCGACACGAATTCAAGAGAACAGCCATGGCTAAACAACTAAATGAGGTCTTGAAATTTGGTTGTCTGTGCCACCGACCTGGCAAGTGCCGTGGGCATCCCTACAGACTGAAAAACAGGCCGTGCAAAAACTTCGATCTTGTTGGGTGGGTCTCTGGTCTGCGCAGTCAGTCCCTTTCACTCTTTGTTCTCTGTCAATTGCTTTGAACTCCTTCCCTTCAAAACGAATAATCCACTTGGCAGTTTGTTCACGTGCCACACGCCACTGCCGAGCTCTGTGATGCAGCCGTTATGCACTTCTGCCACTTTTGTGCCCGCGCGAATTGAGGATGTATGCAGATTACAGGAGCCTCCTTCCTTTGGCAACGCGATCTCTATAATTTATCAACCAAATGATAGGAAAAAGCCTTCTTGCCTTTCAGTCGTATTCTACTCAGGAAATAATCATCAGGCTCAGCTGTACCACAATGTTGACGACTTTTATGAACTGCTGCCATTTGCGTAACGTGTGTTTGAAAGGGTCCAAAATACCATAACCGTACCAAATCGAAACGCACGCTGACATGCGTGTTGATCAGGGTGCGAAGAGGAGGATTCCTCGCGCATTCTGATGCCTACAGCCTGTTGGTTGCAAGATTGACAAACTGCGCAATTTCCCCCACACTGTCTGCTGGTTCACTGACCTCACGTTGTCTTCCCATCTCTATTGCAGCCAAGTTGTCGAAGCGCGAGCATGACATCACACGCCTGCTCGACTACATTCGCCACATCGAACCGGAAGGTTTTCACGGCTACGAGGGTCACGACGTCAACTACATCTTGCAGCTCCTGACGGACCACAGCAAGTGGGAGTCTGTGCGCAGCGGTGCCAAAGCCAAGTACCCCCCTCAGTCTGAGAAATCGGACGACGGCCGTCGGGGAGAGCAGCACAATGCTACCGGCTCCAGACCCCACTCTGGATCCAGTGGATTACATGACACTGATGGTGGCAGTGGTAATCACAGGACCAAACGATTTCCCAAGGAAAGTCATAAATATGCAAAGGACCCACAACGTCGAGGCGCGTCGAACGCCGCGCGCGGTTTGCACCATCACAAAAGAAGCACACTGCAGCAGCGTCAGCAGGAAAGGACGAGACGGCAAAAACAAATCCAAAGCAATGATCGTGGCCGCCAAACCACAGCAACTGAAAACCACAACATGCAAAGCCGGTCAAGCCCAACAGAAAGGTCAGGGTCCCATGAAGGTCCAATCATGGACATGACCCCCAGGGACGGAACTGGCCTCCAGGATCCTGGTGGTGGTGTGGGTAGTGGCGCTGGGGGGACCAGCCAAAAGAAGCACAACTTGAGTCTGTTCGGGTGCCTGGAGTGCGTGCGGCACTCTGTGTACCACAGGGCTGACTCGGCGTACCAGCACCACGTGGAGAAGGAGGAGCACGACACGCTGCACGAGGTCGCGCACGGACTGCACTTCGCCAGCGTCGCGCTGCTCGGATTCCTCGTCGTCGAGGTGAGCGTCCCGTCTCCGCGGCGACGACCGCGCGCTGGAGACCGCGAGGTCTTCTCGGTGTGTTCGTGCAAGGGAGATGGATTTCTTGGTTCTCAACGCACAAACTATCTGAGAAATCGTCTTCAAATACAAATTGTGACTGATTGAAACCAAGAGTGGCCAGCAAACACCCATCAGACAAGACGCTGATGGTGGTTCCCAACTGGGTCCAGTTTGACCTTCGTGCACCAAATTCGTGTTCTCGCAGAGCGTAACACGTGATCTGCATCAGAAGCGGAAGAGCCCGACCTGTCCACGCGTCGTGACCTCAGACTGACGCGCCGAGTGCGCGGCAGTGAAGAACAGTTTCATGGACTTTTGCTTCTATTTCAGGATTTCGTAAAAATGATAGCCATGGGTAAAGAATTCTTCAAGCATAAAATAGAGGTGAGTGTTTCTCAAATATTTTCACCGTCAAACTTGTCACCATTGAAATGTTACAAAAAAAGAACTCAGCCAAATTCATCTTGGTCCGTGGCTCTGAGGAAGCAACGATACATGTACCACACGACACCTTCTCTGGGAACTCGTCATCGAGCGAGTGTATTCTGTCTCGTACAGACTGCACCACCCATCCCCTGCACAAATTGATTTGGCTTCACAGTCATTTTCTTGGGGTTCGTCACTGACCACATCCTCGATTCACCCGCCAGTCGAGACATGTTCAGAGCTGAAATGCCTTGGGAGTTCATGCTTGTGTGAATTCGTGGGTCACCCGTGATACGTTCTTGCTGAGGTCACTGCAACAGAAACTAAGGGCACTCCAACCACCTGTCGTATCTCTGCCTGAATCCAGGTGTTCCAGTTCTTCCGCAAAAGTGTTTGAATCTCAATTCAATGAAATTTTGATGCTCATTGTCATTTTCTCCAAAAATAGCGTCGCTCCGAGCGCAGCTTAACCTGCCTGGTGCGCACCTCGCGCGTCCCCTGTGCAGCGCGCAAGTCCCATCTGGCAATTAGCATTCCGGCGCTGCGGCGCTCCTCAAGGTGCGAGGTTTCCTCGTGAGCCAGGCAGCAGAGCGGCCTGAGTTTTCACTCGTAGGTGCGTGAGAGTAATCGCTGTCGAGCAGTTTTGACTCTGAAGACAAACTGAAAACTGATGGAACGCATTCTTGGCACAAAATCTGCTCGTGAACAGGACTGACCAAGCAACGGAAATTGTTCGCTGAGCAGAGAAAGAAGAAAGTCAGCGTCACATTTGAAACATTCGCAGTCTTGATAGGGAACAACTTTGAGGAGTCAGTTTGACGAAGATAGGAATCTTAGATGTTCGCGTTGGTGGAAGTCAGTTCGCCCGAAGCTGCTGTGAAGATACATGCTCGAGAAATAAAAATTTGCTGTGTTAGATTCTCACGCCTGACTGTTGTGCTCCCCGTCTGTTGGAGAAATCCAGCGCTGACAGAACCTGCAAATCGGAAGCGGTTCAGACCAATGCCAAGTCACAGTGGGAGGAGTGACGGTGAGGCTCAAAACAACGGTTTCTGTGGTGGCACTTTTGGTTTCAACCACACAGTGCTCTTGCTCTGAAGGGACATAGCACAATGAACGTTTCCAAAAGTTGGAGTTGGGGTTTTCCTGGCACAAACTTTGCGGATTGATATTTGCTCCAAGTGAGCCCGACCTGAACTTAAAATTGTCTGGTGGAAATTTTCACCCGAGGCACCAAATTAGGTGCGGGGGCTTGGGGGTGCTTGGGTGGGGCGGGGGCGTGCAGACGTGATCACGGAAATGTGGAATGCATCTCAGGTTGAATCAGGTGCAGCCCAACCCTGACCCTGGATCTGCCAAAGATGTCGGTTCCATACAAACAAATGCTTGTGGATTCAGACCTTGCTTCAGCGCCAAAAACTCGCTGTTTGCACTCAGTATTCGAAATGTTATTCATTCTTTGCCCATAAATACTTCAAGAACCGGTTTGGCACATTAGTCGATACGTACGTCTCGAACGATCGCAAAAATCGAGGTGTGTCGGTAGAATCCAGACAGCTGCTGCAGGAGGTGAGGAAATCTACAGATCACTCAGCAGCAGAAACACTGATCCTGCATGATGGACAGACGATAAAGTTGCTCTGAATTATCCAAGAGAAAAACACGCAACAGCTATTGACGGGCAGAACAGATACAGACTCAGCTGCTCTGCACGAAGCTTAAAATAATAACTGCAAATCCATCCATAAAGTTTTATCAGGAAAAAAGCGGGGCTCAGTCACTGGCAAGAGGAAAACAAATTGCTTCTCTGTTCACACAAAAATTCCTCGTTCCATGGGAAACGGTTGTGTTTGCTGTTGCTGGAGAAATTCAACAGCAGAATCTGGAACGCGTTTTCCGTTCAAAACATTGGGCACAATGGGTACGAAGCAAGATGACTAAAAACTGCCAAAGGTCTCTGGAAGTTGGCAGCCACAGAAGTACAGGAGCGGCGAGGCAGTTAAAAGTGCACACAAGAGAGGGAAACGCTTCCTCATTGAGGCTGGCTGGACAACTGAATTTGTTCAAACGAGAACGAAAAGATTGGGCGGGGTGTTCCTTTTGCGTGAAAGCCCTTCCGGCCAGTCCGCCCTGCTCCCCCGGCTAAATACGTGGCTTGCCTGTCGCCACCCAGTTTTGCACGCGCTACCACTGCACGGACCCGAGCTGCCCACTGTTCCGATCCTTCCCAGCTCAGCTGGAAGAAAAAGATCAGCCTTTGCTCCTTTTCCGAGCAACTTGGTGACCTGGTCCTGTTGCGTTGTTTGTTCCGACTGTGAGGTCAGCAAACATTTTAGTGTTCATTCTTCGTGTTGTCCGCTCAGCCATTTCAAAGAAACCACTAGAAACGGGAGATGAAAAGCTTTCGTTGGATAAAATTTCGATTTCGGCGTTTGGAACGGAAATGGTCCTCCACGCTGTGTCTGTTCACAAACAATCGTGTGTAGACTCTCGGCTTTGGAAAACCTTTTCTTTCTAACAAATTATAAGACAGGGTTCTCACACTGCACAAAAATCATCTCACTCGGGTTCTGCCCCTGATCTCAAAAAGTTTAATCGAACCTTCCTCCATCATTGTTTGGGTTAAACATGTTCACAACTAGTTTCCAAACCAGTCCCCCCTCGCTGTCTTCCTCTGTCCCGCCGGAACACCTGTGCATCTGTCATCGCAGATCTAGCCTGGTCTTTGGTACACCGAGGCATGCTTTCACTTGACCTCATTTTGGTCTCAAAACAACACCAGGTTTTACAAAACAGCAACTGTGAACCGACAAATCGTCGCTTTGTGACCACAGGGCCCCACATGCGATCAACAACACCACGCATCCAGCTGCTTTTTTGTCGGTTCAGTTTGTCTCTCAAGCCTCGTACATTTCAAGAAGCGATGGTTTGTGAGTCATCATTCCGTCAGTTTTGGAGAATATATTTTCAGTTCATCGGGAGAGGATTCGTGCTTTTCTTTCTGGATTTGTGTGTCAACAAAGGAACGAGGACAAAGCCAAAGGCTACAATTTTGCCCCATCAGGTTCTGTCAGTCCAGATTTGGTTTTAAACTCTGTGTGCTCCAAGTTTACTTCTTGCACAAATGAATTTCATGTTTGGACTCCACCGCTCCCTGAACACAGAAAGTTTAGCAGTCATGCAAAAATGTCACTTCTGAAAAGGTTTCTCGCCAAATCAGGAAGGAAACAACAGGACTCGCTGACTCGGTGCCATGAGCGCCAGGCCGGATGATGTTTTGCGTTTTGCGGACTCTTTCGGTGACGCCCGTTGTTGATCCTGGACGGGACGCTTCACTGCAAGTGAGAAACAATAACCAAGTCCAAGGGCAGCGCAGTGTCGTGGCCTGTGGCCTTGAGCGACGAAACCTTTGAACGTTTGTCGCGTGGTTCATTTCATGACGGACAGACTCCGAGCTCGGCCGTTCTGCCGAGCGCCGTCCAGACGGACGGAAACATCATAAATTACTCGAGGCGACGTGGGCATCTTGGCCTCGGGAAAGAACATGTTTGTGCTTTTATCTGCGGAGAAGGTCGACTCTTTTTGAAGCAGCGCCTTTGGTAAGGACATTTCGGTTTCTCTTTTTCCCTTCGATGAACATCGACAAGGTAATGGTCAGGAAAGGGAATGCTTCAATTATCCGATTTGGGGCGTTCCAGCCAGCTTCGTCCAGGTGAAGGCGGAGAAGGGCGCCTCCCGCGTCCCAGCCTCCCTCCCGGTGCCTGAATCCTGGAACCTCAGCACCTGCGGACAGCAAGACCCACATCGGTCCCTGGTGCCTCACAGGATGAAGAGGCCTTTTTCTTGCCCGGATTGAGATTTATTACAATTATCAATTTGATCGGTTTCCTTGTTCATCCAAACTCTTGATTGACAAATGTCACATTCTTGCAGCCATTTGGGGCAACAAGAGCACGAGAAACGAATTAATTTCAAACAACGAGCTTCATTTTCTGGTCTGAATCCATACCAAACGTCGGACGACAAAGAAATTGAGAAAAAGGCCGTCATCAATAGATTTTGGCACAGTGTTCTTCAATTCCCCTGTGTGCTGCCTTTTGCATCAGAGACCTGTACTTTAGATCAGCCAAAAGGGCTCCATTTCCTGTCTGCGGTGGGCAGACATCCTTTAATATTTCCCAGCTGATTGCGTCCAAAGTATCGCAAACAAAAGATGAACGAAGTCAAGGCGCTGCCACAGTCGATCCTTCAATTGAGAACAGGTCATCGCCCTGAGAATTTCCTCTTTTCGGTGGCGCAGAATCTGCGTGGAGACGGTTCGCGAATATCTCAGTGCGTCAGTGCGGCTGGTAAACTGGTGCTGCTGCACCGGATTGATCGTGGTTCCATTCATCTTTGAAACATGTGCTGAATGGAAAGCGAGAGCACGTTTTGATTAGAGCTTCCATTGTCATTCTTGCACTTGGTTACCAAACGATTTGTTCTTTGTGAGACCCTCACGGCCTCTGACACAACAAAAGCAACGCACCAAACAAATGACTGAAGTTGGCTGGTGTTTTTCTGACACATTTGTTTTTCGGGAAGAGAGAATTCTTACCCTGCTGTCAAATCTCTTGCGAAGGCCCGAGCCCGGTGTAATTCGGGATTTGCTACATTGTGAGCAGCTCTGAAGGACGTTGCTGCTGAGGCGCATTGTCCGGACGGTGCCGTCCGATCATAAACCAGCGTCCCTTGCACAGCCGAAGCTCAGCAAGGCTGCGAAGAAGAACCGTCACCACACAAATATTTCTCTCTGAGCACCAAGAATGCAAGACGAAGCTCGTGTGAACGTGCAAACATCGCAGGCGTGTGGAATTCAATTGTACCTCAGTTGAATCGGCCACGACGGCCCCAACTCACTTCCGGTTTGACCCAAGGCGCTCGGACGATGGAGTAGAAAATCTCACGGAGTGCGGCGTCTGCTTGGGCAACCGTCACCACCCTGTTTGTTGTGTGCTTCCGACAATGGACATGTTCGAGTTTCATGGACACTGTCTTCACTCGTTCACAAGTAGCCAGCGGTGCGAAAGAAATCTTGAAGCTCTTGTCTTTTCGTGGAGGCGGCCTCCTCTGGGAAATTATCGGTGGATTCTCCTGGGAACGCGACACGTGTTAAAGGTCCTGATTGTCTCCACGGTCTGCGCCGCCGCAGCCTCTTCTTCACTCGCTCCTAATGAGACGCAACAAGCGATACTTCAGCATGTGTGCACTCTCTCGTCTGCACGGTGAGGTGCATGGTCTTTTTCTCGAGAGGCGACAGCTTTTTGAGGACCCGAGTTTGTGGCTCTCGATTGCGCGGCGCATCAGCAGATCCACGCTCCTGCGATCTGGATCGCGTTGGGAGGAAACCCGTCCTTCCTCTCCCAGTTCACCATTCTCCAACAAAACGATTTTGATGACACCCAAAAACTCGTCTGATACCGGCGAGACGTAGATTTTCATGTCCATGACCAGTGCTACTGCCCTTCTTGACATTATATCGGGAAAGAGAAATCATATTTACTCACAGACCTGCGGGATGTGCAGCTTGTTTGCCTTCCGTGTGGCTGCCTATTAGAGCGGCTGCCACGTAAAGACAATCGTGTTTATTCAATCCGCAGAACTGGCCCCAGACAAATTGTGGGTTCATCGAAAAACCTTTTGTTTTTGCTCGGTGATGGGGGCGTTCTTCTCCCAAGTTGCCGTTGTTTCGTCAGGTTGAGCTGTGCCGCTGCGCGGCTGATCGACACAAACATCACGAACACGTTGTTCTCGACGCAGTTACCATGTTGGTGAAACAAATTTGACAGAGCCTGAACCAGAATTCTCCACCGAATACAAAAATGCACACTGGGCTACCTTTTTCGTTCCGTTCTCTGTGAAAGACATTTCTGTGAAACCATTCCATCTATCACAACCTAATACGTGCAAAGTGGTTTTCCGCAGAAATCAAGTTATCAGTGAAATCATGACAGATTGTTTCTTAAGGAGCGTTTTGCACGGACGCCATCAATAACTCAACACTGCGCGGCTTTCTGTAGCGTGCGTGTGCGTGGTTTCTCAAGTTTGAAGACTGCGAAATCGAAGTGCCGGCACCAAAACCCTCAACGCGTTTTCTGCCTGAGCCTCTTGCAATTCTCTTTCGAGTGATTCACGGAGAAAACTGCAGCTGAAGACAACAGTATTGTTCACAAGCGACCACCGCATTGTGTGGCCCTTGTCGTCAGTGAACACGAGAGGAGAGTCTATTTCAAGAGGCAGCGGATCTTCAGAGAAGCGCGTGTGTCTGTGTCCATCTTGTCCGTGTCGTCGTTGCAGATATTCGACGCAATAATCATCACGTCGTCGTTCATCTTCGACATCGTGTTCCTGGGCGGCGTGACGGGCGAGGAGGGCGAGAAGGCGGCCGCCGTGCTCGTCGTGCTGCTGCTGTGGCGCATCACGCGCGTCGTCGACGGTGAGTGCGCGACTCGCAGCGTCACGGGAGGCGCTGCGTGCGGCTCAGGTCCGGGGGTCCGCGTCACAAGCCAAGCTCAGATTGGAACTGTGTCCCATGTTGAGCCCACCAGACACGATCGACTGTGTTGTCCCCGCCAAGGTTTGTTGTCCGGCACAATGACAGTACGGAAGTTGAAAAAATACGTCCTCTCCTTTTCCGACGTACACCAATTGACAGATCAATGACACAGATACCTCATCGGTTCTCAGTGCAAACTCAGGCCAAGTGTGGGTATCTGTGTGATTGTGGCCTTCGTCAGACAGTCAATTGTGCCCACAGCACCAACAAGGGCACAAGACGCAGATTCATTTGTCAATGCAAATTTTTGAAATTTGTCTCTGTTTTTGCGAGCTCGCATCAAAGGTTCAATGTCACCACCACTTTGGAGCTGTCGGGCGCCATCAGACACTCAGTGTGGAACAGCGTGATGGACCTGGCGCTGCGAACCTTGTCTTTTGGAACCGCAATGCAGCGTTTCGCAGCGGAACGGCTCTGTCTTCTCGAAGACTGATTCTTTCAGACGTGGGTTCAACGTGTCTGTCAGAGATCGAGACTGACCGACCAACACACATTTTCAGCTGTGTATTGTGGTACAACACAAGAAGTCTTGTCACTTGGCCCGTTGGAGAAAACGCTGGAAAAACAGCGACCGAAAACATCCGTGGTGCTGTTCGCAGCGTCACATGAACACAGAAAGACCACTGGAAGGGTCTATTCTCCAAAGCAATGTTTCTCTCCCATTACCGACAAGGATAAAGCTCAAATCTAAATTATTGACGCAGATTTTGTTATGTATGGGTGTGCTCGTACCAGCTACGTTCCTGAGCCATCGGCTGGCAGAGCCTTGTCGCAGCTTTCGCCCAGAGAAGGGAGCCGGGTCTCCTGTCTCTGTTGGCTGGGTCACATGAACTAGCCACACATATGTGTGTTGCAGGAAAGGTTTATTTCACTTACCTGAGCCCCTTGGGTAAGAAGAAGCCCAGAAAACAGTATCACAGGTGATTTTATAACCGGGGTCTGAAGCTGTGCTACAGGTGCAGCTTCAGAGGAGAGCAGGAAAGAACATGTGTAGTCGAACTGAGTGACGATGGTTCGAGGAACGATGATTCGATTACACAACATCCCTCCACTCCAAAGAAAATACGCAGTATTTTGACTGAGGAAACATAACGCGTACAATGCAATTCTACAACTGTCAACTCAAAACTAACAACTATGATAAGAAATATCTATGGTTACAAAACATACAATCACGCAGTTTTCACCAGGTTTTTGCCGGGGTTTATCTCGGTTCATGGATGTTTTTATTTCTTGACACGAGACAAGAACCTTTTGTCCATGCAACTACTGCACATTTATTGTTGCCATGGACTCGGAGAAACACCCTTACGCATTGCCAGACAGTACAGCAATTTCACTACAGCTGCTGTGCAGCCAGGATTTTCCAGATGCTGTGCCTTTTTCCATGACTGACCTATGGTCTCCTACGTCTACGTCTACAGGTGAGTACAATTTCGAACACATCTCAGCACAGCCAGAACCACGGCGTGACCAAACAAGTATCACAAGTATTTTCTGTCAATTATGGCGCATTTTCTCGATGAAGAAGTGGAGCGGGAATTCATTGATGTCTCCTCGACATCCGACAGCCAGCAAGGACCACAGGCCGGGGCCGTCGGTAGAGCCGGACTGCCAAGTCCTCCGCATCAGCATCCCCTTGAAGTAAGTGTAACCATCAAGAAAATGGCATGCTTGTGGTTCTCAGCTCCCTTGTGTCGGATACTGACAAGAATTTCTTTTCTAGGTTCGCATTGACTGCAGTATTGACGACACGCCCGTCCTCGAGAACCTGGACTTACTTCTGGCAGCTCGATCTGATCTGACAGACTTACAGACATGTGCCTTTGGTGTGTGTGCAACAAATTCCCTAATGTTCGACATGCATTGCACTCTTACAACCAAACTTCAGATCTGGCTAACTTTTCAGCAGAGATCATACGTGCCATGTGGGACGTCGCCCGGTCATGTTTTGTCTGCCTGAATGGTCCTCAACACATGTGGGTGATTGAGCGGGCCATTCGACGCTGCAGTGGATGCATCCTGCGATTAGATGCCGCGCTGCTCACAAAGCTCCTTTACAGCGACGACACAGCTCAGGCCGACTGCGACGAGCTGCTCAGGCGCCTCCGAGAGACTGCCATTGGTGAGTACCTTGCCCCTTTTTTCTCGTTTCCCTCAAGCGACTTTTGCGATGGCACGCTGTTGTGTTTCAGATTCATCAGCCGACAACATGGTGTGCCTCGCTGATTCGGATAGCGAGGACGAGTTGGGGGCCCTTTTGGGGATGGTCGGAAAATATCATTCTCGGGCCTGAGTGTCGATCTGACTTTCCTATTCTTAAGCACAGTCTCGTAGCTGAGCTTGTCCAAATTCCATTCTCTTTTACTTTTGTGTGAATAAATTCCCTTTTTGGCTGAAACACGGACAAGTGTCACTTAATTTTGTGAGAACAAGAAGCCATCAGAAGTCAGGCTAAACATAGCCAGACACGTGGTACATTGAATACTACAATGTGGTATCATTCGGTGAAATGCCTGGCCTTGATGCACACTGCACCATGCGCTGAAGCCAGCTTCCCAGTTGGGGATGTGAGACATGCACCACTCGGCATCGTCAGGTGGGTTGACTTCTGTGCTCCAATGTCCGGAGTCGTCGCTGTTGTATTCGAAGTCGCTCTCATGAAAGTCGATTTCATCCGTTGTCTGGGTGTCATCTCTCGGCGCCGTCTCCGAAGTCGTGTAGTCATCAGCCTTTGTCGTTGCTGGCATCTTGCTGTGGAGCTGTTCTTGCAGGGGTGACGCGACCTCGCTGCTGTTTAGACAGAGTATCACCTCGACGGCCTCGTTGATGTGAAGATCATCGCGGCCCTCAATGCTCCACATCTCTTCCTCGAAGGTGTCGTCATCATCGGCATGCAGCCCCAATACATCGGCTGGGTCGAACTCAGGTAGGCCATTGCCCACGCTAAACTCGCTCGCCAGAAGGTCATCATCAGACATCTCCATGTCGGTGACATCCACAAATGCATGCTCCACGGGTGATCCTGCCATGCCTGTTCGAGTTTGTACTCGATGAGGTCGCCAATTCTGGCCAACTCGAAAGCCACAACCCAAACATCATCAGGAATGTTTTCATACGACACTAAGGGTGGGAACAAAGTGGAAACTAT
>JAAUXT010074007.1_pt1 | contig 16207 bp, 10 predicted proteins | sample 7278171 | NCBI WGS metagenome assembly JAAUXT01 (sample SAMN14350112, study PRJNA611818) | marine sediment metagenome | isolation source: surface marine sediment (1.8m) | place: French Polynesia: Moorea | collected 2018-08 | reverse complement strand
TCCAGCCCCATTTGGGGGTTGAGAGAAGAAAGGCAGGTTTGCTGCCCCCATTTTGGTAATTTGTGACCACCCAATAGGTGGGTAGCACCAGGCATGTCAAAACTGGGAGTAGTTCCCCAGTCAATGCTGCTCAAGGATTTATCCCTTGATGTTGATCACACACTGTACACACACAATCTTTGACAGCTACTGCTGTAAATAGTTGCACAACAACATGTTCAACATACTCATGGCAGAAAACTTTGAGGGTCTTGTGGCTTTGTGCTCCCAGTTGCATGTTTGGCATGGCTGAGTTGTGAAAGATATATTTGTCAATCTCACTTCTCCTGAAATTCAGGACTGCAGTGAGACTGACACTAGTGGGTGATGTCACCAGACCCTCACATTTTGAAGATTCTGGTGAATATAATCGTTTTTGTTTGAGCATGGCTGTCCTTGCCCACCTTCACCAATTGGTCAAAAGGCAGTGCCTCAGAAAAGAGCATGCAGGTGCTGAATTCTGCCCTATTCCTCAGGTGTGGCTCACTGTAGCCACTCCTCCCTTTCTGAGGGTGGAAATGCTGCACAGAGTGTTGTCCTTCAAACTGCCAAAATGTTGCTGAACAGTTTCAGAGAGCAAACCCATGTAGTACCACATCACTCTGCAATGTGAATTTCCTGGAGCTGATAGGGCTCATCCATCTAATTGGCAATGGCTTTGAGGCATCATCTTCTTTTTCTTCTGCAGTGTTGTTGTCTCCATGTCCCAGATCTCTATTCAATCCAAAATCTGCCACCTTCACCTGGAAATTTGCATACAACCTGGAAGTACAAAATGGTGGCCATTTGAAGCAAAGTGGAAGGAATTAACCCCCAAAGTGTGGACAATTTTTTCGGTTTTGCCCATCAAGCGCAGAGCACATTGAGCTGGCTCAATGGCAACAAAACTTTTTTCCATTTTTTGCTAAGATTTTCAAATTTTTTTTCAAAAGTGCTTTAGGCAAAAGTTGGCAATTATTATGTTTTTGCCATACAACTTAAAAAAAACTGAAAAAATGTTTTAGGAAAAAGTTTTCTTTGTGTTGAAAATTTTGGCAGGAAAACCCTGTCTACACACATGTGTGTAGGCTGGACAGGACAAAACACCCCAGTTACACACATATGTGTAGACCGGGCTTTGGGGGTTAAGCTGGTTTTGCATTTTGATTTGTGTGTTCTCACATGCAATTCCTTGCAGCTAAATCACAGTGCACAAACTTCTGTTCAGCTAGATGTGCCATCCCTTTTTGACACCCACAATGCAAACTGAGTGCAAGCCTGGCGTGTCAAGTTCTGAATATAGAACAAGCAATGTATCAATGTTGTGCACACACTCATTCAAAGACATCAAAACAGGTAATAGTGTATGTTGACTCACACTTCTTTGTGCCATCAGATAATTTTTGAGATTCAAATTGGACATCAAGGGTATAATAACACAAGGTTTTGCTTCATAAGCTGAAACACCCAACATGTTCATACATTTGGATGGTGACATTTACTCATGATCAAAGCTTCTGCCAAAAACTCCTCAACCTTTCAGTTCTCATCTTGAGTTCCACTGCAAGACAGAGCAGCAAAGCAAAACAGGTACCAGGTTGAGTTCTGGCACACTGAAAGACAGAGATATTTTTCCACCTGGTCTTTTTTTCAGAAATGAGCTTAAAGTTCATGTTTTAAATTCCACTTTCTCTGAATTGTCCAGCTGAAAAAAAACAGTTCAAGCTACAGAGTCAGACAGTGTGATCCAGTGGTTTCTTGTGCAACAATTTACATGTCATATGCAGCACCATGCTAAACTTTGCCCACATCAGCAGTTCAAAACAACAGCTTTGAGAAAGATATCACATTACCTTTGGCCACCTTTATGGCTACAAGAAACTTCTGTTTTTGTACTTTTTCACAAAGTCCAGAGCACACAATTCCAAATAGACCTGAACAACAAAGCCATGTTGGTAAATTGTTGTGTGTCAGATGAAGATGCCTGGTTCTACTTGGAACTCAGATATATACAGAGAAGCTACAATTTCCTATGAGGTGCTGAACACACAATGTATCTGGTTCATGCCAGTTTTCTTTGACTTCCTGAGCAAACTCAGGATTGAGGTTCTATGTTAGAATTTCCAGCAAAGTATCAGTCTTCTTTTCTTTCAATAATCTATTTTTCCTCTGTGCCTTGTATCTTCAATTCAAATCTCTTGGTTATGTGCTTCATCTGGCAACAGGCAAAGATTCAACAAGTTTGCCAATGCTTGTCTTGCTCACCCTCTCACCACACAGCAAAGCAGGGAATCTGTTGACAAGAGTAAAACTTATTATGCCAATGATGCCTCAGTAACTTTTTGATTCCTGTGGTCTGCAATGTATGGACAATGTCATGATGAACCCCTGTTGCTTTGCATTATGTGTACCAGAGAAAATGGCCACAATCAAAGGAAACAGATGAAGTCCACGGGCAGTTTTCTGTTTGTTTCCACAAATGTAGAGTTGAGATTCAAACTGCACCATGTGCTGATATTGTATGTTTGTCAATACCACCCACCAACACAATACATCAGTTGGTCTCTGCATAATTACCACCACTTCCTGTGTTATTGCACCCTTCACATTCAATGCATCCTGCATATCTTGGTCCAGCTATGTGGCACATTGGATCACAGGTTACTTTGGGACAACCACACAAACACTCTGGGCAGCCAAAGGAGTTGTTTTGCAGTGAAAATGATTGCTTTTTGGAACATAAGTCACAATATGTTTGCTGGCATGGGCATTTGCATTGTGACATCCAAATATATCTGTGCTTTGTTTCACAAATACTTTTCCCTCTGATACACACTGTTTAACACAGTCAGGGCATGTACATTTGCAGAAATATTCAAATGTACAAACACAAGGATCTATGACCAGTTGTCCATTCTCTCTCCCAATCTGGGAGCACTGGAAATTGCAAGCTGTGCTCCCTGTTCTCATACACCATTCTCCTATTGAAGCAACAGAAAAGTGAGAACATACAGACTGTTTACTCTCAAAAGATTCTTCTCTCCTTCTTCCAGGGAAGCAAAAAATATTGTTTTGATTTCTGACAGTACAAGGAAGTACATGTTGACAACCTACCTTCAGAAGGGCATATTTGAGCTAACCTCTTTGAACAATTGGCTTTGATGTTTCCACTGTGGAGAAAATTGACATGCTTACTTGAAAACCAAAATATGATTTTCAAATACTGTGAGACAGTCCAGTGTATAGATTTATTCTGGAACCATTGTTTGACCCAACAGAGATGTCTGAAACTAGCAAGTTTCTCTGGATCAATGTGTATTTTAATTGTACTGCCACTTTCCTTGGCACTTTTAAAGTGGCTTGAAGTAGCTGAAGTACTTGCAAATGTTCAAGATGTGTAAAACTGCCCTTGTCTACATTCAGCAGGTTGTTGTGGCTCAACTCCAAAAGCTTCAACCATGTTAAGTTTCTAAATATGCCCCTTGTTATTATTCTGATGCAATTTTTGGGCAACCTCAACTGATGCAAATGTGGCAGGGACCCAAAAATTGGTGATGATCCCATGATTTGCTGACCAATCATGTTTCCCGACACAAATAGCCTCACGGAATACAATCCAAAGAAGGACTCTTCACTTAGCTCCTGCAAGCTATTAAATCTCAAGTGCAAGTGTGATAATGCTGGAAGGTTAACAAATGCTCCTACCCTAATCATTTGTATTTTGTTGTAGTGGAAAATAATTTCTCTCAGATATTGAAAGTTTTGAAAGGTTTGAGCAGGGATCTCAGTGATCTGATTGAAAGCCAGGTCCAAAGATGTGAACTGAAGTGGTCTGAATGCGTCAGGTTTCATTGATAGTGTGTCTTATTCGTTTGCAGGAAAAACGTTCAGAGCCTACAAATGTCTGTGCTTCAATCTGATCAAAATATATGCTTTTATTGATCACCTCAGATCTTTTGTTGATGCAACTATTACACGATATACACACTTTGTTTGAATTGGATTGTGTGCTGCCAATGAAACAAATGACTATGAGTTTTAATCTGAGCAACCACAAGAAAACATCATTACAACTTCTGAATTTTATTTTCTTATTTGGAAATTGACTGTGCATGTTGCTTTGATTCAATTGCTTGAACAGAATCTCTTGATAACTCTGGCTTGTCTAACTGTGCACATGGTGACCAAATGGATGAAACTTCAAACCACCATGATGCTGAATTGCAGCACAAACACACAAAGCTTTTTTCTTCCTTTCCACACACCATTGTTCATCACTGACAAAGGGAGCTTTCAGGTTCATGAATGAAGTGTAGTCTTTGAGTTCCACTCACTATTCATACAGCAGCTATTTCATAACTTGTTGGAAAATCAGGAGAATATAAATACAGGAGGAGAAGTCTCCTTCAGCACTTATCTGTGTAGTCAATCACAGTTTATTCCAGCCTGGTCTGTTGGGGCCTTGACCAGGCAGTCTGGTACTTATTTCACCATATGTCGGTCGAAATGGCTCTGATGGCAGAATCTGTCTGGCCACAGAACTCATTGCTGCAACATGTTGAAGTGCACAAATTCTGAAATTTGTGTTCATGTTGGATCTGTATGCTGTAACATTCATGACTACCCAATAGTGATGTAGAGTTGTTTTGTGAAGTTCTGAGCAACGTCCTTCAATTGTAAAATGTGACTCATCTGGTGTTGGTCATGTCAACTCATGAATGTTATTTTTATGCTTTATTCAGTTATGTGTTTTCAGCTGGCTTTTTATTGTTGTTGCAATCTTACATTCATGCAAGTGCCTGGAAACTCTGACAATGAATGCCTCTGGTGAAGTGTGAAACGGAGGAAGATCGTTGTCCTGTTATGTCACTTCGCTTGTTCAAAATGCATAATTTATCAGTCTGCAAAATTACTACTTCTGGTCAAACGTTTGTCTAAAGTAGGACTCATAACATGTGCAGGTCTTGCTGTCATAGTGGCCAAACATTCGCATCGCAAGGGAGATCAATTCGTCTGAAAGACAATGATTTTTGCCTCGTGATGACATGTGTCTGGGACTTTCTGTCCTTGCACTTGTCTCTGTGTTGATAAGATAATTGATTTTTACAGACCTGCCCACCATGTTACCAATGCTGATCTGTCAATCGCAGCACATTCGGTGGATGGGAGGGGGGATGTAGAAGACCCGTTTGTTTTTCTCATTCTACCTCGAGGGTGAAATTCAGTCAGCAACAGAGCGGCACCACCGTCCCTGTGAGTCCTGACATCAACCTTGAGATCTTTCACTTGTATAATTCACATCATGTTCAACAAAAACAAACATTCGACCTGACATCCAAAATTGTTCAGAGGCATCTTGCCACTTGAAAAGTGTAGCAAGGCATCTGGCGCCCTCTGGATCCACCCCCACGCGAAGCGCGTGAAGACACACGTGATCAATCTCATATCATTCTTCACTCACGTGCCGCTCTCAAAAGGCAAATGTCCTGTGCTAGAGGAGGCATTCACATGGAAAAAAGATGCGCCTCAAACTGAATACGTTGACGGGTGACGTGAGGCAACTAGACGTCAAATCTGACACGACCGTCAAGGATGTAAAGGTGCAGACAGAAATAGAAATCTCGGTTTCATTCTGACTTGATATGGAGCATTTATCTCTGCTCAGTAAAGAGTGATAATGCCAGTGAAAAAACTCAGTGTTTTCTATCCCATCTTGGTTTTCACAGAAGTTGCTGTACCAGCATCATTCGTTCGACGGTCCTGTGAGGCTGAACAGAGGAAAACACCGCCAGCTGCAAGATGGCGACACAGTGGGGCAGCTGGGAATCCTGGAGGATGACGTCATCAGCCTCATTGTGGATCCTGCAAAGGAAATCAAACTAAACATTGAACTGCCTTACATGATCAGGATCCTCACTGTAAAAAACTCCAAAACAATCAGGGAGATAAAACAATATTTGATTGACCACGAAGAAATTGCATTGGGACAGGGTGATTTTGACCTGATTATTCAAGAGTTCCCTTTCACAGAGAAATCTACAGCCTCAAATGAATCTATGCCACTGCACTATTTTGAAGCAGAAAAGTCAGAAGTGAACATGATTGTCCACAATAAAACTCAGGTCAAGGTCATTCAGCCCATCAAGGGTGTTCAGTTCATTGAGGTCACTGAGAAAACCAGCAATGCTGATTTGAAAGAAGCCATCAAGAATCCAAAGGTTTCTGACATTTTGTTTGCTGAAAAGTCAACCTCGGTGAACACCAAAAGGTTTGTTCAACTGAAAGATGAGAGTGGTGTTTTCCAGGAGTGTTTCTCCCCAGGTCCCAGATATTGCTTGATTGAGAATTATGTTTTCACTCAGTCTTGGCACGTGCGACCCTGCATTGGTGGGTACAGAACAGACAAAACAGAGTTGCGAGTGTACGGGGAGCCCGGGGTGGACACGGTCCTCACATTGAGGCTCAGGGTACAGCACCAGCTGTGGGTGCCAGTCAGCAGAGTCGCTGTTACATCCGGGTGCTCCAAGCCTGTTGGGTACACCCAGTCAAATTGCCGCAAGGATGATGAAATTATGCAAAAGACTGATTCATACCGCGTCAACATTTATCTTCCCCCTTATGGCTGGTCAACAAAGGATTCATCTGAGCTTTCTGACCACTGAGCTTGTATTGTGAATCCCCGGTGTTAGTTAGTTTGCTTTGATTCATATGAACGTTGAAGAGCAGGTGCTCGTATGCACATTCTCTGGGGTATATAAGGTTTGCAAAATGAAAGAGAACAAAGAGAGGTGTGGCCTGCTGGTAGTGGTCAGTGATAAATCACGAATTTTCACTGTTGGTTTTCGTTGGTTCGTTGCGACTCCTCAGAAGGGGCCCAATGCCCACAAGCCACAACGTCCGCATCACAAAATGAAGTTAGAAAATACTTGTATTGTTGAGCCTTTGGTCCTGTCGGTCCTGAATCCATGGCAACAGGCAGCCTGACTCGGACCAGCAAAGTTGTGTACTCGGAGTTTCCATACAAGCACACATACAAGCACAAACACACCCAGAGAACCACACACAAGCACACACACCCACTAAAGAACATACAAGCACACATGCAAAGACAGACACACAGAGGCACACGCAAGCACACATCCAAGCACACACACATACAAGCACACAAAGAAGCACACAGAAGCACACACAAGTACACATACAAGCACACACACAAACACATATGCAAGCACACACAGAGAAGCACATGCAAGCACACATAAAGACAACCCCCATTGTAGCAGCAAGGTGTGGTTTGGACTCATGCAGGTTGCTTCTTTTCCTTTCCCCTCAAGTAAACCCTGGAAAATCTCCTCCCTATGAATGCCCCATCCATCAGATTTCTTCCCATGCAGGCAGTAATCAAGTCAAAGCCATTGACATCCAACACAAAGAAACTCTGGGCTAGAAAGTGTCTTCTTTCCCTTTTCGGCCAACCATTTCGAATCAAAATTCAAAGATCATTCAGGAAACATCACAAATGAAGCCAGTTTGAATCAGTCCAGTCAGATTGCAGAAGGACAGGATTCACAAACTCAACAAACACATATTTCTCTCAAAATAAACATGCCAGTTTTGTGCATTGGGCTTCACCAAGTGACCCCATAAATCTATGCCACAGCCAAAGCTGTACTTTTCTACGTTGCAATGAAACGCCCGCTCCCTGGTTGCTCCACCTGCCGCGTGGGGTCACCACTTGGTGTGAGGCCTGCGCGCGATCCATGACGCCACTTCCGGAAACGCCTCGACGCGCCTGCGCAGTGCGTCCAGCTTCCGGTAGTCAGAGAGCCGGAAGTTGCAGCCGGAAGTCTCGGGCCATGCGATGACGGAGACGAAGTGCAGGTCTGCCCACGTGACCTGGGGGATAAAGGAGGTGGAGTGAAGGTGATTCAGTGCAGCCTTCTGTCAGAGTCAGATTCAGACTTTACCATTTGTCATCCCCAGACTGACCATGAACTGGATTGCCACGCGTTGTTGTACCCATGGGTCATCCGGGTTTGCACCAACAATGCCAATTTGCAGCAGGAACACGACGGCAAAGCGCAAAATTGCACCCATCACCATGACCTCCAGTAATGGCTGACTTTGAAGGTCATGTGCAGGGTGTTCAAATGGACAAAATAGGTCACAAAGTGGGCTGTTGCACAGACCGGTGACCCATCTACACTGACATAAATCGGTGTCTCTGTGATGGCAACAGTGGCTGAGAAACTGGATCCGACGCTGGACTTGCCTCGTATGTGTATGCCTGTTCATTTCTCTTTAGCTCTGTCTCTGTTGCTGCTCTCTTGTGCCTGTATGTTTGTGTGTGTGTGTGTGTGTGTGTGTGTGTGTGTGTGTGTGTGTGTGTTTGAGTGTGGTCGGCTTTTATTCGATCAACAACCATTGATGACAAGATTTGTCCAACATGAACATTGAAATGGCAAAAGAATGTGACGCACCACCAGAACTGAGTCATCTGTGTTTCAGTGCAAACCACAACCTGCAGTAAGCCTCATGTTTCATGAGTGGTGTTTGATGGTTCATGATTGATGTTGTTTGCAAGGGGATGACAACCTGATTCTTTCAAAATTCCCATGAGTGTTTCCATTCACAAAACGGATAGTCACATTCCACATAAACTATCAACATATTTTTCTGTTCTCCACCTATTTGTCCACCCAGAAAATGAAGGTGAAAAACAATGTATCAAATGGACTAACAAATCGCTGTTTGAATCATGCTTTTCTGCATTGTGTTTCCATGAGGTGGACATCAAATCCAGTTTTCATTTCCCAAGACAGACACCAGAACCTCTGACACTGCTTCAGGTGTTCTCTCTCAGACTCAGGTCTCTGACATCTTGGAATATGGGCAGCAGGTATGGGGCATTTCATTATGAAAATGCATTCAGAATTCCAGGAGCAGGATAAAATTGAAATGTGTGTTCCTGTTGTGAAATAATGTCAAAGCAAAATAATGGATGAACAAAAATGCTTTACTGATTCTGTCTCAGAACCAAAACATCAAGACAAGACACAAAGAAAAATTGAACGTTTGTTGTTGTGTTTGTTTGGCTAATTGACAAGCAACTGTTCTCAGAAAGGGGTACATTCCTAGAAATGAAACAGAGGTTGCTGCTGGAGCACAACTTTTGATCATGTCAACCCTTTTCCTGGCCTTACCTTGTATTCCAACAGCACACAGTATTCTTGTGCTGGCTGGTCTTCAAAACAATGCAAAATTAAATTTACCTGTAAAGTTGATGAACAATGAAACTTCCTGGTTGTGGCACAAGTACATCTCCAAATTTGTGGCAGTATGCTTGATGAAAGGGAAATACATTGGTCTTTTGTTCAGTCTGTCAGAGCAGCAGAGGCAGGTGTTTGTTCTTATGAAGCACACCAACAAATTTGTGCAGCTAAACAGAACCAGTTCTACCATTGCACAGATTGCTGGAAAGCTCAGTCTGAAAATATCCCTCAAACTATTCACTTGCAGCAAGTACACATTGAAGCTTTCCTGTTTCTATGTTTTCCAGTTTTATTTGCATGATACTTTGGCATTAAATTTGAGCATTGTTGACCTGTTTTTCTCAAGTCACCCATCAGATTGCTTTGGAGGAAACTTAACTATTTACCCCAAGAGCAATCAAAGTGTGACCCGTTTCTATTTCTGTGGTCAACATTCCCAATTTCAAGTGTTTCCAATCTTTTCAAAATTGAGAATAATTTTGATGACCAACAGACGATATTTCTACTATTTTGAGTCAATGTTTTCTGTTTTTGAAAAGTTTTACAGGACAACTTTCCAACATTATGAACCTGGAATGATTTATCCTGCCCACATTGTTTTTCACACAAAGTTTGTATCAACGATTTCATACTACCTGCTCTCAAACAAGACAAAATACATCAAGATCACAGATCTGGGTCAGGACAATCACCTGGAGAAAGTTTATGATGGTCCTGGAAAACTCTCTCCTCAGTTGGTGCCAACAAACGGCATTATCATCTGCAAGTCATTTCAATGCATTTTTGAAATTTCTGTGCCACAACATCCCAGAGAAAAATCAGTGAAATACTGTGCAATCTCACAGCAAGTAGCTGAGGGCATATTTGTTGATAATTCCACTGAGTTGCATCTTTCACCTGGACATTGCAGCAAAACATTTTGTGTGACAATCATTTCAACAACTCCCAGTTTCTATGTGAATGCCACAATTACAGAGATGGTCTATGTTGGCAAGACACTGAGATACAATGAGGATGATTTTGGTTCTATTTCCTGCAGATATGCTGGACTGTTCACTGTGAGTTCAAATTTGCAAGAGGAAGAGAAAGAAATACTTTCTATGTGCAAGAACCACAGCCTGCATTCCCACTTGAGCAAAAGTTTCTACTCCACAGGAAATTCATTCATGTTATTCATGTATTGGTACCATGAATATTCATACATAAATGCCACAGTTTTAGTGGTCATGACCAGATGCAATCAAGTAGAAATTAATGTTTGTGACTTGCAGGACATTGGCAGGCATGTCTTTGAGGAGGCAGTGAAACAAAATCAAACCAATTTGCTGACCAAGTGGCAAACATACCTCAAGTACATCAAAACATTCAATGGGTCAATACAGTTTGTGAAAAACCGGAGGAGGCCATATTATCAAGACTACAGCATTATGTTCAACAGAGAAGGTTGCTTTGTTTTTCAATTGTACAAAGAGGTTTTTATCTACAAACCATACTCCCCTTGCTTTAGTTGCCTTTGTTCAGTGAGGCTTCTCTTTGACTGGAACAAACTGTCATACCAGACTGTATTGTTTCAAAGTTATGGCAGCATGAATGAGTTTTCCACAAACCTGCAGCTAACACAAAAGAAGTTAGGACAGCGCATCCCAAGAAACCAAGTCAGATCTTTTGACACAATCCAGTTCAGAAACACCCACATGTTTATGGATAAAATGTTTTGCTATCTTTATTCTCTAGTTCCAGACTGCTATTATGAAAATCCTGCCAGTCTGTACAATAGTTTGTACAGATACTATCAAATAAATCATCAAGTGAGCAATCTTTACAATTCACATTTCTTTCAAGCAATATCAGATCCCAACTACTCCAGGATAATTTCAACTTTTGAGGCAATGATTCAACTGATTCCACACATGACAAGTTGGTTTGATTTTGTGGTGACATTTTATGCCAAACCAGGTCAAGAGGATCTTCATCAATGGCAGCCTGACTTGCCTCTGGGTTTCTCTACTCTGGAACACAATGTCACAAACAACTGCCCCCTGGACCTGTGGGAAAAGTCACCTTTTGAGACACACAGCAACAAACTGGCAAATCTTTACTTGCTCTCTGAAGAGATTGTGACAGGTCTCAGGTTGGTTGCTCTCCAGAATAGGTCTTTCCTTCAGCAGCTTGGACTTGATGTTCTTACACAGCCCTTGACAAATGAGCACAGGTTACAGCTTCCCTGGTTCTGGTGCAGCACAATGCCAGCAGAAAAACTGACCACAACTTTCTTCATTTCATTCTTTCAACCTTTCCGTTCCCTGACAATAACCTTACTGCCCAAAAGCAAAAATAAGACTCAAGTACTTTTGAAGACCTCGATCCTTTCAAACAATTATCTTCAGTTCGAGCATTTCAAAATCACACATTTGAAGAAATTATCTTCTTCACAATGGACAGATGAAGAGTTTACAAGAAAAAAAGAGGTCTACTTTACTGAACAGAATGGAAATGTTACAACATATCTGCTTGTCTACTTTGACTATGGCACTGCCAAACTCAATTGGCTACAAGCTGCAAAGATCTGCAAGTATTACAATGCCTCTCTTGTCTCACTCAACAGCAGGAACCAACTGGAGGAACTTGTAGCAGCTTTCAAACTGTCACATACCTTCAGAGAAAACACAAACACAGAACTTTTCATTGGACTGAACTTGGTGAGGAGAACAGGGATTGTTTATCCTCAATTTACAGTCTTAAAAGTGTAAATATTCAGAGTTGTGTTGATCAGATATTTTAGCATCTTGGTCAAACTATTTTGTAGGTCTCCAAACATTGGCAGAGTGGCAGTCCAATGTCCTACACAAATTTTAAAAATTTACTCTACATGGGAAATTATTCAATTGACATTCCATCATGCCGCTGTAAGAAGCTTTTTCATTTTTGTGTTTTGTTGTCATGGATAACAAAAAAGGGACCTTGTGTTTTCAATCTTAAGAGGTTTGCAAAAGAGCACAGGGTAATATGGCTTGTTTATGTCCATTTTTCAGTGGTGCGTAGGATAACATGTAATCAACTGGAACTCAGCAACAGCAGTTTGTTCCCAAATGCAGATGTAAATACATCATGCACAGTGATGCTTCTGTATAATTTGGCTGAAACAGAATGGGTACAGACACATTGTCTGCATGAAATTTTCACTCCTTTTATAATTTGTCAAAATCTAAAATTCAACATCAACACCACAGCTGCTGCAATTGTTTTAGACAAACCTCATCTTGAGCGGAGTTGTTCTGCTGACCAGATACTGAACAGAAACCTCTGCTTCACATTCCAATGGTTCACAAAACACCACAAAACTGTGCCAAACCAATATCTCCTGAGTTCTCTCAGGAAAGAACAATCTGTACTTGTCACAAAAAACATTATTTCATCTGTGTTGGACACAATAAGTGCTAACTTTCCTCCTTTTCTGTTTGTGAGCAGTATGGAAAGAACTAAAGTTTTTAAAGTGGCATCCAAAAGACATCTCAGCATTCACCACTACAAAAATACCACAATTTCCATAACAAATGCACAAGGTTTCTTTTTGAAGAAGACAATGATGTTCAAAATTATTGCTGGGGAAAACACAGCTGAATGTGACAGCAAAGGCTTTGCCTCCCTGCAGGCAGTTTTTCATGGAGAATCAAAATGTTCAATCACAACTGACAGAAGACATGATATCAAGCAAGAAGGAAATTGCTCTCTGTTGATGTACAAAACACAGACAGGTAGTTGTGTTTTGTACTTGAATTGGAACAGCTTTTCATTGTCTCTTCAGCATAGTGTGGATGAGCAAAATAAGCCCTATCTCACCTGTAAACATGGGCAAAAGCTCCATCTTGAGCTTGTGGATGACCTTGTGGCAGATTGTGGACCTGCTGGAGAAGATGAGAAACTCTTGGTTTCTTTATTAATATCTTTCAAACAGTTGAAAGTGTGTCAACACCCCTACGAATTGCCATGCTGGGAAGGGCATACTAGATGTTTCAATACAACTGACATTTGCAAGTTTTCCTTGAACAGGTTTGGGTTTCTTGTTCCCTGCAGAAATGGTGCACATTTGGAACATTGTACACATTATGCTTGTCATGCCAAATACAAGTGCACAAATTCTTATTGTATTCCCTTCTCCTATCTTTGTGATGGCAAATGGGATTGTCCTGAAGGTGATGATGAGCCTACGAGTTGCAGAAGCAACCAAATTTGTTCTTATCAGTTCAAATGCAAAAGAACTGCAAACAGATGTCTTCACCTGGGTGATGTGTGTGACAGTGTTATGGACTGTCCCCATGCTGATGATGAGGACATGTGTGAATTATCCCACATTACTTGTCCTACTGGTTGTGGTTGTCTTGCATTTGCAATCATTTGCCCTGGTGTATCAAATGTTTTTGCTTCTGCTACCTCTTATCCACATGTATATTTTTCTTTCCAAAACATAACAGACATGCAGTTTATAGTTTTACAACAGACAGCTGCAAAGGCACTCTTCCTGTCTCTTTACCAATGTAATTTAAGTTTCACAGACAATGACATTTATCCACATGATCTTCTGCTGATCAATGTGTCTCTCAGTAGTCTCAAGACTCTGTTCAAGAGTCATTTGTCTCCCTTACTGAGTCTCAAAATCCTGTCCATTACTGACAATGAAATAACATCCATTGAGTCATTTGCTTTTACCAGCAATCTTAATTTGACACTGTTGGTTTTGTCTCAAAATCCCCTGACTCATCTGCCTGACAAAATTTTCTCAGACAAAACTTGTGTCAAAGCTATTTATGTGGTGAATGTTCCTCTGATAGTGGTAAGTTTGGATGTGTTTTCTATCACAAACTTAAAGGTCCTCAACACCAACAGCTACCACCTGTGTTGCACAGTACTACCCAGCACAAAGTGCACAGAAACTTTGCCCTGGTATTTCTCTTGTCAACCACTGCTCCTAAATTCACCATTGAAAATCAATTTCATAACTATTTCTGTTGTGATAGTAGTTTTCAATGTGTTTGCAGTTTGCTTGAATGTTGGAACCAGAAAACATGGTAAAATATTCTCAATGATAGCATCAGCTGTGAGTATGAACAACTTCCTCTTCAGTGTTTACTTGGGCTTTGTCTGGGGAGCTGACATTAATTTCAAAGAAAATTTTAGTTCAAAAGAAGAAATGTGGAGATCAGGGTTCCCATGCTATTTTGCACATTTTACATTTCTTGCTCATTTGCTTCACTCTCAACTGAACACCATCTTGCTGTCTTTGTCCAGGTTGAGAGTTGTAGCTTCGCCAATGAAGAGTAAGTTCAAAAAATTTTCATATGTGAGAAATTTAATTTGTTTGGCAACACTTGTGTCAATCATGCTTGCCTTCTTTGTCACAATAATTGTCTATTTCGCAGTGGAAATTTTGTCTTCAAATTTCTGCATGCCTTTGGTTGACCCGTCTGATGAAAGTGTCACAATCAAAATCATCACTTCTGTGGTTGCCACGAGTCTGATTGCAGCACCAATTGTTGTAATTATTCTTCATTTTCAGTTGGCATTAGAATTTCAAAAAACTGCCAAAAATCTGCCACAACAGAAACCTCCTCAAACTCCCAGGTTGACTGTTTTCCTCATTGTTCAATTGGTTCTGCTGACATTTGTCCATATTTTGAGTTGCTTCACAACCAGTGCCATCTGTGTCACCCTCATGATTCTCAGCAGGTATCCTGTGCAACTTGTGCCATGGACCATTGTGGCTGTTATGCCAATCAAGTCACTTGTTGATCCTTGTGTTTTCTTGTTCATAGACTTCAGAAATATGTGCAAAGAGAAATGAATGGTTGGTAACCAAATTACAGTTCAGTGGTGGACAAACATAATTTCTTTGGTGTTTCCCAATATTCTTTGCTTCTATGCACTCATCTTGCTGGTGCTTCGGTGTTCCTCCAACAAAGACAGACAACACAAGTAAAAATTCAGAAGATCTGGAAATTTTAAGAAATTATTGAGATGATTTTAGATTTCACTTGGAACACCAGTGATTATTCTTGTCCTTTGACTTCACCTGATTTTGACTTCAAATTTCTTTTGTCATCTTGGGTTGACAATCAGCCACAGTTAACCTTGGCACCTGGTTTGGCATAATTGTTGACCTCATCCTGTGTTTGAGCTTCAATTTGTGTCCATCCATTCAATTTGTTTAGATTTTAAACCTGTTCATTTCAGTCAAAAGAAAAAGACCATTGTATACTTCTGAGTCTTGTGTGTGTGTGTGTGTGCAGGTAGCTGTGTATTGGCAGGTAATGAAAGCCTTTTGAATTTGTGCAGATGGAGAAACGTCACAATCACACACAAAGTACATGACAAAGTTTAGTCACCATGCAACATTTTTGAGACCACAATCCATTTGTTATGTGCTCAAATCAGCTCATATTGTTTGAGGTTCAACTTTTGCCTGAAAATATTGCTGCCAATGTGGGTTCATCCATTGCTTTTTAGGTGATTTGAGGAGCTTGGTCCGATTTGTGAGCTTTTGGAAAAAGCGAGCGAAATCAGAGTGAGTGAAATCAAATCACCTATAGGCAGGGTCTTCCAAAAGTTGTCTACACCTGTTTCATAGTCAAAATAAGGATTGATTCAGGATCTTTTGGGCTCTTTTAGTTCATTTTGGGTAAGGGATAATGCTCGAGGAAGGAATTTGTGAAATTTGAATTTTTGAGTTTACGAGGTCAAAAAGTTCAAATTGGAAGTGCAGAAAATATGGGGTATGGATATAGAAATGGGTCCATATCTCTGAAGGTACAAATATTTTGTAAAGGAAGTATATTGATGATTTGTAGTATATTGTATGGGGGTTTGAGAGGTAGCATTTGATTTTTGATTTTTGAAAATGTATATATGGTTTTTAGGTGGGG
>JAAUXT010145103.1_pt1 | contig 16208 bp, 20 predicted proteins | sample 7278171 | NCBI WGS metagenome assembly JAAUXT01 (sample SAMN14350112, study PRJNA611818) | marine sediment metagenome | isolation source: surface marine sediment (1.8m) | place: French Polynesia: Moorea | collected 2018-08 | reverse complement strand
TCATTTTGGGTTGGGGATAATGCATGAGGAAGGAATTTGTCAATTTTGAATTTTTAGGTTTCTGAGGTCAAAAAGGTCAAATTTGGAAGTGCAGAAAAAATGGGGTGTGACTGTAGAAATGTCTCTGTATCTCAGAAGGTACAAATATTTGGTGAAAGAAGTATCTTGATGAAATGTAATACATTGTATGGGGGTTTGAGAGGTAGCATTTAATTTTTGATTTTTAAAATTTTTTATATAGTTTTTAGGTGGGGCTAAAGTTTGGGTTAGAAGGTCATTTTTCATAGAAAATTTAGAAATAGATACTGGGTAATTTTTTTTGTTGATATGTGGATATTGTTGTGAAACAATGTGTAAAAGTTCCACTCAGTCAAATTTGTTCCATTTGGGTGTGTGCTAAATGAGTTCACAAGTTGTGAATATTGAGTGAAAAAAGTAAGAATTTTGACAAAATAGTGACCCAAATCAGAGCAAGCCAAATCAGAGTGAGCCAAATCAGAGCAAGCCAAATCAGAGCAAGCCAAATCAGAGCAACTGAAACTTTCTCAAATCACCGCGAGCTCCATGGAGCTATTTTTTCTCTCACACCATCAGATTCTCTGCTGAAGCCTTGGGCTGAATCCAATTCGTCTCAGGTTGTTTGGTTCAAAGGGTGCTGTTTCTTCAGACCAAACTTCACACAAAGAACTTGCGAAGTCAAAGGAATACAAAAAACTTGAAATTGTTCACAACCTACATTTGCAAGCAGCAACTGAAATCAACAGAACAAAAAACAGACTTCAGCATCCTGTGTTTGTCGGCTTGTCTCAAATCTAATATTTCAAATGTTTTTGAGTGGTCATGTTTTGTACCATTTGGAGACGCACTCATGACGTGATGAGGTCTTTCACAAACATGAGATCCTGGGTGGGGCCCCGACCCTGGATCCGCAACAGGGCGGATCCATCATAGACCTTTCAATTGACGTTTTGAAGGTTCACGCAGACAGAATCGATGTGGCGCCCTCCCTGACTTGTCACCCTCGGTTTGGTGGACTCGGGGTCACGTGAAAAGTCCCCGGATCACTGGACATGGCAGATGTCAACTTCTCTCAGTGTCCACACTGAAAATCTGTGAATTGAGTGTCTCTCTGGCCACGGAATTAGGGGTCGATGAGGGGCTGATCCAGTTGGACAAGGGACCCACTTTTTAGATTGACATCTGGTTCTTTTAATTTTACCCAACCTGTTTGATGTATCGTACTATGCAATTATTTTTGCGTGCAAAAATTGTCCCAATTGATGCACTGGCAGTAGCGGGTCCCCTGTTCAGATTTGACATACGCCCCAGATGTCGGACACCCTCAGCGTCAGCACTCTGGAACCGATTGGTGACTCTGACTGACGCCACTCGTGTGAAACTGACCATGACACGTAATTTATGACCGCAGGGGCAAATCCATGGTTTTGTCGGTAGAATCCTGAGATCAACCCCTGGTCAACCCTGGAACAAAACTCCTCCAACCTCAAGACGAAACTGTCTACGGCTCTGTTTAAAACAGAAAAAATGCTGAACCTGTGAGGTCACCGCACTTGCACTTTTTGTATTTCTTGGCTTCGAGAATTTGTGTTTGATGGCCCAAAAATGTAGCGATTCACAATTTGGTTCTTTGAAAATTCCCAAGGGGCCTCCTCCTGAAGGCGACCTTATTCTCTGGATCTGCCCATATCCGTCATTATGATCCTTCAACAAACTTGCAAGCACCATCAAAAACTAAGTCGGATTCACCCTTTTCAGACTCAGATTCATCCACATGCAAATGAAGCTGCGTGATGCCCGTGGCAACCCATGCTTCTTGGTATTTAATAACGCCATGTAGACTTCTGGGGCCCGGGGCGCACTCCTAACCACGCGGCATGTGATGACAATGCCTCATTTCCCCAGCGTCTGATCGCAGGGGCTTTGAAGATCTTCTGAAGCAATAGTCTCCATTGAGTCCTGTGGCAGTCATCAGAACCGCGTAATCTACGGGGGGGGGGGGACCCGCCCCACAGTGATTGGCAGGAGACTGCAAGGTAGAAGCGGGTGCGGCCCCAGACCAGGGCGACTGCAAGGGGTAGATCCAGGGGTGCGGGACTCAGACCTGGTATTATGGCTGCCCCCGATGACCCCATGATCAGGATCCAGGCTTTGCTCACAGGAGAGGCGGGACCAGAAAGACTTTGCAAAAGACCCTGGAGAAAAAATACATTGCAAAACACACAATTCAGAGGATTGGATTTGGCCAGAGCGGGGGGGGGGGCCTCGAGCGCCCCTTTTGGATCCACCCCAATGCTGACCCCTGACAAGGGGACAAAGGCCCCATCTGAATGGAAATGCCTTCCCTCTGAGGATGGGTTGAAGTTGACATAATTTATCCCTCCTCTACATGTGACTCCCAGTTTGATAGACTTGTATCAAGGGTCCAGGACAGGTGCAGGTGACAGGTGTGGACTCCATGAATTGCCAGCTTTATCAGTGCAGTCTGTTCACATTGATGATCGTCTGTGCTGGACAAGAACCCCATGCGTAGTGGGAATGAAACGGTGACTAGCTCTTCCACAGATGATGTCTGTGCAACAGAGACATATCTCTGCAATGCGCCCAGAACTGTGCCATTGTGTTGATGTGAGCTGCATCACAACACAGCACACAACATCAAACAGACTTTTTACAACACTGCAGTAGAAACGCGTGTTGTCGGTGACATCATTGTTACAGACGTTTATTCACACACTGAAAACCTGTCTCTGTGAGAAGGATGAGGCAGCCTCGGCAACCCAGCATTGGATACCTTGATATTGGGTTGAACAAGCTCAGGTTTTCCCTCTGGTGTATATTTGTGTGACTGCCCCATGAAATAATGTTCTGCTTTAGCTGTCATGATATGTACACTTCTACGCACTTTCAGACTCACTTTTCACTTTTCTGCTTCACCTTGCACACACATTGGTCTGACAGTACACCAGATAGTGGGAAACACACAAGGAGGAAACATACTCCAGCTGTCACATTTGAGTTATTGCATGTGGTTGCTTCATGAATATCAGGTTGCAAGCCTGCATTCGGTGGACAGGTGCCACATTTGTGCAAAACAAAGATTTGTAATTTTGCAGTGTGTCAGTGGAAAGAAACAACATGAAGAGTTCCTTGAGCTGAAAGAGGAACAGTGTCCATTCTGAGTTGGATCTATTTTTTGAAGACTTTTGCAACAATACATAGATCTATGTGGCTTTTGTTGACTTTTTCTTCTCTTTGAGAGAAGATTTTATCATTGTGCCAGTGAAAATCCATGGTGTCACCAGAGAGTTCACAGATGTGACAACTACCACTGGCCATCTCACCATATCTGTGGGATACTGAGGCAAGAAATGTGCAACAATGTACACAATGTTGGCTGGGAGCCAAGATAAAAAATATAGACTTGTGAGAACTGTCAAATTGACAAGAAATGTTCTGTCAGAAGAGCTCTGTTTTGGCTTCCTAAAGGCAGCATTTGACCTTTGCTTTTCTTTCACCAATGAGACATGTGCTGCAAGAATGGAAAAAGCAGCAAATGACTGAATAAATGCTGTCAAGGCTGTCAGCACAACTATCTCAGCTCCTGTGTGTGAATGTGAAATGTATGGCAAGCACAAGTTATTAGGAACAACACCTGAAGTCAAAAATAGACAAATTGTGAATGGCACAGAAAGTGACAAAGTTGCAAGGAATGTGGAAACAAGACATTTGCAAACATATGGAGTTTGCTTGAACTGGGATTCAAAGGGATGTGCTGCAAGCTGCCTTCTTGCAAAGGCCAGTAAGAAATGTACAGATGGAGACAACAGATGGAATGCAAGAACAAGAGCAAAAGCAGTGAAACAGTAAGGGCTTGAACACCAAACAATGCTGTTGGCAAAGTATTGTGTGCTGTATACTAAATTTGCAATTGAGACAAAAAAGCAGTAAACCACAAGAAGTAAATCACTGTATAAAATTGAAAACACAAAATATTTATACCCTTTTTTGCTGTGTTTACTGCATTTGTGACAAAGAAAAGAAATGATGTTAGTTCCCAATATCATAGAGGCAATCAACTGAAAAGCCACCTGAAGTCCAGCTGTGGGCAGCAAACTGGTGCACTGGAAATACCAAGGTATTGTTGTCTGCAATGTTGTCTTGGAATTCACCAAACAGTTCAGAAGAAAGAAGGATGTTTCAATGACAGCTATTTCAACATCTCTCAGTGAGTCAGGATCCACATAAATAAGTGGATTCTGAAGGAAGGACAGAACAGCCAATGATATTGTTGCATTTTTGAACAAATGTTTTGCAAGCATTGTTATCATATTTTCTGAGACATTCACAACTTTCAAGTTTGGCAAGTTATGAATATTTCCTTCAAGAGTATCAATTTCATGAAGCAGTTGTCAATCTTCTCTGTCTCAGTTGGATTTGTTCCTTGTCTGACTTGAATGACAGTACATTTTTTGTGATCAAAATAAGATATATGAACTTCTGCCATAGATATTTTGGCTTCCCCAGGGGAGAAGTTCACAGATTGGGTCAGCGAGTTCAATAGCCTTGTGTAATTATTACAGTTTGCACCAGCAGATGATGAACATTGTTTTCTTACTGCACATGGGTCAATGACTACAACTGGGCAAATCAAAGTCTCAAGAATAATTTTGACAGCAACACAGGAATAGTGGTGATAAGAGAAGAACACAATGAAGCCACTGCCCATGTAAAAATTTTGACTCAATGCTGATCTGTATGTGTTACACAAGACACTATTTTCTGTGTCAGATTCAAGTATTGCAAGACCACCAAAAAGGCAGAAAGAAGCTGCAAGACCCTCAAACACCATTTCACTCACACTCAGATTTTGTTGAGACTTTTCTGTTGATTGAACTTTAATCAGTATTGTTTGACTTGAGTTTGTCAAAACTGAGGACAGATAAAAATCCCTTTTCCTCTCCATCTTGATGAGACCCAAATTACCTGAAACTCCTCTGTAATAAATCAGAGATTGTGCATCATTGTTCTTGTGTGCCTTCTGAAGCACAGCAACACACTGGAAACTAGATGTTTTGTAGTACCCTTTACTTTGTTTCAAGAAGCTGGAAAGATGACCTGGTCCATCCAAAACTCTGAGATAATGTTCTCCATTATATCTGAAGTCAGCTTGAATGTAAGATACAAGTTTGAATATTTTTCTTTGAACAATGTGATACTGATACAAAGATACCTTCCTCTGAATGATCATGTGTGAAAAAACAAAAGTAGGAAATTTTATCTCAGGGACCTTGTTGATCAGGACAACAGCATCTAGTATTGAATAGAAAGCTTTAACATTGCCCTTTCCATAGGCAAAGTATACAATGCTGATATATGTGTCTGATGGTGGAAGGTACAGACTAAACTTCGGCCACTGTCCACAGTACTGAAATGAGCTATGAGTCATCATGGATCTCACCAGCAAGTACCTGTACTCACAGAAAAACTGGGATCTTACAGATATGTCAAAATGCAAGAAAGTGACATTGAGACCCAGTTGCTTTGTACCTATTTCAATCTTCCAGCCAAGAGAGTATTTTTTGACACCAATCCTCATTTTTGGATAAACAAAACAAGGCCAAAATACAAAATCTCTTGTTCCTTGTATTTCATGGAAAGGATCACAGCCCATTGATAATTTGTAAACCATCTCAGGAATATTAATCATAATGTGCCCAATTGGGTAATATATTTTGGAATAAACATTATTTTCCCAACATTTGTACAAGTACCATTCATCACACAACTTCTGAGGAGATGGTCTTGATACCTTTGCAAAGACAAGCCAACCTTTGGATATGTTTGTTAAAGTCCCCATGCAGGCAACAACATTCCTAGAACTGGTGGCATTGAACTTTATAGCTGTAAATTTTCTGAGAAAATTGTGCCAAACTTTGGGAAATACAAGAGGAACAGCTCTGTGTACAACAACCAACCTCAAAAGAGGGTCAGATATTGAACTTTGTAAAAGTGTGAAACCAAAAATGAGAGACAAAGAAGCCCTGGTAGTTTTGCCAAAATGTCCACTCATACCTGACTTCTTATCCCTGTTTGGGACTGCATTTCTTGTTTGCAGGAACAGAGGAAAAACAATAGTTCCACCATCCATTCTTCCAAAGTATTGTCAGTTTTTTAACAAAGCCAAAATGGAGTGAAGCAGATGTTTTCTGAACAAACATCTCCTCTGTCCCTGTCAGTGATGGCTTTTGGTCAGCAGATTGGTTTATTCATTCTATATTCTTCTCTGTTGTTGTTTGCTGTGAGCAAGTGATTCAGTTTTCATGCAATCAATGTTATGGCTGCGGGTTGATCGTCTTTCCTTCTCAGTCAAATATAATCATCAATGGAATTGGACTGTGAAACCAAATCTGAAGAACTTTCTCATCTTAATGTTTGGCTTGTTTCTCCCGTTGAAGAAACCATGTCTGAAACCACGCCCTTTTCTTTTGAGTTCACCAGACATCTGCGTGGGTACTTTTCATGAGCTGAGGTGATATAAAATTATGTTGACCAGGTGTCTAAAACAAGAGGGTGTACTTGATTCTGACGTCATTGGTTTGATACGTAGTGACGGTCAAGGTTTAGTGTGGGGCAGACCCCTGGACTTCTCTTGGATTCCATCAACCAAGGGACCCTGAATACCCTAGGATCCACTCCTCTTGTAGCCTGATACAATTGAAACAGCTGAATTCATTTTCTCCTTGATGCCTGCAACGTGACAAGTTTGAACGCGATGTGTCCTATTCTTCAGCATTGATTGGAGAAAATTTTAATTGCTTTGTGACAGACAAGTAGATTCTCCATTGGAGGAACTCCAGATCTGACTGCAATAGCTGCTGTTGACACGAAAATCTCATTCCAAACTTTAGGAGCACAGAAGCGAGTTGACACTCAAAAATGAATCTGCAGGAGGGATTTCAAACAGCGAAACCTGCACAGATATATTCATGGGTGTTGCCCCACAGTTTGTGCCGGTTGCCATGGTGCAGAAGTCGACATCAGGGGGGGGGGTTGTGTTTTGTTTTTGACAAAATTGACTTGTCCACGATTGTTGTAACAACATCACGCACTCATCACGCACTCACTCACACTACAATGCTTTGCAATGCAATGATAACAATCTTCTTCTCATTGTGGAGAAAAGAAAGAATGAAATTCATCTGCAACCTTGTTTGGAAAAATTCTTCATTTCTGAACTTGGATTCAAGCCCTCAATCTCTCTGGAAAGGGTTGACATTGTGCTGTGGATTCAGCACCAGCGTCAGCTTTGTCCACAGAGGAGAACCACCAAATATGGCCACCAACACCTGGGGGTTGGGTCCCCACGCCCCCTCCACCCTGGATCGGACCCTGATCTCCCCTTGTAATGTTCGGCGCTGTGGCTGTGAATCCATGTCCCAGATTAGCCCTCTCCGCAGGGGCGACCGCGCGAATCTGTCATCCTCACCTCGTATCAGAGAGCGACTCTGTATGGACACTCTGAGAACATAGCTGTGACCCAACTGCCAAAATGACGTCAAGTTGCAGCACAGTTATAGCCTGACGCGCTGAACAATTTTGATCCAGGTGCAGGAGTCGGCAGTTGATCAGGGGGTGGAAATCACCCTCTGGTCAATATGGCGTTGACCACTGACGATCACATGTCAAAATTGCAGCTGCACGCTGGTGACTTGGCAGGCATTTTTCAAACATCTTGATTGACCCGGCAGAACTAATTTGTACAAGGCAATATCAACAGCGCGTTGCACTGCAGAACACATGGACGCTGTGAGCTTGTTTCCAGTCAACATTTCTCACACGTTCACACACACAGCGTATGGAGAAACCGCCGGTGGTTCCTGGGAGATCTGGGTGTGAACGCGGGTCGTTTGTCTGGATTACGACAATCATCCCAGAGCGGCGATGGCGCCGAATCTCAGATACATCACGTACTGCGGATACGAATAGAAATGTCACGTGCTACTGAACGGGATTTTATTTCTGTGGTGATGGCACACGAATACGAAAACGGATCCGTTGTTTTGAAAACTACTTGGAAATGCCAGGAAACAGACAACACGAAGTCAAAGTAGAAAAATGATTCTTTAACCAATTTGTAAAGACTCAAATCCAAAAGCCACAATGGCTGTGCCTGACATTTGCAAACTTGTCTCTGCAACTTTAAAACCTCATCTCTCCCACCCAACCCCGTCCCTGCTGAAATTTCCCCCTCGCCCAGCCCCAGCCCCAACGTCCTGACCGACCTTGCCCCACCTCACCCCGCCCAGCTCTGTCACCCTGCCTTGACCCTTCCCACCCCACTCTGTGTTGCCCCACGCACCTGCTCCGCCCCGCCCCGCCCCACTCTGTCCCGCCCAGCCCCACCCCGCCCGAGCCTGACCGCCCCGCCTGGCCCTTTAGTCCTTGCTGAATCACGAAATTCTTCCTTCCTCCTTGTGCTTCTCCCGACTCGTCCGCCCCGCCCCGTCCTGCCCCCGCCCCACCCCACCCTGTCCCGCCCCACCCTGTCCCGACCACCCCACCCTGACCACCCCACCCCGCCCTTCACTCCTTGCTGAACCGGGCGATGCCGCCCTCCCCGCGCTTCTCTTTCTCCGTCTCCGCAGCGAACGCCGCTTCCCAGTCCCGCCCGTCGAACGTCTCGGAGACGAGGCGCAGGTCGTGGGGGAAGCCGTCCAGGCAGTGCGGCATCACTCCTGTGGGACACACAAGGCCGTTAGAGCCACCCCAAGGTGATGCAAATTCTCCTGCGCAGTCCAGCCCCGCCCAACTCCCGCCCATTCTGCCCCATTCCGTCCAGGCAGTGAGGCATTACTCCTGTGGAACACACAAGGCGGTCAGAGCCACCATTGGGTGATACAAATTCTCCTGCCCAGTCCAGCCCCGCCCAACTCCCGCCCATTCTGCCCCATTCCGTGCAGGCAGTGCGGCGTTACTCCTGTGGGACACACAAGGCCGTCAGAGCCACCATTGGGTGATACAAATTCTCCTGCCCAGTCCAGCCCCGCCCAACTCCCGCCCATTCTGCGCCATTCCGTGCAGGCAGTGCGGCGTTACTCCTGTGGGACACACAAGGCCGTCAGAGCCACCAAGTGCTAGTCGCTTTGCCCTGCACCACCCTGTCCATTCCCGCCCATCTCCCGCCCATTCTGCCCTCTCTCACCCAGACACACCCAGGGCGGCAGGGAACACAAAACAAGAACGCTTATCCCCTGCCTTTGTTCCACACCACCCCACTCCACCCCAGCCTGTCCAGTCCTGCCCCACCCTGTCATGCCCCACCTTGCCCTGCCCCAACCAACCATCTCCGGCCCATATCCTGGCCAGGCCCCAACGTACGTACAGGACAGTGAATCAATCAACAAAAAGTGTGTTTGAGCCTTGTGAAGAGGATGCGTTGGTGGGAGAGCAGATGCCACGTTTTTCGGCAGAGGGGTGCCCCATGTACCGAATCGTCAGGAGGGGAGCTCTACTCACCGTATCCGTCTGGGTTGGAGCCCGGGGAGAGAGGAGCTCTGTACTCACCGTATCCGTCTGGGTTGGAGCCCATGGAGAGAGGAGTGATGCACTCACCGTATCCGTCTGGGTTGGAGCCCGGGGAGAGAGGAGCGAAGCACTCACCGTATCCGTCTGGGTTGGAGCCCGGGGAGAGAGGAGCGAAGCACTCACCGTATCCGTCTGGGTTGGAGCCCGGGGAGAGAGGAGCTCTGTACTCACCGTATCCGTCTGGGTTGGAGCGCGGCTGGTAGAAACTCTGCACTCCGCACACGCTGCAGAAGTTGTGATTCGCGCGGCCCGTCCCGAAGCGGTAGGACGTCAGCTTGTCAGAACCCTGAGATGAAACAATCACCCTCAGAGAGGGGCCCCTGATCCCCAACAAACAAACCTCAGTCAAGTGCAAGTTGTCGCCATCACTCAGAAAACAAACAATGATTGAAGATTGAAATTATTAAAGGCAGGATTCATCCTGTTTGGTTCAGGCTCTGTTGACCAAAAGTGATTTTTTTGTTGGCCCAGATCGACTTGGTCAGCGCGGACGAATGATCTTGTTGAAATGTGCACAAAATTTGAATTTGGTGGGACTTGGCGTGAGTCTTTCCCATTTTGCAGGTACAGATAGTCGACACACGTGCACCTGTTTTGCTCTTTCGCGCTCAGCCAGTTGGAAAACCCTCCCCACCAAAAAGCCAAAAAATATATCATTTTGTGGTTTGCAGGCAAGGTAGAGCAGTGCACCTGTTGGCTTTCTTGCAAATTTCCACGCAGAATTCAATATCTGCCCCAATGAAAATTTTCCAAGGCGGTTTCTAATTTGCCAGGCACGTGTGCGCGGCTTCCCTCACCTGAAGGAGCTTGAAGCGGGAGTGCGGCACGATGAAGTGACGGTTCTGCTTCTTGGTGCATATGCTGCAGCTGTAGAAGATACGGAGGTTTCCAGGGGATCCGTGGTCAAAATCAGAGGCCCGATGCTGAGGTCAAATTTGACGCTCGTTAGTGGAAATTACACCATTGTTCTGTTGTGTAATCGAATCATCGTTCCTCAAACCATTGTCACTCAGTTCGACTACACATGTTCTTTCCCACTCTCCTCTGAAGCTGCACCTGTAGCACAGCTTCAGACCCCGGTTATAAAACTACCTGTGATACTGTATTCTGGGCTTCTTACCCAAGGGGCTCAGGTAAGTGAAATAAATTTTTCCTGCAACACACGTATGTGTGGCTAGTTTATGCAACCCGGCCAACAGAGACGGGAGACCCGGCTCCCTTCTCTGGGCAAAAGCTGCGACAAGGCTCTGCCAGCCGATGGCTCTGGAACGTAGCTGGTATGAGCACACCCATACATAACAGTTCTCATCATTTGGTCCTGGTTACAGTTCAAAATCCTAATGCAGCGTCTTCACCTTGAACCGGAGTGGTCCATCCCGCCCCAGCGCCCTGCCCTGCCACACCCTTTTCTATCGTGCCCCCACCCTGTGCTGCCCTTCCCATTCCTGCTGCCTCACTCTGTCCCACTGCACTCCTCCAAACTGCATGACCTCCTACCCTGCCCTCCCCACTCCACCAGGGCCCTGCTCTTCCCCACCCAGTCCCTCCCCTCCCCTGACCTTCCTTGGCCTGCCAAAAACACCACACGGCACCCTGCCCCTCCACACACCTACCCTGCCCAATCCTGCTCTGCCTATGCTGGCCTGCCCTGCCCTGCCCATCCCAACCTGCCCTGTGCCGCCTCACGCCACAACACCACAACCACACCCCACAGCGCAGTAGGAGCTCACTTGCAGTCGATGACGGTGATGGTCTCCGGCGCCGTCACCTCGAAGCGAACGGCTCCGCAGTGACAGCCGCCCGAGTAGCGAACCAGCGTCGCAGGCTCTCCGGACATCTGCGGGAAGAGAACCAGTGGGGAATGTCCTTTTGCCCACCCACCCACAACCCCACGCACACTCCACCCTTCACCCTGCTCCAACGGACATCTGCAAGGTTGGCAGTGTTCCCTTTGTGGCACTAGCTGGCCCAATGACTGGATTCTCCCCATCTGCCAGCCAGGGGCGAAGTGGCCACTTCGCCACCGCACGCGCAAGTGGAATGTGCCCATTTCTAGCCAGATGGGTACTGTCCTCAACATGCCCTGCTCCACTCCGACCGACCCCACCCCGCTGTGTCCCCAACCCCATACCCCACCTCGCCAGGACACGCCTCGAGTGGCGCACCTTGCAGCGTGGCCTCCCAAGACTCCACAGGAGGACAAGAATAGTGGTTATCAATCCGCGAATTACATTTGCCCATTCCGACCAGCCGAGTTGGCCAAAATGGTTGACTTCACCCACTGTGCGCCAAAGTCCAACCCAGGGGCAAAGTGATTTCGCCGCCGTCCACCATTAACACCCAGTTCGCCCCAAGTCCAACCCTTCGTAGCCGGCCACCATTGACACCCATACAGCCCTAACTAGTTCTGACATGACCCCCACGCATCTCAAAACTCAACCCCGCCCATCCCCCGCCCAGGCCCCGCCCAGCCCCCGCCCAGCCCCCGCCCAGCCCCCGCCAATCCATCGCCCATCCCCCGCCCAGCTCACCCTTCAGCGCCCGAACGCTGGCTACAAACGGACAACGTTTTCAGAGATTATTCCCTTGCCTATTTTTGTCTATTCCCCTTCCCTCGGTGTCCTTCTTTGTGGTTACTTCGCGCTGGCGCACTGCACAACCACAGACAACAGAGACAACCCCTCTCAGACTCTCTGCAGTTTCTCCGTCTTTCACCGTCTGTAGCGTGTGAGAGAATACAGGATTGCGAATAAGGGGTTTAAGAGGCAAGCGAGACAAATGGTACTCAGTAAATCTTTGTGCTGTCAATCATTGAAAATACGAACACGTCTCGAACTTTGAGTCTGTTTTGATAAAAAATACGCTGCACACCCCGCCAGACGCCAAACAAAGGGGTCACCAAAATCCTGGTCCTCCAGCAACCCGATGCGTTTCGTCGGACTCACCTTTGTCACAAAATTTCTGATTTCCTGAAGCTCTGTGCGTCTAGCACTGCCCCATCTAACCGTGCAACCACACAGCGTTCTGCTTTCTGCCCCACAATAACGTGTGCAATTGAGCCGTCTATACTAGGTGGGATTCTGGTGCACGTGCGCGCGGGGGATGCTGATGGAAGATGATGCAGATGCGTCACGCGCAGTTCCCGCGTACAGCATCGGGGCTGAGGCTGGGCAATGGTTCCGCCCCGAAGGGGCTCTGGTGTCAGGAGCAATGTGGACATGCCGAGCGGTAGGTGCAAAAGTGAATTTCTATTTTTTGGGGGGAGGGGGAGGTTTTCCACCTGGATTCCACCACAGGACCCACTGGCCATTGCCTCGTCGCACGGCAGTTCTTCATGGGTTCCGGGTGGCAAAATTGAAACATCATAAACAAGAACACGGAAATACTTTTTCCACTTTATATCCAGGTGAACTTTGATGGACAACAGGTTCTTCAAGTTTTGGATCAGTCGTTTAGTCAATCACAGAGACGCAACGGAACAGCCCCAGCGGATCCAGAATTAGAGTCGAGGACCCGCGTCTGAGTCGTGCAGCGTCTGAGCCTGGGCCAACATTTTCTTCGTCGGGGGGGGGGGAGCATTTCTGGGACTCAGAGAGCCCAGGCCCCTGGATCCGCTGGAGACAAAACCCAACGAATAAGTTTGACGTTGTCGGAGTGTCAGAAGGGTAGGGTAGTCAAAACTACCTATCAGCACTTTCCACTCGACGGTCGTCCATGCCAAAACGCTCTATGGGTGCTTCTGGCCCCGTGTCAAAACTCACCTGTTTGTGTCAGAACCCATCGTTCCATATTTTAGCAACAGTGCACTTTCGACCCTGGACAGTATACATTGCAATACTGGAAATCACTCCTTGTGCACAACACTACCATTTTGACCATGAATGGTCTGCTTTGGACACTGACATTCATTCCAAGCTGAACTGTGGCATTTTCACCCTGAACAGTACATTTTCAACCCACAGATGCGCTCAGACATGAACCAGTACCATTTCACCCTTGACGGTGTTGTTTTCACTTTCAGATGCGCTCATAGTATAAAACAGACACATTTGTGTGGAAAGCTGGATGGAATCATGGTTTATTGTGATGCTGAAGGATGAGTGATGACACAAGGCACTTGGAATGTAATACAAAACAAAACAATGAACAATACATGCGTCATGTGTTTTAAGGTCCGCATCCTGGATCTGTCTGAAGTGAAATGTATGTTTTAAGGTTCGCATCCTACATTTTGGTCATGCTAACGTGGACCTGATCATCGTTATGAGCCGCGCCGCTCCAGAAATTCAGGCTGCGGGGTGCACCGGGCACACCAAATCGGGCCAATGAGGGGTCCTGTGAGCTGCTCTGCTCACCCTGGATACGGCGCGCCAGCTGAATGTCCTTCGGCTGCAGGGTCACATGCCGGCTGTGCAGGGTTATGAGGTTAGCATCCTCTAATAGCCCCACCAAGTACGCCTCAGCCGCCATGTGCAGTGCCGTCATCGCGTCCCCGGTGACATGGTACCCTGCAGTGAGGCGCTCGCTGGCTTCATTTTGGAGGATCTCTCGAACAAGCCTGCAAAATAGATAGTGGACATTTGTGTTCAAGACTGACTGTCGAGAATGGTCGAGACCGTCGAGAATAAAGGCCATTATACAGCAATGCATGTGTGCACCAACATTGGTCGAGAGTGTCGAGAGTGTTGAGACTGTTGAGAATACAAGAAGAGTGGTCCAGACTGTCGAGAATACATCTCAGTACTCACCTCAGGAACAGTTTCTTGGGGATGAGGAGATCCGTGCGTTGCTGGAAGGTGCAAATCTCCTTGAGCGCAAAAGTCGATGGCCTCAGCCGCCCCTGCGGGACTTGGAACGACTTCTTCCCAGTCCAGAGTGTGCGCATACACACTTTGTCCCTCTCTGAAATTTAAAGAATTCCTCACATTAGCTTAATTTGTACATGTATGCTTCACAGGAGAACAGCACAATAAACCAATGACAGTGCAGAAATGTTTTGGTGTAACTGTGTGGATGTGTGTGGATGTGTATGTATCTTTTGTGTGTGTTTCACGATTCAAAAATGAACTCACCCTCATTGTCCGGTACTATTTTGTTATCCTTGTCTATCTTCTCTGGGATCATCCGCTTCTGCCAAACTGGAGTCATGGCGGATTTCTTCAGCTCCTCAGACCTCACACTTGGCTGTCCAGGTGCTCAAGGCTTCACCCCAACTACTCCCAGCTACTTTCTCTTCGTGTGCTTCACTTTCGGCTTAATTTTTGGAGTTGTTTTAGTCTTGGCCATGTTTTCACGTAATCACTGTTGACAGCTTTGAGTCTGGATGCAAAGTGTTTGAAAGTTTGAAAGTTTGAAAGATATCACGTGACTCATAACGGATACCTACAGGGTCCACCCGAAGCTGTACACGGTTTGGCGGGAAGCCGAGAACCAATAAGAGAGCAGCTTGCTTCCAGCTTCGGTGTCCGCAAAGGTGCTCCAGATTCTGCTCCACTTCTAACTTTGAATTTGTATCAAGTTGCAAAAACATTGAGAAAGCAAGCCAGCATCATGCTGAAAGCAACAGCAAAAATGGACAAAAGCAGCAGCACAGCATCTGTGTCAAGCAGCTTGGCCCACGGCTCTGCTTCCTGGTCACAGGCCAGTGCTGAAGCGGGGTTAGGAGGCTTGATGGTGACAGAAGTGGCATTGGCCGCTATGTTTGATCAGTTAAAAGAAGTACCAGATCCTATTTTTGCAGTAAGTATGCATACATTGACAGCTTCATCAATATGCCGAGAATTTGTCAAGAATTTCGAGACTGTCGAGAAACTGTTGAGAAAGTGTTGAGAATGTCGAGAAAACATTGGAAAATACAACCCACTTCATTTGCAGTGCACGGATCCACACGCACACACCGCATGGCACGAAGTTGACGAGGAGGGTGGATTCATAGTGCTGTATGATGAGGAAGAAGAGGTGCAGGAGGTGGTGCAGGCCAGCAAAGCACAAGACGTGCAGGAGGAGCAGGTGCAGGGGAAACCAGTACCTGGCCGTGAGGACATGCTCACAGGTGAGGTGCACTGTACAAACATCGAGTTAAGGACTTCAAAGGTACTTAATAGCTTAATGGCCAAGGTCATCTCAGGTCACCATGGGACAAACCGATGTGGCCCCTTTCGGGGCCAGGGGGGATCCGGGTCTCAGCCATGCAAGTACCCAGGATAGTGTCGTCAGGTGAGGCCTAGCTGGTTCTGATAGAACCAGCCAACCAGACGGATCTGGCCCTGGTGCTGGTAATGTTTCCATCTCCAGAACACCTCGAACCGATCTACATGGTCGGGTAACCGCACATAGAAGCGGATCCTCCTGACATGAGGCTCCGCCACTATGCGTGGCACCCCACCCACCCACTCCACGTCCTCGGTTGTCGCATACCAATAACCGTCTCCCGGAGCTTCTCGATCTGTGATCTGTGCGCGCCACACTGAGGTACGTCCTGCCATGTCGCTGCCGATAACGGCTATGCAGAGATGTGTGAGATTCTGGCTCAAGTGCATGAGCGTACAGGTTGCCAGCATAAAGAATATCCTTTCATATTGGAAGCAGCGTACTCTGCTCAC
>JAAUXT010092788.1_pt1 | contig 16208 bp, 18 predicted proteins | sample 7278171 | NCBI WGS metagenome assembly JAAUXT01 (sample SAMN14350112, study PRJNA611818) | marine sediment metagenome | isolation source: surface marine sediment (1.8m) | place: French Polynesia: Moorea | collected 2018-08 | reverse complement strand
TGTGGTCCCTAAGGGTGTTACCACACGCTTAGTGTAATCACCAACAGTCTTTTTGTGTGTCCAACCATGTGTGTAAAGTGGGTCTAACGGGGGGGGGGGTTGGACCCACTTTTGGAAAAATGGTCAGTGAGCATCACTGATCATTTCTGGCCATTTTTCCCAAAGCAGGACTAACCCTGGGGGGAAATGATCAGTGATGCTCACTGACCATTTTTTCCAAAAGTGGGTCCAACCCCCCTCCCCCCCCAGGTTAGACCCACTTTGACTTAGGATTTTTGAAAAAAAGAATTTTTTTTTAATGATCAGTGATGCTCACTGATCATTTTTCCATGAACAACGAACGTTTATGTGACCACACGCTTTTTATGCGTAGCATTCTTGTTCAAGAGAACGTGCATGATGTGAGTGCGCACAGATTACCCTCAACAGTTGAAGCTTTGTCGGTTTCGATGAATGTGTCGTCTCACCCTCCTTTGCAGCCACAATTCGAGTCGGTGGGAGGTGGTGCTGGGCTATGAATTCGAGCCGTTCGTGCAGATTTCATCACTGCTGCCGGAGTGCGACGGCAGGCTACAGAACCGCTGTTGTCTTCGGCCCGAGGAAGCCGCAACATTGGAACAGTACAAAACGTTCTGGATCGCCTGGGACCAGAGTGGATTCTCTATCAGGTAGACTGGAGTTGGAAGCGCAGAACTCCAATTGCATTGGTGCATTGGTGGAAAAATATCAGCTCGTGTCAACCTTTGTCAAACAGCACCATCGCAGCGCATGAGTACAACACGAACACAGCACGAGAGTTTTAAGTGATAGACCAGACATGTCAGACATTGTCACCTTCGTGATGCCTGTTTGAAAGGTTTATCAATTGAGCTGAGCTTGTGCAAACTTGCGTCTCAATTTCCCAGATTTGGAACAGGCGAACGTGTGGGACACAACCTGAAGTGCGAGCTTGAAGCTTCATTCAAGCCCAAAGATTTGTACGTCAGAGTGGGGAATTTTGGCAGATCGAGTGCACATTGGGTTCTGCGTGATTACTCGTGTGAGTGTTTGCTTTGCCTACAGTCAAGAAACGCCAAGCTTGAGCGGGGAAGAAACCTTTGGTCTGAGAGGCCACAAAGACTTCTTTTGTTTCACGCCCATTTCCAACCAAATTTGAAAACAGTTGTCGACCAGTTTCAACGCCGTTCTGTTGCAAAAGTTGGTTTCCTCTCCATCTAGATCTATATGCACGCTCAGGTGACGCGGTTGTTTGCGCGGCTGGTGGAGTGGAGCGCGCGGAGAACGGCTCCGTCATCTGCGGACCCGTCACGTGCAGCTCCCACGGCTACTGCAGGCGAGGCGAGGATGGACCGACCTGCGTCTGTCACCTCGGCTTCACCGGCTCTGGCGAATCGTGCACTCACGGTAGCAACTAAGCCACCCTTTTGGGTAGTTTCTGTCAGCTGCGCTTTCGTCAGTGTTGCACAACTGACAGACTGTTGCTCGTTTCATTGTCATCGTGTGGCACAACTCGTGTGGCACAACTAGTGGACAACATGGTTTCCGCGAACTTCATTGGTTCTCTTCAGAAGAGATTCACGTGTTTTTCTGTGAGGTTCCACCTCGATTTATTCTCAAAATGGGCAAACAGTGAAGGTTCATCGTAGCGGGGTCACTGAAGTCCGTGTGCACAACAAAGTGCCAATTTTTAAATGCAAGCCCAAAAATGACTTCACAGAAAAAAGACGGTCCACGCGGGCAAAGTGCCGGTTTCGTCTTCGTTCGTTTCCAAAGCAGCTTGTGCCTTGTGCTTGCAGACGATTCAAAAGGGCTGTCAGCAGAGTTGTTCGGCGATCTTCAGACCGGGTTGGACACCGGATTGCTCGTGGCCGAGGTGATTTCGAAAAACCAATCTGGAACATTCTTGACGAAGTAAGCGAGTCAAAGTTGAAAACCAGAGCTCGTGGATTTCTCTGTTCCGTGGTCTAGGAAGGATTGAATTGAATCCTGTGGATTTTTTGGCTTTTCATTTTTCGCTCTTTTCTTGACAAGGCTGAAGCACGTTGCTACCGTGATGGCTCCGTTCCTGTCCGCCGTCAGTCAAGCGATGGGCATTGGCTTCATCGAGAATCTGTATGATGCCCAGAAAGAATCAGAACTCAAAAAGCAGATCCGCGACTCCTTTCGTCAGGCAAGTATACTGTATGCAGAAATCAAACGAATTAACACTGCAAAGAACATCACATGGGACAGGTCAAAGGAGAAACAAGATAAATTCCCCATTTATTGTCCTCATGCAAATTAGTTTGTTTCTTCCACGTTACATTTGTGAAAAACAGGCAAAAGTTTGACCTGTCTTCGACCAATATCTTGTACTTTCTATACCTTTCGTGTCATGCAAATAGGTGAACACGAGGCTGGACATCATCCAATACAATCTGCAACAAGTCAGTCACCAGCTCGCCTGGTTCCAACAGAAAGCCATATTCGACCAACTCCGGCTCGAGATCGTGAACGCAGCAGAGATTTTGCGAGAACTTCCGGAGCCCTGTGAGCACGTGATGCACTTGTGATGTGTCCATGTCCATGTGTCAGCGCCATCTCTTCCCGCCTGCTTACCGTCCATCAGTCCAAGAAATTGTTTCGAGCTTTTTGTTTTGTTTTTGGCAGTTATGGGTCTGCAGACAAAAATCGACAATCTAAAGACGGAGATAAACAATCATCGCGGATTTGGTCGCAGATTCAAACTTTTCTTGGAGGCGAATGAAGTGTGGGCTGCATACGAAACCTACGTGAACCACGACTATAGACGAGTGGAGTATTTCATGAGGCTGTGTGTTCAGATGCTTCTGCAAGCCAGTTCCGTGGAAATGAGCTTCCTGACCTTGAACAACGAACCACCAGCAGCGGTCCAGTACGAAGCCTCGATTTGGTGTGATCGCATCAAATCAGTCCGGGACAAAATGTCTGAAGTGGAGGAAAGAGTGAAAAGTACCTGGAACGACCTGTCTATGCAGAGTGTTCGAAAATACCTGATTGACAACAAAGGAAAGGGCAACAAAGAATTTGCAGAAGGACTCAGGGACGAACTCAAAGAACGGTTCTTCTGGAGGCGATGGCTGATTATTTCTTTCGACCCTGTCAGAGGCATTGCCAAGCACGAAAGTGCAGGGGACAGAAATTCGATAATATTTTCGAACACGGAGGGTCGCGGCTTGTTTGTGGGGAGCACTGACGTTGACACCATATTCGACAGAGAATTGGCTTTGAAAACAATAAATCAACTGGAACATGTACCGAAAGAGCGCGACTGCTGCAACACGTTTCGCGGATTCTTTGGCATTCCTATTTGTATCAGGTAACACAATCAACTTTGTTTTTTGGCACATTTTTGCGCAGCTTTTCATGCTGCACGTTGTCACCTGTAACTCCTGGATGAGTAAGTACTCAAACCTGTGCAACCGCTACGTAGTCAGGGCCCAACACAAAACAAAAGAGACTCGTTGTAGCCTCAGGAACACGAATTGTTTTTTCTTGCAGCCACTGCAGACATGTCTGCTGGGATGACGACGGGTACGCCAAGATGATATTCGAGGCAATGGACCCTGCGGTGGGACTCAGGTTTGTCATTCGAAGAGACATCATGATGTTCGGTGCGGAAAGCCCGGACGACCACATGGTGTTTCGTACCTTGAACTATTGTGACGAGAGATACCTTGTGATTTATTTTGGATGATACAGACTCGACAAAACCAGGCATCTTGGGACCAAAACACATTTTGAGGGTCCAACAAACCCTAAAGTGGCGTGGGAAAAACAACCAGTCATCGGCATTGAACGTCGTGATGGTGTCGATGCTCGTGGACAGGACAAAAGAGCCAGCAACCCTTGTGTCTGGAGGCAGATCCTTTATTTGGTGGCCGTCCCATTTTGTCGGTTCAATTCAACGAGCGAACCTGTACAACGCAGTGGCACTTCAGCTGGATTGAGCCATGGGGAGGGTGGGACCAACCTCCAGATGATTAAGGTCCTGCCTCAGCACCAACCTCAAAACGAGTGTGGTCCCACTTCCTTGTTTAGGTCCTTCCCCAGAACCTTGGACATAAGGGAGGACGTACCCAAGCACCAACCTGAAAAATTGAGTTTGGTTCTGCCCCTTCCCCAGGAAGGGTGGAGCTGAGATAGGCCATACCCGACCTTGAAAAGGACGTAGTTCCTGCCCTCATCCTGGGTAAGGCCAACCTCGGTCCCATACCACCAACCATGATTGCGCACACGACGCGCCTCTGTTTGAAGGCTCTGCTTTTATCTCACCGAATGTATTGCGATGAGCGCAGTCGTGAAAGAAACTGTCATTGGAAAAGCAGTGATTAGTCCGAGTGATCAACCCACGCTTTCACTGGAAAGGACAATGTCCAAGCAGCGAAAGGTAAGAAAAGGTATCTGACCAGGAAAACATGAAGAGAACACACCGTGGTCCGGTTGATTGAATGTTTTTTTGAGACACTTGTTTGAATAAACCGAAGTGTGAACTACAGTAACCAAAGTGCGATGTCTCTCCTGTGGGGGTACAAGAAAGTTGGTCAGTCTACCATGGCAAAAATGACCGGGTACGAACACACAAAATGCTCGTAAATACTACCAACTGGGAACATGCAGGTTTGTGAGCGTTGGTGTCTCGTGATTGGTTCGTCCTTGCTCCACGATGCAAATACGCTTGCAAAACCATGCTGAAAGGACTTTCCCGATGGTTGTTTCCTTTCTTTTGAGTTATTCCTGTGTCCTTACATTTTGCTGAAATGTTCCGTTCCTTGCGACGCGTCATCTAACTCCGGCCAACGCAAGTTGCGAACAGGCAGGCTTGAGGGATTTGAACGCCACACGGCTCTTTCTAAATGCTGCCGCCCCAGGAAAGAAAGATTTTGAGGGTGAGACTTTTTGCAAGCGCTTCACGAGCAAATTCTTCCATTGTATCTCATTGTGGCTTGAAACTGGTTCTCTCTCCAAATTTGACCGATGAGGGTTTCAAGATACCTCACATAATTTTCGTCGCAGCGAAAGGAAGAAGGGGTTTTTTGAGCATCTTGGCATCATCTGTGAGATGACCTTGAAGCAGATATGTCGCGAAACAACGAGACTTTTGTTGAATCTGTAGGCATTGGTTTCAAAGCTTTTCACGAATTGAAAATCGGCAGAAGATGAATGTCTCTGGCTGGTGCATTCGTACTCGAGACGCAGAGTACAGTGGACAGTGATGCAAGTTGCTGAGCAGAAGGATAAGATAAGACAGGACGAAGAAGATAACAGCACTTTCACTTGTTACGGCTGTAATCTTGAACGACTCAAGTGGAGTGCTCTGGACTGATAAATCACAGCAAAAACATGCACTCAGACATAAAACGCAAAAAGTGAAGACGGATAAAGTCAAAATTTAACACTTTCACTTGTTTGACCGGGTCAGAAAATCTGCCTGCACGCACACGTGGAAGGAAATGCAAACACGGTGAGCTTTTTTCAACTGGTGTCAAAGCCAGAGAATATGAACAACCGCAGTACACCCTCCATCTTCACTGGAAATTGCCTTTTGGTTGCCCAGTTTGGGTGTTAAAAACATGTCCGACCTGTCTGAAAATCACACAAAGTTCTCAAAATGTCATATTACAGTACTTTTGTTTGAAGAACTTGACAGGGACTTGGTGTGCGATTTTGCTCACGTTCACTGCCACATGTTGCAGACCGGTCCAACGAACTGTCTTTTCAGCGCACAACATCGAGCAAAATGTTTGAGTGCAAACAAGAGGCTCACAATAGAACCACGTTCTCATAACGAAACGTTCTTTTTGTTTGCACAAAGACATTTTCTGGTGTGATGAACTGGGTGTGAATTCCAGGTGCTTTCGTTTCAAAACTCAGTCTTCTTTTTCCTTTTTTCCCAAAACGTCAAAGCAAAGTACTCGTGCACTGAATCACAACAGACTTTTGCTGGCGTTTATCAAAGCTCAACCTGATTTTCCAGTTCAGCAGTTCTCTACGCAACGATAAAAGATTTTTTGAGATCATCGTGATATCCAAAATATGACGGTAGGACCACAATACAGGATGAAAGCGCCCGCTTTCGGTCAAAATATCCCCGTCATGGAAACCGAGGAATCCACCAGAGACCACAGAAAGGTTTTGTGCCTTTGTGCTCACTTGAAACAACTCCAATTTGTTGCAACAATGAAGACATTTTGGAACATTGACTTTGGTTTGTGGCTCAAACCAAAATTGAACCAAAATTGATCTGTGAGAGAAATCGTTTTGCATGACATTGCGACAGTTCTGGATTTTCTCATTGAGTCCGGAGAAGGGTTTGTGTTGGTACATGTGCTGATAAAATATCCACAGATGACAAATCTTTTCTCATTCTTTATTTACAAAACATTCCCGCGAGCTGCTGCCGCACACATAAGTGTACACAAATGTGCATCAATTCGCAACAAAAAAGAACAGAACAAAACATGGAAGGTTAATTGTTGCACAACATGCCAAAGAGTCACAAACAACAATCTCCATCTGGTACCTTTCCGAGGCATTTCGTACAGCTTGAGAATCCACAGGACTCACGATCCAATTGGGACACTTTCTTTGGAGCAAAATCGAGCGATCGCCCGTTCTCCTTTTCCACAGGATTTTTGGCAGAAGTTGTCCTGTGATGTGTCCGGTGCTGTACGGGCATGCAGGTGCATGTGTGATCTTAGTGCGTTTCTCCGCAAAGAATACTCGTAGAATCTCAAAGAAATACGCCCAGCGTTCAAACGCAGTGCAGTTTGCTTCACACTCACGGTGACCACAGTGATGCACAACACACACCCGCACGTGCACGCACACACTTCACTGTCATGTCACAGAGCTCATGCAGATACTCATACAGAATCAGATCTGTGTTTTGCTATCGGGTTCTGTGGCGCAGAGTCATGCGCGCGCCGTCCCTGGGACTGAGCGTCGTGTTGTCCTGTATCGTGAAGTCCTGGTGCGGGTCCAGGGTGTACTCGAAGCGCTGGAAGAAACGCGCCATGAACAGCTTCATCTCGATCTGAAATGTAAAAAAGTGATAAAATTGGTACATTTTCAGACTGTTTTGCGAAAACTGTTCAGCTTGATTGCAATGCAGGACTGCCAACTGATCGTAAAATGAGGGGGCGGAAATAGTGTCTGCAGCAATCAAGCTGCCAACGAACGTTCGTTTTGGGGGTAAAGTCTGTGTCAAACGACAGCCTAATTAGCATCAGCGGATGGTCAGATCGAGGACATGGAGAGGTTCACTTCGTTTGTTTTAATGTTTGTCTGACTTCTGCGGAGAGCTCATACCTGAGCGAAATGTTGACCAGCACAGATTCTGGGTCCCAGCGAAAAGGGCATGTAAGTGTACAGTGGAGGCCTGAAACAAAGACCGGTTCAAACTGTCAGGCTCAAAAATTTCACTTCACATTTTGGAGTGCGTGAAACTTTCTCTCTTGAAGACACAGTTTGAATCCTTTGCACGAACGAAACTCACACGTTGGTGCTGTTCTTTGCTGTTTCGAACCACATGGAAAGGAAAAATAAACAAAGCAGGTAGGAGTTCTCACCGATAATCTTTGGCGAGCCACCGCTCTGGATTGAATACCAAGGGATCTTGGTAGTACTTCTCCATTCGATGCATTATGAACGCACAGAGCTGAAAATGGAAGCCAAATTTTGAGGGAAACGACGTTTGTTGCAAGACGAGTCTCGGCAAAAGCTCACCCGTGCACCACAGCAAAGCAGACTTTTTCACAGGTGACAAAACAGCAAAACATTTCATCAAATCTTTCACTCGTTTTCAGGAGCGTGATCCGTAATATGTGAGAGATAGTGTTCACAGAATATACTTACATAAATATCCGATCCAGATGGAAATCTGACCCCATCGATAGTTTCTTCCTTGGTCACTGTTCGCACGGTTCCAGGGGCGACCGGGTAGATGCGCAGCGTCTCTTTCATCACCTGGATGAAGAAGGAACTCGTGTAGACGTCCAGGTCTTGTTGCCTGTTTTGCTCAATTTCAAGCTCATTGTGAACAATCTCACTCGTAGCGAGTCACTAGACAGGTTGTTTCAGCCAAAGGCCAATTCTTGGAGATGGTCCCACGAGGGGAGCTTCTCTCCAGACCTTGTACTGACTCTATCGATCACATCTCACGCAGTTATCTTTTTTCCATCAGCACAAATCAATCAAAATAAAAATGGTTTTTGCATGCCTGAAGTTTGGAAGATATACTCACTCCGTTCAAATACTGCAGTTTCGAGAGATCGTCCCACGTCGCTTCTTCTTTGGTACCCAACACCCGGTCCACCTCCTCGTAAATCCTGTGTGTGAGATCGTTTGAACCATACAAAAAATTTCCAAAAGAAAGCAAAGACGAACCAACACGTCCTGAAAGCCACTCAGTTCAAAACCAAAAATTCCTCACTTTTCAGCAATGTCAGGCCTCTGACCAATGATGTTGAACATGAACGCCAAAGTGTTGGCCGTTGTTTCTGACCCTGCGTGAGAATGAAATCGTTGTTCACAAAAGGAACTTGAAGTTGCAAACCATAACACTTGTGTGTTTTGCATGTTGTGAGACCAAAGACAAAAACATTGGATTTTTTCAAGTGAAAGGACGACAAAAAGCTGCCCACCTGCGAGAAAGAAGGTATCAAACTCGTCAACCAAGTCGTCCATTTCCAAGTGCGGTACTGTTTCTGTTGGGAACAGACACATTGGTGAGACCGTGTTGTTGTTTTTTGTCAATCTGACAACTTGGTGGTTGTGTCCACAAGCCAGAGTCTCTCCTTGAGAGTCTGAATAGATCTACCTGGCAGTTTCAAGATGTTTGAGAGAAGGTCCCGGGGATCCTCGTCTCCGCTCTGTACGGAATGCCGCCTATTCAGCAGACTTTGCTTGCCGAAGTCTCGAGCCAGGGATGCAGCGTCCCTGCTCTCACGTCGGAGCTGACGAAAAGACGGGTGGATCTGGAATGAGACAATGTTCATGAAATGTGGATGGCGTTGTGTGTCCGATTTCTGCGTGGTGCATTGACCGGATGATCAAAATTTCTTGTCCAAAATGACGCAAAAACCCAAACGTGTTGCCGTCATTGTCAATGGAAATGCACGAGTGACACCACTTTCGTATCCTGCACTGCTTCAGTCGCACACACCTTGGACACGGGATTACTCTGCTCCACGCGATGAGCTTCGAGAGTCTTGTTGATTGCCTTGCAGAAAGGAAAATCTGCATTGTTGATGGCATCTACGTCCAGTCCGAATCCAACCTGCATGAGATGCAACGGGATGTGTGCTCAAGTGATTTCATGAAGACAAAAAAATCTGCATTGCAACATCAAACTAAGGTTCATCCAGTTTTGGCTTTAAATGTGCGTTGTACCGCGAATTGTACGATCCTACCTTGCAGATGGCAGACACGGTGGCGCGGGTGGTGTATGACTGCATCTGAAACATCGGTCCATCGACAAGTTCGTCCAGCTTGAACATCCAGTCGTCAGCCACATCATTGAACTTGTCCATCATTCGGCTCAAAGATCTGGAATGTTTTCCAATGTTTTACAACGCGGTTTTGCATCGCTTCTGAGCATTTGAAGCAGCTGTTGTCAAACGAACAGTGTCAATTTGTCACCTCCTTTGGAAAAATTCATTCATGGTGTGCCTTCTCTTGTACCATTCGGCGTGTTTAATGTTTGTGATCAATCCAGTACCCATGAACCTAAAATGGTGGAATGATGTGAATTTTATTCCGTGACGTGAGAACAAGAACCTGCACTCGTCAAACTGGACTGCGTCATTTCATGAAAACCCAACGCACCTGCTGCCAAAAGTGCCGTAAATTGACTTGTACACTGGTTTACTTTTTGGATATTTCCCTGTGGTCAAAAGATCCTGAAAAAGAAAGCAGCCTCACACAAATAACTACAGTACCATGATCCACCCAACCTGTGGCAAAGGAACAGCTTGCTGATTTTGTGCGCATGGAAAACGCACTCCGGCCCATTCATGCAGAAACTGACAGCGAGTTCAGCAAAACATTTTGTGCGAAGTATCCCTGAGCAGGAATAAAGGGAAGTGCAATTTTTTTGTTTTCTATGCACTATTAATCTTCCTTTTGTTAAAGAAAAACTGACAGGTCTGCGATGCGTCACAAAAGATCATCAGCAAGTCGATACTCTGTCAGTTGGCAAAAATCAAAGGTCAGAAACCAAAATGACACACATTGAGTTTGAGCCAAAATGAATTGCACTTGTCTGAACGAATCCAGAAGGAATAGGATTCCACCCTTCCGCAGTGACAAGCCAAAAAACAGCTCTGGTCGCTCACCCGATATATCTTCGGAGTTGAAGGAACGATAAGAAACATGTGAAGCAGCTGAAGTTTTATCACCCCGCCGTACTCTCTTACCCTTGATGAGGAGGAGGAAGAGAACACCGCAAAACTCAGTGTGAAACCAAAATCAATTTCCATTTTTTCAAGAAAGCAGCCATAGCCGCTGCTTACCACTCTTCAAATTTGTATCCGTAGAATACTTTTGACTCGTTCAACTTCTTCATTGTCGGGATGTTTCCAAGGAAAAAACTACAACGACAAAAACGAAACAAATCCAAACTTCCATTCCAACAAAAAATGTCATCCAATTTTCTCAAAACCGACAACGAAATCAATGGTTTCCTTCGGATGTGAATTTGTATGGAGGCGTTTTTTTGCCACATTGTTCCCAGGTAGGTCTCGCACTAACTTTTCGTGAGACCGAAAAATCGCAGCCAAAGGCTTGGTGCCAATTGTGAAGCAAACTCACGACAAAACTGCCAAAACATACCTTTCTGGTGGAGGTCCGGGTATGTGAGCGAATTTTCTCCTCAAGTAGAAGATGTACGCTGAGAATGCAGCAAACAGCAACAGCAGAATCCCACCCACCAACGCAACGGTAACCCCGAAGAGGTAAAGGATTGGAATTTCCATCTTGTACTGCAGGCAAAATGAGCAGGAAACTCTTCCAAGTTGTCTTGATACCTTTCGGCCTTCCAGGTAAGGGCATTTGAGTGTCCGTCTCTATTTATGGCAGACAGTCCTGTAGAGTCAGTCTGCTGGATCAGAGCTCGAAACCAACAGGCTTCGAATCGGCGGAGAAATATCATACCTTATCAGTGAGTACTTCGTGGTTGACGCGTTCATCACTGCTCGTCGTCAGAAGACGTACTCATGATGCCTCTTGCTCAACTGTTGCGTGAGCAGGTCTACTTCACACAAGAAGTTGTAGCACGCAATGCGAATTTCTGTTTTCCCAGAAATTGAAAATTTGATGACACTGATTGTGTCTTGAGGTGTCAAAGAGCAGAACAAAAGTTTGACTCGCTGTTGGCATCGGTGAATCAATCCGACCACTGCCAGATTTCCATTTGCGTTGTCCGAGTGCAGTTGTACTTTGCATCAACAAACTTCAAATTCACTTTCTCTGTGGATCGAGGGCGGTGGTGAGGGGCTCCAGACGTCTTCAACAGGAATTTGGAAAGACAATTTTTTTTTGTTCACCTCATTCACTCTCCTGGCCTTTTCAAGGTGTCTTACACACTCAATTTGGCTCATCATGCGGTTGGTATTATGGGAACGAGAAACGTAAATTTCTTTCGTGCGATGGACCCTCATTTCGTTAGGACGCTGACAATTTTGGCCAAATTTAGCTTTGGCTTGTTGCCTCGTGACGAGATGTGGGGAACAACAAGAACACGTACTCGAACAGACACGCTGTGAAAGTGAGGCTTCTTTGTTGAGACTGGTCAGCTCGCCATAGCACACAGGGCAAAATTACACACACAATCTGAATCCGCGAGACAGAGTGCAAAGTACTCACGCACTTTTGGTTATCAGATTTGATAGGAAAATGGGAGATGAAAAGAACTTTTCGCGCAGAAATTTCGCCTCCGTTTAGATCTTGTTGAAGAAACACAAAGTTCAGTTTCTGATCAACAGATATGTCCAGTGCTAATGCCCCGTACTTTGTAGAAATTCTTGTTTCAAGAGATAAAAGGCCGGGTGAAATCTTGAGGTTTGAAGAGCCAATCGCATCTTCACTTCGTTGGTTTACAAAACAAGCAGCTTCTGGAAAAGGCTGATGACCAAAAAGTCTCAGAAGCTGACACTTTCGTCTCAAGTAACGCACGAACACAACTTCGTTTTCTTTTCGTGTAAATAGTGTTGCATGCACCTGTACCTGAATAGAGACCCTGGTGCGAGTGCACCCAAGAGGCGGCGTGACAGAAACCGAGAGCAGGCACACTTCTCAGTGATAACTGGAATTCAATGGACGGAATTTGGAACTCTTGCATCTCGAGTAAGATGAAAATGCTGCGTCGTTCCAAATTCACACAGACAGACAGACAGACAGACAGACAGACAGACAGACAGACACACACACACACACACACACACACACACACACACACACACACACACAGGTCAGAACGTTCAAAATAGCCCAGATCCCTGGGATTCCGTGGAACAGGACTTTTGACGCGAGTTGACGCAAATTTAACTTTAGGATCTCACCATAACAGAAATGAGAGTGAACCGCGATATTTCACCAGGGGTGTGCAACGAGGGGGAAATGTCACACCTGTCTGATAACATTGCATATAGCACGTGCAACTGTTTCCCAATGGAAATAGAGAAAAAAATTAAATGAACAAAGTCTCAGAACTTCATGCTAGTGTTGTTCAATATTTGATTCATTGGCTCCATTTGATCACGTTCAGCCCCTTTTGGATGTCCTGTGTGGGTTTGGTCCAGAGAACAGGCACACCAGCGGTTTCTAATTCGGGCGGTCCTGACCAAGGGGGCCGGGGAAAGAAGGATACAGGAAAGAAGTGACACTTTTGCCTGACAGGAAAGAATAAAAAATTCTGCCTGTATGTGTGAGACGGTGTGTGTGTGTGTGTGTGTGTGTGTGTGTGTGTGTGTGTGTGTGTGTGTGTGGTGCCTCGGTGGTCTGCATGGGCCCTGACCCCACAAAGACGCCTGACGGTAGATCTACTTGCTGTGTCCCTTCAAGGGCTGAGGGGAAGAGGCAGAAGAGGCCAGGGCACCCTTATTCTCAAAAAATTACTCTCTCTCTCTCTCTCTCTCTCTCTCTCTCTCTCTCTCTCTCTCTGAAGAGCTACTCTTTCTCTCATTTTGAGCTGCATTAAACAAAAGTCGAACCAAAAACAAATTTGGAATGGCGGGGACACAAAATGTCAAATTCTTCAAAGCTGAAATTTTTCTTCGAGAGATCACGTTCCTGGCCAAATCCTGAAACCGTCCGTGCCGTTTCCCTGAGTTTTGGGTCGCGCCACACAAGAACCGTCGCCGTGGAAAACTCGCACCACAGGAATTTCCATTGGACAACTTTGTTTCCATGATAAGTTCCCTGTTTTTCAACCAACATGCTCCAAACATCACTGCCCGCTGGTGATGACTGGGATGTTTGGCTTTCAATGTTGCAGCACTTGAAATACACCCGTGTAGTGAAGTATCGATCAATTTTTCCTCCGATCAAAAACGTGATGAAGCGCAACCAAGCAGAGGCTCCCTTGTGACGTCGACACGGAAACGGGGAAGCCTTCAACATGGCCGACAAGCTGCGAGAACAGTTTTATCACAGAAGAATCGACAGATCTCCTGAAAAGTCGGAGTTTGAACGTTTACCTGGTGATGACAAGAATTTTATCAGTGGGCTTCGTTCCGCTGTGGGAAACACGAGAGAGAAATTCAGTCGGATGCAAGACGAACTGGACGCAAAGTAAGTTGCAACACAGCTTCAGAACCAATCAAGCGTGACCGTTTGCTTCAAACTTGAGAAGATGGTTTGGGGTTTCTTCCATTCAAAGTTGGTTCTGTCAAAGCAATCGGTGACTGTGGAATGCGCAATTATATTCTCAGTAGAGTCTAGATCTATTGAGTTTGAAGCGCACTTGAATTTCGACGGCATCCGGCGCCAGTCCACCTGGACCCTCCATGTGATTCGCGTGCGCTGATCCAACCGTCGCCAGAAGACCAGAGAATCCTTTTTCGAGCGTGCGATTCGATCGCGTGTTTTGCGTTGTCACCATGATGGTGTTCCTGCAGATCTCCCCTCAGGACTTACCTCAGTCAGGGTAGGTCCAAATTGTGGGACTTACAGGTCCTTTGGGAGGAAAAACTTGACTGGAAACTTGCGCCCCTTGCCCTTCAACCAACCCAAAGGTTGGGTCGGTCCTGCTGCGTCCGTGCTGAAATGTCGCTTGTTGGTCTCTTGTTTGCACGGACAGTAGACACCGAAGCACTCGACGCGTGCACGCGTGCATTGTACGTACAGCAGAAACTTTGGCGCCATTCGATTTGTGGACCAGAAGGAACCAGATCCAGAAAATCCTGTCTTCTGATTGGATCTGGCATGCTGCCAACCAATAGGCGACGAGACTTTTCTGGTTCTGGTTCCTTCTGGTCCACAAATCGAGCGGGGCCTTTTTGTGCACCACAGCTCTTGAACCAAGATTGGACCAACACGTGTCATAAAATCTTTTCATTTTTACACAGGCGCGTCATTCGGAGCGAGCCTGTGTTGTACACTGGCAATTGCTGGAAGCACAGCGTTCCAGGAAGGAGGGGACGGAAAAACAACCTGCTGAGATTCTAGGAGGGGGATTGACTTTGATTTGACCCCTCCCCCTGTTGACACCAAAGGTCCTTGGGGGTTCGGAATTCAGCCCCCAAACTCCAGGCCCACCCCCACCAGATTAAATGTCAAGGTGCGCCTTCCCCAGCACGCACTTCGCTACTTTCCAAAGCCTCGGGGTGCACCTGTGCTCAAAGCTCTGCTTTCTTGTTTTGTGAAAACCCAAGCCAAGTTCTGGGTCGGTGACAACAGTTTTGAGAAGAGAAACTTGCCAGTTTCTTTGGACGCCTGCCGGGCAAACAAAAATCTGTTTTTCGCGTCCAGTTTTCTTTTCGTGAACTGGTGATTTTGGTTCATCTGCAGAGACAAGGATATCGGTGCAGAGGCAAGCAAGAGAAAGGCAGCTGAGAGTCGACTGGATCAACTCGTTGAAATGTACGGGGATTCCGCCGTGACTGACGAACTTCAGAACAGACTCCCTCGTGCGTCGAAACGCAATTACAGAAGGGAGCTGGAACTCGAAATCGAAAGTATTAGGAGAGCTGAAACCTCGAACAGGTATGAGGGGGAATCCAGTTCTGCCTTTCGCGGCTTGATAATTTCAATAGCATCCTGATCAGGTCGCGAGCAAGCTCGCGCAGTTTTGTTTGCACAAAGCGTCGTGAATTTTCGGTACGAGGTGAATGACAGCTATGTCTTTGGTGTCCATTCATGAAGGCCTCCCAGAAACTGCTTGTCACCACTTTTGTTGGATCTTAAGTTGACAGAAACAGCGGCGCGGCGGATTTGTTCAGCTTGCAAGATTCAGAGCTGATGTTCAGAGACCTCTGGGGTTTGATTCGCAAACTTGTGTTGTTGAGTTGTAAAGAGCGGCCTGACATCTGCCGATTGTGAGGACAGGCAAGTAGTCAGGTGGTGCTGCCGAACGTGGTGTCTCTGGGTCCTTTGTTGGTCTGAGCTCTTCAGGCTTTTCCAGTGCAGCTGTGGTGTGGATTCAGCCTCGCTTCGTGTTTCTGTTTTGCCCGAAGAGGACTGTCATCTGCCCACATGTATTTCTTTCAGCACTTCAGTGTGTGTGTGTGTGTGTGTGTGTGTGTGTGTGTGTGTGTGTGTGTGTGTTTCGTCAAACGATGCAACCCTTGTTAGATCTACCACGAAACAAGTGCAAGTTTGTTCTCATGGTCAAGGGATCCCAACTTTTGCACTTTCAGCACTAAATTTGAGGTACCAGAAGAGAAATATTTTTATCAGCCGCGCTGATATTGGTTTGCCCGTGTATCCGCATCCGTCCATCTTGGGGGGAAAAAATAAAGGCCAGCCATAGCCAAAAGCCAGTGATAAGGAGTGTGAGTGTATGCCAATGCTTGAGGGGCAGATTTAGCCCTGGGGCAGGGTATCTCGGACATTGTCTGGGATACCCCCCCCCTGTAAAGCAAATTTTCCAACTTAGACATTGTCCAGGTCAGGGTATCTCGGACATTGTCCAGGTTAGGGTATCTCGGACATTGTCTGGGATACCCCCCCCCCCCACCCACTTAGCAAAT
>JAAUXT010074444.1_pt1 | contig 16208 bp, 17 predicted proteins | sample 7278171 | NCBI WGS metagenome assembly JAAUXT01 (sample SAMN14350112, study PRJNA611818) | marine sediment metagenome | isolation source: surface marine sediment (1.8m) | place: French Polynesia: Moorea | collected 2018-08 | reverse complement strand
TGCAACTTCCAAGTAAGACTCGATCCTGCAGTATATTACAGTCAATCGTTACGGAATATACATTGTTATTTTAACAGAACAGACTTCTACTATTCACTACTCAGTCCACCGTTATTGCACTACCTACCTTGTGTTGTTGTCAAACAGTCACTGAACAAAACCAAGAAAAGCACAATCATGTTGTGTTTTCAACTCTTGAATTCAATTGATCACGAGTGATTGTTTGTTTGTCTCCTCCAGATGTTTTCTTCGTCTGTGAGAACAAAATGAAAGGATATTTCACATCAAGGACAGAACATTTGTGTTTGCTTTCTCGTTGCCCACAATTTTGTCCTCCTGGGTCTTGTGCTCTGCCGAAAACTGTTTTATTACTTTGTTTTGGTGCATTAAGGTGTTGTGAACAAGCTTTTGATGCGTGACTGTGTACACTAAATTATTCGTTAGTTTAGTTCAGTAGCATTTGTGTTTGAGCTCATTGATTGTGTGAGGAGCACCCATTGATTGTGCACCTAAACTGTGCACTTTGTTCTCTCCTTGCTTTGGCTGCCAACAGAACAAAATCTACTCCCATTTTGCAGCCCACACAAATGTCCTTCCACACAGGAACGTGCCTCTGGACCTGTCCCAAAGCAGTGACTGACGTCACAAAACTGCAGTGTCCTCTGGGTGTTACGAGCACAAGATGTGGGAGAGTTAGTGGCTCTCAAAAATAGGCCCACCGGCCTCGCGTGATTTGCACCAGTCCACAGTTCCAGACAAGACCAGTTGGCATGGTGCCAACTTTTTGTTGCTGCATTCCAACAAAAACTCTTTCTGGCACATCTTCCTACACCTAGAACAAATCTACAGACCAAATATGAACACAATTGAGCACCATTTCCATGGAGAAACTGCTGTACACATACTTTTGGAAGAGGCTGCCCATAGTGTTGGCGCTCGACCGGTACCCGGCCGTGGCGCAAATCACAAAAAAAAATGGGTCTGTCACGGACTGCATAGAAACCTCCCTGTTGTCAGTGTATGCCTGTCCGAAGCACTGTGGGGAAGGACAGCCCCCAGCACTAATTTTGCTCCTACCTGCGCACATGCCCACATGGCCAGGGGTAAAGCATAAGTTCTAGTTGATGAAGAGGCAACATCTCTATCTGTGCATTCTGATTGGCTGAGGCAATTTTGCCTTCAAGGGCTACTGAAAAGAAAAGGTGCTTTGAGGTTACTGATGGGCTCTTGTGGAGCAAACCACGTGTTTTGCACAGAACATTTCAGTGGGTAAAACAGCGTGGTGTGCATAAATTCTTATGGACTGAACATGGTATGGGCTCACCACATACGAGGGGGTCTTCAAAAGAGACCGCTGTTGCAGCGCGTTTTCGGAGACACGGAGACTTTTGCGGGCTTCCAAATTTTTAGTGTAGACAACCAATCAATAAAACATCAAAACCAACGAACCAATACCAATCAATAAATTTGTTCAAAGCACCAAAAAGTTTCAGAATTTTCTGCTCTGAAAAAAAATGCAGAAATCCACCTGCAGCGGTTTCTTTTGAAGACCCCTTGTATCTCTGCTCCTTCTGGGTCCTGCAGCTGCTCTGAGACCTGCTCTACCGAATCAAAGTTCTGAGCGTAGCGTCCTTACGGCTTCTCGGAGTCTACGCAAAATTCCTGCAAACCCGATTGCGGTTATGCCTTGCCCATCAGGCACAAATGCAACGAAAAAGATCACCAGTATCGTCTTGAAAGCTATTGCCACACGTCTCACTTTGACTTGTCTGTCCTCGCCTGGGAGTTGCCAGGAGCAACTTTTGTTGTTTGTTCTGGGGGGTCACAACAAAACATCCAGCTCTCACCGCCCATGACGATGTGGTTTAGGAGGGTGTTGTCTCGGTGCAGGCGTCAAAGGTTTTCTCTGCAGATGTCAACTCGGGTCCTTTTGTTCTGGTTTACATGACAATGCTCCACATTTTTGTTGATTGAGGCTCACGAATACAAACATGCTGCACTTTTCTTGCTGAGGTGGAACGACGGCAGCAGCCTGTGCTCCATGGGTGGTGCTGACACCCAACATGCAGCGAGCAGCCAGTTGTCTGATGGTTTGACGCCTGTTCTCATCCACAAAAGTGCGCAGCTGGTTCCTTTTAGCAGGACTCACACTGAGTGGTTGATCACTGCGAGGCAAATCTTGAATTTGGGTGTGCCCCCCCCCCCCCCTGTTGAAAAAGCGTTCCACCACTTGCTGTCACTGACAGCACTCATTGCCTGGCCCTGATACACAGCACAAATTGTGTCAACAGTGTCCTTCCTCCTCACCCCTGAAGACACACAGAATTTGATATTGTGTCTCTATTTAACACGCACACGCTGCATTTTGAAAATTTCTTGTCACCACACACCCAGACTTGGATGCTGCAATGAGCGCACAAACTCTCACCAGGTCGACAATAGAGATGCGCATCACACTCTGCAGCATCTCAGACACAACATTACCACTCCAAATTTGGACACATTGCAGGGCAACATCTGCCACACCATCATTTCCGATGGCAACATTCACCGGTGTCGGAAAGCAGTTGAAACATTCCTCGCGAAACTTACTTTTAGTACGAGCCTCGTACCAAATAGGATGTTACATGCAACAAACTTCTGCGACAAATGACCTGTCAGGCATACTCTTTTTTGTCTTGACAATTCTTGTTTCTGTGCATTGACTTGTGCCTCTCAGATCTGCCATTTATGGATTATACTTTCTGGGACAGGGTGGTCACAGCCAAATGCACCATCAACCAGGTCAGGTTCACATTCTGTTGAGCCAAAACCACAAGGCATTTTGTTAATTAGGCTCATGAGTACACACCTTCCCTGCACCAGCATCCATCCAGCACCCCACTGAACCCAGCACACAGTTCATGTCAGCATCCAATGAGAAGGCTCCATATGTGTCTCCCATGGAGCATAGAACACACTGTCCAGATTTTAGTGGGTGTGATTGCATTGTTTTTGTGCACTGTCAGTGTGGAATTCTCAGAAAATATATCTTTGTGATCGCACACTGTATCCTGTACACAGATTGAAATTGATTGACCACAACAGAACAGCTTTTGCAATCAACTGATTTTTGTGAATTACATGTCACGATACAACATTTATGTGTTGAGGAAGAATAACAACAGGTACACAAAAGCACTACAACTTTCACATCAGACCATCAAAATTAATTTTACCACAGAAATATTTCACAACAAACAGCATTTTAACAATCCTCCATTTTTACAGCCAATTCAGAGGTAAGTTTCATCAGTCTTGTGCTCAGTAGAAAGGTAAAAGTCTCAACTTTTCACAACAAAGATTTGGTGTCTGCATATCAGGTCAGTGTGAAGTGTTGCATTGTTCTGCCCTGATCTGGGATACTGTGTTAACAGCAGTTGTTAGCATGAAGGGCATGCTCCAGCTGTTTCTATTTTCATTGTGAGAATTTTGCACATGCAGCAACCTGACATAGAATAACATTCACAAGCAACAATCATGAAATTCAGTCAAAATTCTTGACGCATTCAATCAGACATCCACAGATCAGGATTATCACAACGCCAAGTAGGGTGGACAAAACAACAGTAAAAAATTTGGCCAGTCCAGATGGTTTGGGTTGGAGACTGTAGAAAGAAAGGTGATGTGTCCCAAATTCAATAACCAGTTGATTATTTGAAATCACAAGGTCATGAGGTATCCATGTGTCTTTTGGAAATGTGAAAACCAGATCATTGGTACCTTTCCTGAGCACAAGTAATCTGTGGTTAATTCCATCAACAAGAAGCAAAGCTTTGTGTTCTGGAGAATACACCATGCCCTCAGGGTCACACACCTTCCCCAAAAGTTTCTTCTTCACATCCCATACCTTCTGACTGGTTTCAGTGCTGAATGCCCTGACAACATTCTTACCCCTACTTCTTACCACCACAGTGTTGATCCCTGGGCATGAAAGCAATTGAGAGAGCATCATGCACTGTGTTGGGGAAAGCCATTTTCAGTACTCCTCAGATACTTATGTGTTTTGTCTATCTTACTGTTCTAAATTTTGCATTATTTTTTTCCAAAATCAGAGGCAGCGTAAAGAACAAGGGAAAATCTAAAATACAAACTGATAAACTTGAAGTCATTCTTTGCCTTGGAATTGAAAATTTTATGGTGTAAAAGATCCCACAGGGTGAGATTCTATGTCTACGTTCACACCTACGTCTACGTTTCCAATTTGCGAAAAATCCCCTGTGTCGGTGTTCACTGCGTGACTACAACTGCTCAATTCTCTTTTTCGCTGAAGACAATGAATAATTGCGGGAATGGCCTGCAGTTGCTTGGTTCAGATATTGATTTCTGAATGGACTGAGTGACTTGTGAAGCTAATGGCGGAGCAACATGCGAAGTGAATCGTGGGATTGAATTTCCTGGTTTCCTTCAAAAGCACCGACAACTTGTTGCAACCTCAGTCTGTTCCCCTTAGAGATAGAGAGAAACCTGTGGGTAGTTTTCACATTGGTGATGGCGTCAACTTTTTTGACCTCAAAGAATGGTCTGGGCCGTTTTATGATGCCCACCAATTGGGCATCAGATTAAATTTTGATCAGACCTCCCTGGCACCTCTTCATCAAACGTACCTGTGAACCAGGGAAGACAGGGCAGGGTTCACATCACCTTCCTGTTGAGCACATTCTCTGTGAATCACCCGTCCACCTGCACCCCCAAAGACCTACCTCAATGCAAGGTGCATTGACTTTGGGCCTGTGTTCAGAGTGTTATGTAATCGCACCGCTCAATTTCACTGCATGGATGTCTGGTTCGATCCCATAAGTTCGATCCCGCACTCCTGTGAAGCTGCATGTCCACACAGCTTCATGTGTACACAACCCAAGCCACAACCTCAGTTCAAAGCATCTCTCCACAGAGCTCAGGTGTGCACTGAAGACTTCAATAAAGCAGAGTTCTGAATGCAACATACCTGTTTGCTTGCCACGGAGTCAATGGACACAGAGGGATCGGCTCCGCTCTCCTGATGCTACCCCATGAACAGGCCCGGTCAGCCGTATGGCTCTGGTTTGCTGCTGACACAGACAAAAAAAATCAGGCCGACTGGCCTGGCGTGATTTTGAAGCGGTCAACTGTCTGGACAAGACCACTTGGAACATTCCCAATTTCAAAGTACTGCACGCTGATTAGATTCTTTCCTGGTGCCTTCTCCTTGACCAAGAAGAAATCTACGGACCAATATGAATACAATTGAGTACCATATTCTGGAGAAACTGCTGTACACAGAAAAATGTTCTGGATGCCTATTGTGCTTCGCGCTGGACGTCCCCCCCCCCCCAGCGCAAATCACTAAAAACACAACCAGAGTCACCCTCATCCCTCCATTGCACGTGCGCCGGACAGGTCCACGTCTTTCTTGACAACACAAAGACCAATGAGGCGCACCTCTGGTGCTCACAAGTACTTCTGACACACATTTTGGTGCAGTCTGATTTATGTAGGATATGAACTTTGAAGGCAGAAAATTTGATTGATTTCTTAAGAGTCTTTATCTTCCCTTGTTGCACTTCAGCACAAAGTCTAACATCCCTACTGTCTGAGATCAATACTACTGATGCAAGGTGGGATGAGCACACCCCACACAGCACACCTTTACTGCAGAGCCATGCTCCATTTGGCATACGGTTGGCCACTGGCAAAGTGGCGCCACCTTGCCACTGGGTTGTAAATGGGGCAGAGGAGAAGAGATCAGTCTTTTGGGCTCACTCAAATGTTCCGATGTGTTACCATTTCAAAGATCAGAATTGAGACCAGGAAAAGAAACTTTGTGAAAGGATGCACCAGTGTTGTTGGACATCTTATTCAGCCAAACCTGAGATCCACTCAGGCAATATCATTCAGCACAGATGGAAGAATATTGTGCAGAAAGAGAGTGACACAACATACAACATACACTTTGGTTTGAATGCTTCACGTGTTTTTTTTATTCCAATCAGGGAAAGTTTCATTGTAAATTCCACAACAGAAATGCCAGTGTATCTGGGTTTCTCACACCCACAGTCTGTGGATTCAGAACAAAAGAATAAACCTGGCTTTGGCTGCAAATGTTAACCATGTTGAGGACAGGTTTCTTTACTTGTCAAGAGACAATTGTTTCACCTCCAACCTGTTGCCACACATTGGCAGGTCCATTGTTCCAGTTGGAGGCATTTTGCACGAAGATGTAGCTCCATCATTTTCTCCCTGTTCTTCATCACTGGCAACCACAATGTAGCTTGCCTTTGTTTCTGCAATTTGATATTTTTTCTTTTTGTTGATCAAACAAAGAACAACAGTTTTGACTCAGAAATGTAACTCCAAGACAAATGCTTTGTGTCTTTACCAAAAGTGACATCAAGTTGACTTCTTATCTGAGAAAATGTGGGCCTTTTGGTGGGATCCCATTGCCAGCATGCCAGCATCAGATCATACCTACCAACACAACAAAACACATTTGTGTTGTCATAAAATCTGTGGAACAAATAATAAGATCAAAAATGACCAACACTTACAGTTCACAGTGTGTCAGTCTTTGGGGCTTGCACAGATGATTTCCAGCTTTCAGGTGGCTGATGAGTGACAGGTCAGATATTCCCTTGTATGGAAAATCTCCACAAGTATAGATCTCCCAAAGCAACACACCAAATGACCACTGCAACAGAACAAGAAACGGCTGGGGAAATACAGATCTCCCAAAGTAAGGCACCAAATGACTACATGAACAAAAAATGCACCTAAAATCCACTTCTAGCTACAATGGGAGAGGCACAGGATTGTGTCAAAAATACTCAGCTCCCATGCTACATTTGGCACAGGTAGTGAAATTAATGGGAAAACACAAAACATCATTACCACATCACTTTTTGATGTGAAAATCCAATCTGTCAGTGATTCTGGACTCATCCACCTCACAGGTAATTCTACTGAAGTATTTTCTACTTTGTAATATTCCTTGTGTTGGATATCTCGTGACAAGCCAAAATCAGAAATTTTGAGAATCAGGTTTCTATCCAACCTGTGCCAAGGAAACATTTTGCATTTAGAAAGAGCAAAAGTGGGTACAGATGAAAAGTTTATGAAATGGTACTGACATACAGTTTCTGGCAGCCAAATCACGATGAACAATGTCAAGGTCAGACAGATATTCCACCCCATGAGCAGCTCCCAAACAGAAGGATTGGAGATGTTTTTCAGGACAGTGCTACAAAAGAGATATCATTGTGAACAGTTCTGATAAGTGAATAAAATGCTGACAAAATTTCACAAAACTTGCCTGTTCATTTTGTTTGAAGTATTGTTTCAAATCCATTTTCATCAGAGGTAGGATGATACAGGGTTTGTCCTGATGTGCAGTCACTCCAAGCAGTTTAATGACATTTGGATGCTTGAACTTTCTCATGACAACCACTTCCCTGAGAATGTCTTCCACCATCACTGTATCCAACTCCACTTCAACTGTAATGGAGGACAGGAGCAACACAAGACTGAGACAGAAACTTAATTGTTTCAGCTCTTCTTGCTCAATGTGTTTCAAACATTCCAATTGTGAAAGAATGACAGAAGTTCTTTCCCCAAATTTCTGGTCAATGGTGATGTCCTACCTTCTACTCTTTTGACATGAAATTCCACTTCTTCTTGACCTTTGTGTCTCCTGAGAAAGCCTTCAAAGGTGTCTTCATATTTTCCTGGACAAAACATGGATGAACTATAAAAACCACCACCTCAGGTGAAAAAGGTGTGGCCTGCCTGTTTATATTCTGTCGTTTATTGTTGTAATGTTTTTGCATCATTGAAGCACTGTCTGTCACTGTTTACAAGTATGACACACACAATGGGACAATGACAATTTTGACAGATGATGTCTGTTCTCAACTTGTTGTTCTCAAAGAGTTGGGGTAGGAGTTGACGAAGTGACCTTGGCACATGCAACTTTAATGTTCAAAGAATAACTTGGATCAACCACACCCAATCAGAAGCTTTGTTTTTCATGTGGCAGGACAAATTCAGGGTGTTGCTTGTTCCAGTTCACTTCTCAATGTGCAGAGGCATACCTTTCCTCTTCTTGACAGCAACAGCAATTTTAACCTTCTGCTGTAGTTCAAGAGAACCAGACCACACAACTGCAAAATTTCCTGCAATAAAACATTCATGAAGTGCTGAAGTAGAATAACTCTCATGTTTTACACCAAGGTTGTTGGTGTCCGAGTGCAAAAAAGTTTTATACCATGCCCAACAAATTTGTCCAAAACAATTTTCTTTGGATCAATCCAGCAGGCTTTTACTTCTTCTGTCAATTTTTTTGGCAATTTTTCAGTTAGTTTGTCAAGTGTGATGCAGTTCCTGGTATCATTGCCTTGTCCTGAAGCAAAATGTGAGTTCTTCATTGTCTTCTTACGAATTCTGGAAGAACAGAAAGAGAAGAACAAAACTCAGTAAAGAATATGAGAAGCAGCCCTTTTTACCACTGAATGTGCCAAGCGTTGATTACCTCTGCAGAGCAAAAGCAACACCAATGATGGTGATTGTGATCAACAGTGTTATCAAGATTATGGTCACAAATGTTTTGGAAGTTTTTGTTTCAACAATATTCTTGTCCATTCTCTCAGCATGCCCAGGATATATTTTGGATGTACTTTGGAATACCCTGTTCTTTTCTGCAACGGAAGTAAATTAAGAGAGAAATGATTCCTTCAAATACTGAGTCAGCACAAGTGGATCAACAAGGAAACCTTTGTGTGATGTTGCCTCTGATTGCTTGATCTTTTTGGACAAAAATGTGTATCAAAATCACACCTGGGCAGTTGAGTGTGGTCTTCCATTTCCAGTGCCCATTTTCACAGGTACTGGTTTCACTTGTGCCATGAAAACAATGGTAAACAACTTGTGATGTGTTGCGATAAGGCCCCTCATAAGAGCTCCTGGTGGAGAATGCAATTCCGCCTGGTTCTGGGCAGATTCCTTATCAATTCAAGAGAGACATCCCATTTTCACTCCAGGCTGAATTATAGTGTTGATGTGGAAAAGCGTGGTTATGAACTTCATCTCTTGTGCTGTCTTGGTGCAGCATGTCACTTTTGTTTTGGATTGCTTTGTGTAAAACAGGACAACTTTGCATTCTGGTCCGCAGAAGGACATTTGTTGAACATTGGAAAAGTTGTCTTACTTACCTGGATCACCACACTAAAGTGAGCTCCAGTCATCTCCACTTGCACAAGAAGGAGTTGACTCCTGTGCTCCCCAATTAACAGTTCCATGGTGTTCCTCATGTTTCAGCCAGCAGAGGGAGCTGCAATTCCACTGACTGACTTCCACAGGAGTTGAAGATGACAGAACTAATTTCAGTGGATAACGTGGCAGATTAATGAAAAGATTTGGATCAAGAATGGCAAGTCTTGTGTTGCTCAACCAGAGAACTTTAAGGGAATAGAGAGGATCAAATGATCCTCCTGCAACATTTATTATTGGGTTCCAATGAAGGTACAAGCTGCCAAGATTCTTCAAACCAGAAAAAGATTTCTTATAAATAAGTACAATCTTATTTCTTTCCAAGTGAAGATAAACACACTCAGGCACATTTGCAAATGTGCCTGGTGGAAGGTGGGTGATGTAATTATCCTGAAGATAGATTCGCAGTGCTGATGTGGGAATGTCATGTGGTACAGCTGGAAGATTGAGCATGTTTCTTTTGTACCACCTCTTCATTGGGTCATACCCATTTTTGAAGTTTCCCTTTGGAGCAAGGTCTGCTGCTGCAAAGAAACAATTTGTTGTTCAATGGTGATTTGAATGGTGACTTTTGTGGATTGCTCTTCAGATCTTCTGGTTTCAGTGACCACAGACATGGTGTGGAAAAGTTGGCATGAGAGCTGGCGGTGAGGTTTTTGTTGCAAACTTTTGGGTTCAATGATCTATATTTTTGTTGTGGTTTAGGTTCCAAATACTGTATGATCTATTTTGCTGGTGTAATTGGGTTGTTGGGGAGCTGTTTGGGTCAAATGAGCTTGGAAGACTTGATTTCATACTTTGTGGTACCAAGTCCACATGGTGTTGTGGTGACAAGTCACCAGAATAAATGCAACCAGAAATGAAGTGACCACAATGAGGTAAAAACAACGCCTGGACCATTTTTCTTATGTTTCTTGCTGGGTTCCAATTTAGTCTGCTCTTCTAACTGATGAGCAGAACACAAGTTTCAAATATTCTGTCTGGTTGGTTGACTACAATTGACAAACAAAACCAAAACCAAGAAGATTTGTGCTCAGTTCCTTATGCTTCTTTCTGATTTCTTGGATCAAGGGTCTTTCTTTCAAATACAACCGGGAGAGATCAGAGCAAACTGACATTTCACCAATCCATTCTCCTTGTTTTGGAAAGCAGAAGCAGATAAATCTTCCTTTGAGTGTTTGCTGCCTTTCTATTTCCACATTAGATTGGTGAGGAACTCATCTATTCCTTGAGGACCATCAGGAAGATCAGATGATCTTTTCTGAGGAAAAAAAAGCCATTTCTAACCTGTACATATTGCTGCTGTTCTGGCCCAACTGCCATGACTCTGACACACAAGTGTGTGGCTGCAATTGTAGATCACATGGGATCCAACATGGTAGGGTCCAGAGTACCTGATCCTCTGGTAGAATCGCTTACCACCTGGCTCTTGGCAGATTCCTAAAAATGCAACAGAGAATGTGGTATTGCATAAGTCCTGAAATTGTTTGTGTGAGAGCCTGGGCTTCTGTGTGAAGCTCTGTTTGGCTGTCAATTGCTCTTTGTCAGACAAACAAATTGAGGATTGGGAAAACAACATTGACAATTTCTTGATCAAAAGCAAAAAATATAGAATATGGTCCTTTGCCAATGGGTTTGTTGGACTGGAAGTGTCACTGTCCAAATAATTTTCTTTGCAGATGAAATTGCTTGTGGGTGATGTGTGTGCCAGCAATGCAGACTCTATCAAAGCTGTCCATGACAACAATGTGGTTGATGAGATTCACCTTTGTGACCACATTGAAGATCAGTCCAATTTGTACTTTTGCCACATGGTGGCCTCTGCTGCACTTTGATGGTCATGTGTTGCTCCTCATGCTTCAACCAGCACAGTGTGCTGCAGTTCCATTGGTTTTCTGTGTTTTTATTTTGTTGATAAATCAGCCTCAAGGTAAGTGGTCGAGGCATATTGATGAAGAGATCTGGAGAAATTGAAGTCAGTCTGTTCATGTCCAATGTCAAATTCGTCAATGAGTAGAGATGATGAAAAGCACCCTGCTCAATGACAGAAATGATGTTGTTGTCCAACAGTAGAGTTTTGGCACGTATATAAATGATCAAACACTCCAGACAAAATAGAACATATCTTGTTGTGCCTGAAATTGAGTTTCTTCAGCCAAACCAGCTCTTTCCAGGATCCTTTTTGTATTTCACAAATTTGATTGTGCTCTAAACGCAGCTCTGAAAGACTACTAAGTCCTGAAAATGCCTCAGCCCCAATCACAGTGAGCTGGTTCTGAGTGAGATACAAAAACTTGATATAATTTAGTGCTGAGAAAGACTGATTTTCAGCCAGAGATATGTTATTGTGGTCAAGATTTATGCACAAAACAGCAGGCCACAAAGCAAAGGATCCGTTTCTGATGTGAGAGATTCTATTGTGTTTGAGACTCAGCCACCAAAGACCTTTCCTTCCTCTGTATGAGATTTTCTCAATCTGGGAAATGTTGTTGTAATTCAGGTACAGGTGCAACCAAGTCCCAGAGGAAAAATATATTTCAACCATAGAAATAACATTGAAGTCCAGGATGAGGTGTTGGAGGCCAGGCAGGTCAGTGAATGTTCCATTCCTGATGACAGAAAGTTTGTTGTGCCTCAGATACAAGAACACAAGGCTTGGAAGTTGGGCAAAGGATCCAACTTCCATCTCAGTTATGCAGTTTTTATCAAGTCTCAGTCTCTCCAGAAACTTCATGCCCGTGAATGTCCCAGAGTGTATCACAGAAATGTTGTTGGAGTTGAGAGACAAGTACAAAAGTTGGTTGAGTCCTGTGAATGCTCCTGACTCAATGGCTGAGATGCCATTGTGGGTCAGGAACAAGGTGTCAAGCTTGTGCATCCCACCAAATGATCCATTTTTGATGAGAGAGATTTGGTTGTGTTTCAGACGGATGAACTCAAAGTCACTCCAGTTTGCAAACGTACCAACTGGAAGAGAAGTCAGTTTATGTTTGGAGAGACCAGCAATCCACATCCAGCAAGTACTGTTGTGCGGAACTTCAGACAGGTTCATTTGGTCACACCAGCAGATCACTTCTGCTGGCATTAAGACCAAGATGATGGTATCAACAACATGTTTCCATGTGGTTGATGTGTCTGGGGAAATCCATTGTGGCATGTTTTGTTTGTTAATTTTTCTTGTCAGCAGCATTCAATTTGGAAAGATTGAGTTGATCTGTGGGCTGTTCATTTGTGGTCCATTGTGAGTTTGTGGTTGGCCCAAATACTCACCAATCATGTTCAATTTAATGTCTTCTGTTGGGATAATGTTCTTCAAAATGGTGAGAAGTGTTGCAACCTCTGACTGTTCATGGGAACCATTTCACCAAAGAAACATCTTGTCCTTACCTGGAAATGCCACCTGTGTTGGACCCAGCAAATTTAAATTTCTCAGCATTGGCAAGATTTACACTTGGGAAATATCTCCAATTTGGGACACAAATTGGCCATTTCTGGTGGTTTGAAGAGCAGAAGAAGAACCTCTGGAAATTGGCCCTGTCTCTTGAGTTGATTTGGGGTATAGCTTGCAGGCAAACATGAAGTGTTCTGTGATTTCATTTGATACAAGTGCTGTTGTCCTTTTCAGAATGTGACAAACAAAAACATCTGACTCAATTTTCTAATTTTAATTGAATGGTAGGCTTTTGAGATCAGCCTCAACAAGCAACTGTGTTTGACCAATGTGCAATGTGCAGCACCCCTGATCTTTGCGTGGCAAATCGTATCAGAATATCATCTCTTAGGTCACACCCCAGGCACATGGTTTCAGTGGAAGTGAAAATCATGGTGCCAGAATCTTTCTTGCAACTTACCAATTCTGTTCTCAGAGTGCATTGCTGCAACTAAACACAGTGGTGCCAACTCAGACCAGTTCAGCACTTGTCAATGTTTGAATCTGTACAATTGGCAAACTTTGTTCCCCCCTTGCTTCAGTCACCAAACCATGGTGATTTTGATGATTTTTCAGTACTGACATTGTCGAGTCAAGCAGGACAAACTGAAATATATTTACTGTGAGAAATTTGCGTTCGTGAGAGTTGTGTCTCAGTGTGCAACTCTTGCAACAAAGATGGCTGTTGTACTGACAGCACTGTTGCTGGTGTCCTTGACCTTGCCATGTGTGGCAGCTTTTTGGGTATTGAGGAGGTGTGCTGGGGCCAGCATCCTGTTTGGCACTGCAACACTGAACTGTGCCACCCTTGCTCACCCACTGCACTTGTGGCTGATTGAGGCTCTTTCAATCACTTGCATTTCAACCAACACTGCTGAGTTTGTGTGGTGTACCTGAAGAAAAATAGAATAGAAAAGAAGCAAAACTGACCATTGAACTTTTATGATATTTTTGACCTTTAAACTCATGACCCATGACCGCATGTTTCAAGGCATTCACACTGCAGCAGGATGTTCCCCGTGTGGGGAAAAGGTGCTGGAGGCGCAATGCATGCTGGGGAGGAGAATTGCATGCAGCATTGCACGCATCTGTAAATAGATTGCAGACACATGTGCTGCCAGCACACACAGTCTGGATGTCAGCAGCCAGTCAGCGTAGCTGAGTTGCATAAGAAAGGGTTTGTGGCACAATGACATTTTGTTCATGTTGGACATGCAGGATAGATTTGTGGTCAGCATACACACAATGATACATGCATGGATACAGACAGGTTACTCATCGCATGCGCAGTGCCGTGTGTGGTCGAGAAAGCACAAGTCATTCAGTTCCCCAATGCAACACGTGTCCGTCTCTGGCTTTTGCACCACTCTTTAGTCTCTCACCCCAATTTTATTGACCGATTTTACAGGCCGGAAATCTGAAATTTCCGGCTATATTTGCCACTTTCAGCAACAGCTCCGCAAGCCTGTTTCCGCAAACGCAAACGCAATTTTTTACTTGTCTCCGCTATTTTGAAGAGTCCAAACGCCCAACCAGAAAATGTTGAAGAAAACATCACACACACACACTCAACACACACACTCTCTCACACACACTCACGCACACACATTCTCTCTCACACACACTCTCTCGCACACACACACTCACACACACATTCTCTCACACACTCACAAACACTCACACACACAGACATACACACACACACACCCACAAACACACTCTCTCTCACACACGCTCACACACACTCACGCACACGCTCACACACACACACACTCACACTCACACACTCTCTCACACACTCTCTGTCATGCATGGTGAGGGTCCTTGGGCCTTGCACCATGCGTCCTTCGATCATTCTGCTCTTCTCCGGGTCAGACGCCTCAGGAGTTCTCCAATGACCTTCACATACTTGTTTCTGCATGGTCCACACTGGACATGCCCACCATCACCAGCCTTTCCACACATCGCCCCTCTTCATATACACAGCTCAGTTCCTTGCCCTCCTCCTCCTTGGTCAGAGCACTGCAGATTTGTTAAGTTTGTGAGACATGTCTCCAGAGTCTCATGTTTGGTCTCACTTCCAATGGAACCACAGTTCACATTCACAAGAATTGCCATGAAGTGGAACAGCACAAAGATGTCATGGCACAGCATGTGGGGAAGAGAACAGCACAGGAAAGGAGGCCTTTTCGTCCAGACACATTTTGTGTGGGATCCATTCCAATTGAGGAGTTTCAGCAAAGTACTCCCTGTACATAACCCGTACACGTGTACCCCACTGATGCAACTCCCCTATTTTGGTAGAGTCCACAGATATGAAACAGAAAAAATAGATACTGTGTGGAAGACAAAACTTCGGAGTTTGTGAGCTCTGATAAACCTTGATGACTTCTCAATGCGTGGAGGAACACCTGAAGTGTAAACAGGTAAGTTGCATCCAGCAGCTACGTGCTACATGTACATTTTGCGGCTATGTCCTGCTGAAACTCTGAAATGAGTAGGGAATTCTGCAACAAATTTTCCAGGAAAACGCTAGTCAGGATTCACAGGAGTGAACTTTCCCCACTGCTGTTCCCTCTGGGTTCACCATCCCTCATGCGTGTGTGCGTCACGCCATCACACACTTCACCAAGTCCACAAAGACACTTCCTCTAAGTTTGTATGAAAATGTGAAAAACGTCTGTGGCCTGCATCAAAACGGACGTGGGACACCAGGAGGAAAGGTGTGGGGCTTGAAGGAACTTCTCTGCAAAATTCACAACCCGCTGCAACGCACCCCAAGTCAAATGGGTCCACACAGATGGAAAGGCCTTCAGCCTCCACCACGGAAAGCTGAAGCCAACAGATGGAACATCACACATGCGTGCACCCCATGGCTCGAGGTACATTGTCCCTGCAGCTTTACCCCAGTGTCTGCCAGTGGGGGCTTTGGGCCATTCCATGGAGCCTAAAGCAGTTTTAGGTTGGTGACATAAGATCAAATTGTGACCTCACGAGGATCACATCAGGAATGGATCAGGATTGGACTCCACTTCCTTCTTTCAAAATTTTACTGTCAAGAGGATTGTTATCAGGAATGGACTGTACTCTTCTCTCTCCCTGGATTCCATGTTTAATTTGATGTCAACATCAAAACCTTTTGGGGCAAACAACATCTGTGTGGAAACCCCATTACTTGGAGCTTTCTCCATTGCCTGGTTTATATGATTTATGACACACTTTGTCTGTGGGAAACCCTCACTTTGCAGAGCTGTGGAAGCCAGCTGCTATCTCCTCACATATGAGCTGCGCACACCCCACAGGGGAAGGGAGGTGTCCTTGCTACCAAACTGCAGTGTCTGGCAGCAAAGGCTTTTCATAAAAATAGGCCTCACATGATTTGCATGTAAGGTCACCTGAGGTCAAATGCTTGTTTGTGTCATGAAAATAGCTCTGCAAAGGAATGGCAAACTCACCACACTTCACCTTCTGCCAAGTCAATCTCTTCTGGTATGAAATA
>JAAUXT010062457.1_pt1 | contig 16218 bp, 18 predicted proteins | sample 7278171 | NCBI WGS metagenome assembly JAAUXT01 (sample SAMN14350112, study PRJNA611818) | marine sediment metagenome | isolation source: surface marine sediment (1.8m) | place: French Polynesia: Moorea | collected 2018-08 | reverse complement strand
GCTAGGGAGGTTGCCATGGACATTCTTATGAAACACAACTGCAAACTACTTTCAAAGACCTATCATATGAGCCATATATCATGTCTCAAACACAAAAAGAACCTGAGAGTTGGCCATATGCATCTGTTTGCTAAGGTGTTTTGCATCTGGTTGCTAGGGAGGTTGCTATGGAGATTCCATTTTTCAAAATTTGAAGTGTGGATTCAAAGACCTTTCCAATGAGCCCTAGATCAAGTCTATACCTTCAGCGGTTGCTGAGATAGGCCACCAATAGCCCTCCATGGGGGGGGATGGGACAGGACAGGATGGACGGATGGGACATCTTCCCCAAAGTGGCATGTATACAAAAAAATTTTTTGGCACACCGCTAAGTGCTCTTCCCTAAAGGGACATCGCACAACAACCTTCCATGCTGTTTTTGCCAAGTGCGCAACTGTAAGAACTAGGTTCAATTACTTTTTTCGGGCCAAGCAGTTTCTATCCAAAATTTTTTTGTAAGAAAACCCTTGTCTGTTTTGTTCGTGATTTCCTTTCCAAAGCTGGTGAAATCTCTCTGCAGTGCAACGAACTACTGAAACATGTCCGTGTTATTTCGAGTTTGCAGGAACTCGAGACAAGATCACAAAGATCAAATGTACGCAACAAAGGTGGGACTCCACGTCAAAGAAGATGAAGGTGTGTATCATCTGGTGCACGCAAAACAGATACAAATGAAGCCAAACATTGAGTAAGACCAACTAAACCTGAACTGACCTCGCCCGAACCAACTTTGAAAGTTGCCTCTCGTATTTGTGCAGGTGTTGCACAAGATAAATACTCAGAAATTATGGATCGTTGTTGTTTGATATCACTGAGAATTGAAAGGAGATTCTCAAACGTTGAGCTTATCCGTTTTTGAATTGTGTTGTTCGGCGTCGGTCTCGTCACATCCAAAAAGCGCTTCTTGAAAACCATGCAGCTTGTGCTGTGGGCTGGAGCGGTGAGGACATCTCCTGTCCGTATTCGGAACCACGGACCCCAAGGCCCTCGCCGGGTTTCCTAGCACTGAACCAAATTTGGTACGTATTTGTGTGACTCTTTGCATATGAAAACATCTGGACAGGTCAACACTGTGACGAGGACGACCTGAACTTTGCTATCTGCTGCTTTCACGCCAGACCAGGAAACCTGTTTCTTGCCGACAAAGAATTTCCACCGAAGTTAAGTCCACGCAGTAATTGCAATCCTGCATCCAGAAACCAAGATCATCATCACAACGGAACACTTTGTTCAACTGATCATGTGTTAAGGAAAACGAAAGGTGGGTGGGTTTGTGCAAATCCCAAATGACGACTCAATTGATTCTTCTTCCAGGGTTACCTGGCAAAACAGCGCAAAAAGCGATAGAGCCCGCGGGAGAAAACTGTTACAGTCGAGCGCAAGGGTAGGGAGGTCGCGAAAAGGCAATAACGCCCTGCAATGTTTTCCTGATTTACTAAGATACACGACGTAGTAATATTTGTGGAACATTCTAAGTACATTATCATCCCCCGAAGGTTTGTTTGTCCCCAATAATCAATTACATGGTTTGTAGATTTTGCTGGGAATTGGCTCGTGCACTTTCAAGGCGAACTTTCGTTAGCTTGTCATACGCAAAACCAGACGCTTCAACGTTTTGCCAATAAAAATAATTGGAGATACGTATGTAGATCGTCATGAAGAATTGATCCGCCGGGCATCATCCAACAGAATATTTCTTGGTTTGTTGTGCCGAACTTGTGTGTTGCTGAAACTGTTTCATCCGAAAGTGTCTTCCTCCCTCCTTCCTTCTTGTTGTGCTTTTGCCATGTTTCTGTTTTGGTCACGCGAGATCACTCTCTCCACCCCCAGCAGTTTGGACACTTTACCTTTTGGAGCAGTGAATTTGTGAATTTGAATGTCAGAGAGAGTGAATGGTTTGGGCTGATGATCAATTCCCTGTTGTTCATGGTGCAAACCTCGCCTCAACTTTTGAACAAAGAAAAGAAGTGTCAGCACCAGGCACGTTGAAAATTGCAGCGTGCTGAAACTCGTGGTCTCTGCAAGTTTTCACCAAACCACACGTATGAATGAGAGCGACGAACACATTTTTTTCCTTCCCTTGACAGAAGATCTACTCCAAAAGAGGAACTGCATCTTTTTAACCCTTCATAGATTGATCGACGGAAATTGTGCATTTTCAAACAAATGTATCCAATCTTTAATCCGCTGGGGCCTTGGGTCCAAACAAACACTGGAGTAAAGGTGTGTGGCACGTTTTCAACTGCGGTTTTCAAGAAAAAAGTTGTGTTTGTTGGTTTTCTACCAAACACAAAATGTTGTGTTTTGCCAGGTACGTACGTGACAAACTGGTGTTGGTATCGAAGTGCAGGTTGCATCGATACCTGGTACTCTGAATGTCTGACGAAGTTTTGACTTTGACTTTTCGCTCTTTGTCAAAAGGTAATGATGTGTGGCATATGATACACAAATCACGTTCGTAAAGCACCCAACTTTGAAATTCCGTTCAGAGCAACCCATCTGCCCGGACTCCAGATTCCCCGTGATGGAACCTTGTTGGCCTTTTTGTTTTGCCTCTCGGTCAGGACGCTGAGACGCGACTTCCTCGGGAACAGCCTTGAACATGTAGCATTGCAGTTTCTTTCTTCAAAGACCGACAATATAAATGTTGGAGATGTTGAACAAATCCTGCCATGCTATGAACGGAATTTCCGTGGCATTGAATTCGTCTTCAACTAAAATGCCTGCAATCCTGCAGGGACTTCAAGTCCTGGATAGAGCTGCAAATTCGCTTACTTACCGTCTTTCCATTTAATTTATTCAATTTCCTCCAAACTTTGTTTCTTCTTCTAACCTGATAAAATTTCACCAAACTTTCTGATTGGATCCTTTTGGGAGTTTTCAATTGAGACTCTTCTGCCATGGCGTCTGTGACTTCAGTGGAGCTGATAACAATTACAGAAAACCCCGGCGCAGCGTTGCATAAGTGGCATCGCAATTGATTGAATTTCTTCTTCCAGACCTGATTTGCAATCTTCTCACGAATCGAATGGATAATATGGATGGGCAATTAAAGATTTGCAGATTGCCTAAACTCCAACTGACACATCTTAAATCGAACTGTAGCCCAGGAGTTCCAATTACTGCTCTTAACTAAATTTGAGCCAACAGTCGGGTTTCCGCGCAGAGAACGGTAACACAATTTGCCGACGACCATCAATAGATATTACCGCTTTCAATAGAAAGGACTGTCGGGGGAACACTCCAACATTGGATCCCATGTGTTAGAGGGTGAGAAATGTTAACACTATTTAGTCTCAATAATGTGGTAATCACACAAAAAATTTCTGCCTCACAAAAGAAGACGTGAGTTTTCTGTCGTTGCCCGTTCCCTTCACTTCTCTCCCCAACACTCTGCTTCTGCACAATGGCCCTGCCTTCCGCTTATCAAGTTATCCGAGGTTGCATCACAAGGAATAATATGAGTGTGAGCATCTACAGTTGAGACACGACCGACAGTCTTCACGAGAACGAACGCGGTGTTGTTCTCAACCAAAAGGGCAAGGAATAACGCAATGAATTTGCTTTGGGTTGGCAGGTGGAGAAGATCAAAGAAAAGATCGTGCACTGGACCACGCAATGACCACACGTTCCTGGCGTCGACAATCAAACAAGTTTGAATCGCAACTCGTTCATCATGCGCGGACGCAGCCAAATTTCACACTGTTCCATCTGGAACTTGGCATGAAAGTTGCTGTTTCTCTGCCTTGAGATCCTTCTCCCCTTGAGTCCCTAAGAACGTGCCCACCTCCCATTTCTGCTGCATCCTAACACTTGGTAATTCTAGCCGTCCGTTGCCTACTTTCTGCTGGCGAGTCTTGCTCACAAAGGCAATAGTAGCTAATTCAGACCGCAACCTGCATACAAACTGCCGCACGTAATGCAATTATCTTGTTTTATCGTCCACTGGTGCAGAAGTGCTGCAGTCTTTAATGTTTTCTGTAAGGTCTGTTCTGGTTTTTGCTTGACTGACCTTGTCTTATGCGGATTGGCAGGTAGAGATTTTTATCCTGGCATTATTGACTCTAAAAGAGAAGTCGCGCTCTTGAAGCTGTGATTTCCAGCTGAGGCCTCAGAAAGGGTTCGGTTGCTCAGACTCTCACAAATGTGACTCTCGAAAGACATTCCACGAGCGTCGAACGCAGTGACGAGATTTTTTTCAACTTGCACACAAAATGCGTCAGTGGATATATATATATCAAGTCGAGCCGTCACTTTTGCTCCTCTGCTTCAGAATGATCAACAGTGAATTGGCTTCAAAGTAAATCTCGCAGATTGTGCAGGCCCTCAGATGGAAGAACTCCACTGCGCATATTTCCAGTGGGATGATTTCTAACTGCTGACGCCCTGGCTTGTAATCTGCACTTTAGATGATCATCCATTACAGCATGTGCTCTGATATAGAGAGTCTGCCTCAGTGATTAAATCATAGTCTTTATTAAGTTGATTTGAAGGATAGCAGAGTCAAGAGCCTGCCATATGCTCAATATTAGTCAGGCAAACAACAGCACTAATCGGTTAAAAAGAGATGAGTTAATCAGAAAATAGGGTTGTTATTGGAAAGTGACGGATGAGATGTCACTTTCTATGGGCGTTGATGTCCGGAGATGCAAAAACGCGGAAGTTGTTGCTGACGAGAACACTCTCAACATTCCCTTTTCTCTCTTTCCCCGGGTTCGGAACAGAAAAGCGAACACGCTCGAAGCATTTTGGTTCCTTTTTTCCTTCCTTTCAGAACAAACAGTTTGCAACGTGTCTGTTTCCTATTTCCTTTCTTTGTGCGACGTAATGTGTGTTGCAGATGTCCAAAACCGAAACGTTGTGTTCGTGGGTATTTTTTTACAATGCGGCATCAAAGGCTTAGCAGCCCTGCCCAAGAGCGCAAAGGTGCGTCAAAGTTAGTGTCATAAAATTCCCTTTGTGTGAAGACATAATGCTGGTGATTATCACTGCGTGAAAATTGGCACGCCACATCGCAAATGAAAGGACCAAGCCTTGTAAAGTGTGACCTCAAAACCAAGATTCGCAAAATACGTGTTTCGTTGTTGATTTTCTATCTGCATTCTCACAGACGTACTTCGGAAATCCAGAAGGCATTTTATTCAGACTTGAAAACAGGTTTTGTGACAATTCTGGGGCCATGCAGTCGAGCCAGTCCCTCCAAGAGTGTGTCAGAAAAGCACTAAGTGCAGCATCCTCACTGCGTAAATCACAAACCTGCACTGAATGCAAACGGAGCGCACGATTTGAAGGACTGAGATCCCAACAAAGATTTCCGTGAGACCGAGATGTGAGGGAACTTGGTCTTTTTTGACGGTGTGGCCTTGCACCTACCAGTCGTGCTTGCTCAACCCAACCATTGGGAGGAGTTACTTGGACTCGTAAAAACTTTTTGAGTCAATGGAGGTTGATATTTCTCACGATTTGTTTCTAATGAACGCCTTGCCTCTCAACAAGAAGCAATTCTCCAAGGATGTGTTTCGACGTGTCATTCTGAAATCAGGCAGGTTCAACGTGGCTTTGGGCACCTCAAGAATTTACCTTTTGACAATTTCAGGCTGCCTGGTATCCTGTGGTCCGATTCTCCTGTGCAGTGGAGTCTGACGTTGGGTTCGGGCCACACCCCTTCGTGATGTTTGTCACACGTACCAACCAGATAATTTCGATCTGGTTCCAAGGTTCCACCAAGATTTTGGCTTGGTCCTCACCCCTGAAACTACTGGTGTTTCTATCGCAAAGCTGCAGCTTTCATGAGTTGTGCAGGGAAACACACGTAGACAACGGTGCCGACTTTAAACCGCCGACCATCACCCTGGTATAGCACTAACGATCGCAGCGCGTGACAGGGTCAGCAGTCGGTTGACTTGGTCGCCGAGATTCAAAAACGACTCGGCAAAACCGACCTTTTTCCAGCACACAACGGTCAGCACAAGTCAGGCGCAACTCTGGTCTGCCAATAAAACTTCCACCTGACACTTCCCGACAAAAACACCGAGACAAAAGTTCCCATTTTTGTTGCATTTTTTTTTTTATTTTGCGTGTCAACTACAAAACAATCAGAAAGGTTCTCCTGGGAAAAAGCACATAGGATACAACAAACTGTACACTGTACAAGATAGGAGGAAATACAAACATGCGTTGAGAGTGCAAAAGACAGCGGTCACATCTTTTTCCTTCTGATTTTCCCAAATGCTTGGCCACGTAAAAGATGAATTTCGGTTCAAACAGTGGAAACACTTGCTGTATGCTTGAAACTTTGCGCGACAAGCTACGACTGAGATTCATAAATACCTTATTCTGGCAATGAATATTTACATCAAATCAATAAACTTCAAAAATAGAAACGGCAGTTGCAGTTACAAATTGTTTAGCAATACTTCCGTCAAAGTATAAAACGTATCACTTGAATTTTTTCATCATTCGAACAAGTTACAGAAAGATCCACTTCACATTTCAGCAAACGTCAAGCACATCACATTTCTGCGACAAACTAAAGGCACACATCTGAAAATCAACACAAGAAAATGCACTGTTCAAAATCAAAAGAAGCGACAAGTTCTTCTGTGAAAGACTCGGGCGACAAATGAATCAAAAAGTCACTTCCTGGCGATGACAACGAACTTTTCAGAACGCTGAGGATTTGCATCACTTTTTACCAAGAAGGTGACATTGGAAGTTGTGTTTTACGCGAATACACTTCATTTGAGCAAGAGCGTCGTTCGAACTTTCACATCTGAGGCATCCTTCAACCAACAGTCATGAGTCACACTTTCCATTTGGATTTTCAAGCCAACCACTAAGTGTGCAACTAAACTAAGTGTGCACTCGACAGATTGCCTATCTCTCTCGTTGAAAACTGGCTTGAGCATGGTGTACTTTCTGTAGCCTGCAGAAGCACACTGCATGCTCATTGCAACGAGGCTTGGCCCGACACTGCAGCTGTGGAGTGTGTTTCTCATCCCTGATTTCCTAGGTGCAGCTGAGTTCACGTGGCTCAAAGCTCTGAATTTCTCCTGCGTCGCTAACCTTCTACACGCCTGAAACCATGGAGCGCTTGTATCAGAGTTTCGAGACATATCTCCTGTCTGTGGATCTACCTTTCTTGCTGACTGAAAATTAACTTGTCTGCGGTCCGTGCTGCGTCCAGTGCCTTCGTGCGTTGCTGGTTCCTGAGTTTTGCCTCTGGTGCTGGCATTCTCTGTGTTTTAAGTTACATTTGTGCCCTTTCGAAAAATGACTCCGTTTTGTACCTTTTTGATTTACAACCATCAAAAATTCAGGAAAACTGCCAGATTCTTTGTATTCAAACAACGAAGTTATTTCTGACTCAGGAGGTTGATTCATTTCGTCTGAAGGCTCGACGTTACTGTTTGATCGCTCACACAGGCGCTGGCTCACTTGGCAGACCTACCTCCAAACAGCCGAGTACAGGCGGAGGTGCACGGACTGTCTAGACTCTTGTCGAAACTATGCATCCTACTGCTCGTTTACCTCACTGATCTTGAAATTTTCTTCCGATGTGTTCATATTGATCACAAAGGTTTGCTTTCATGCTCATAAGCTCATAAGCCCCTCAATTTCCTAAGTTTTCACCACACAAGCCAAGCAGTCAATGGATCGCGACTTACACTCACACCCGCAGCACCCACATCAAAAATGGAATCAAACAAATTCAACAGAATGTTCATTGAATTGTGAAGAAAAGAGGAACAAGCGAGGGGAGACCTGAATGCAATGCAAGAAATGAAATGACTTCGTGTATTTTTCTGCCTCCTCGCGCCTTTGATCCTTTCCATGCGTGTGATCCCAGGTGAATGAAGCACACTCATCTTGAATTGGTTCTCCGATATCAGGTACGAATATCCATGTCGGATCGAAAACGTGAACCACGCACATTGATTCATGAAATCAGGTTCCTGTGACTTCATCCGAAATTCGGGAGTTTTGAACAGAGAATACACTTGCGGCAAGTTTTTCCCCCATTAAAATATGAACAGCAAATGATCTGGATACGTTTCAGCGAACAAAATGCCTTTGAGCGAAATGAAAGAACCGGTGATTAGGAATTCAGGATTGGGAGCTGGCGCACAAATTCATTCATCTGGGGTTGTTAGTGGACACACGAAGTACTCACTAGAACTCTGCTTTCGCAGTTCTCAAAACAGATCACCATGTCATTCGCCTGATCTTTGCAGCTCCGCAATGTGAACGCGCGAACGAGATGGTGCATTCTGCAGCGAGTCGAACCCTCGAGGCGGCGAGGACGGCACGACAGTATCATCATGAAGGACACGATGTCATGGAGAAACGATCGGCATTGAATTGAAAAACCTTGTTGTTCTTTTGGTGTTGCACTATTTTTTGTCGATGTTTTGGAGAATTTGTGGATGGAGACTTTGTGTTCAAGTGTGCCAAAATGTTCTTTTCCATTTTTGCTCACGCTCGTACTGTACGTACGAGTCAAATTGCTTGAAGAAATTCAATTTTCTGTGTCAAATTTCGACATGTTTCAACGACCACAAGAATTACGAACGATGACAAACAAATGGTCACACTTCATTTGGATCAGACATTGAAGCTGTGCAGTGCACAAGTGTGTGTTTGGTGTTGACCTAATTGGTTGACTTATAATTCCATGACGTGCCGTATCTGAGATAACTGCCGTACGCGCTCCCGCCGGCTGGTTGTCACATGTAGCTGGAACTGTCGCGTCTGTGACTCGTGTCCACGCGGTGCGAGTCCGCGTCATAGTACATGTCGCCATTGTCCAGCGTGCTGTGATTCGGGAGGAACCTGGACCGCGGTTTGCGGCCTGGATAGGTCATTTCTGACGACCTCGGCACGGATTGGGTGTTGGACGAGGAAGCAGCAACCTGCTCGTCGGCGTTGCTGTCGCCCTCGCCGTCAAAACTGTGATTGTAATTCACCTGCGTCGTCTGCGCTCGTTCACGCCTGCGACGCCGTCGCGCCGCCAGCGAATTGTCCGTGTCAGACCCGTCTTTGGTGGGAGATCCCCTGCGGTGCGACAAACCTTGAAGGGACCTGGACCTTGTGTTCACTCCTTTCTCTTCCGTCACAATTTCGTCTGTCTCGGTGGCCTGATCTCGCATCTCTACTTTGATCTCCTCATCCTCGTCGCTGGAGTCGCGCTCCATGACGGGAGGCCCCGTCGTCTGCGTGCACTTGTCCGCCTGTTCCGGACCCTCGTCTTCACTGTCATCATCGCTGTCATCGCTGTCGTCTGAATCATCGTCTGAATCACTGTCAGTTTCACTGTCTGACTGGCCCTGGCCCTTCTTGTTATCACTATCTTTGATAATTACATTACCTGAAATGATACCAAAGAAGACTCATTTCAGAGATTTGCTTGCTAATTTGCACGGTACGCTTGTAGCCCAAGTGCCAATGGCTGAGACACGCGTTGTGTCTCAGCCAAAGGAGATTCTTTGGCAATGTGCTCTCGTGGTTTGTTTTGGCAATTTCAAGCTCAATGCAGCAAATCTTGAAACAATATGAAATGTGAAATGTTTTGGAGAGTGCTCAAAACTTTTTTCTAAAAGGCAAACTTTCCTTGAGGTTTGCGCGCATCAGGTAATGTAACTTTGCAATAGTCAACTGTTGCTTCAACATCAACGCGAAAAAAAGGAGAACGAAACGAAACAAATTCAAATAAATCAAAAATCACCCAAAAGAGACAGATTTTGAGTTTTGCATGAGGGGACAGGAGTATGATTGTGAGGTATTTTTGTCAACCACTGGAAAGCTTTGAAAGAAAAAAGCACACTCTCGCGCAACAGATACAAAGCTACCACCACTCAAAGCTGAAAAATCACAGTGACGTTTGTAGAAACTAAAACCACTACTTCCCTCAAAGTTGCAATTGTGGAACTGAATTTTCAAATGCCTTACTTCAATAACCTAACATATCTCCATGACAGCGCCTGAGCGAACAAATTGAAAAACTAAAGATACACTTGGCTCTCGACAGACACCTGATCCTCGCAGGTTTCTAAATGCTTTTGTTGCAAGCTCTTGGTTCATTGCGGATTTGTGATTGTGCGAACCAAGCTGCACCTGCTTCGTTTGAAACTCGAAATGGTTACCTAGATGGAGTGTCTTGGGCCGTACGTGCAGGTATCACCTGAGGATTTTCACAAAATTCTCTCAACCACACATGTTGGGCAGGAGCGGACGCAGGAGGTGTGGGCCTCAGGGCCTGAAAACGAAACGGGTCGCCCCTATCCCCCAAATTTTGTGCCGTCAGAAGCAACATGTATTATTTTCCTCAATTTGGATCGATTGGTCGGGAACACTCCCAATCCTGGGTCCGCGCCTGTTTTACACAAAAACAATTTGCAGTTTCGAAGGGCACAAAGGGGCGTTATCCGAAAGTTCGGTTTGGCTTATCACGTGAAACACTTTTCTCAGCGTCACTTCACCAAAGCAGGAAGTTCAATTGCAAGCTTGTTCACGAACATTTGCAACTGGTCCACCTTGGGCGTTGAACCTTTTTATTGGGGGTTGTCGCAGCAAATTGAACTTGGAACCTGTGACTTGAGAGCGACGAGACAAGTTGCAAGTTATGAACTCACTCCGACAAAAAGTAGCTAGGAATCTGCAGTATTAAGCGCTGGGCTTGCTCTTCGCCGCTGGTGCTACTTGGGGACGGTTGACTTGGGCGCCGGGAGCAGCAGCATTGGCAACAACGGGTCTTCTTTCAGGAACCTGGAGCTGGAAATCCTTGGTCCCAGGACGGGGGAACCTACCATCAGTCTGCGTCTGCGAGTCGACCAGCGTGACGTGCTCCTCCACGTGCGGCAAGTGATGATCCTCAGGCCCCGGAGACTTCATGCGCTTGTTCTTCATCTTGGAAAGCAGAGGGCGATCCATGTCCTGGAGAAGACCCAGCTCCACGGTACCCGGGAGAAAATTCACCTGCGGAAAGGGAACACTTTGACAAAACTGTCTGACAGCACATGTAGAAAAGCACAAACCCTGCACGCGTGTGATTGTGGCCTGGGATCGTGACCTGTGCGGACACTTCGGACACTTCTGATGTTATCAAATTCTGGTTTAATCATGTGGAGTGAGTGCGGTGGACATACCTCGACACCACGAACCAAGACCATGAAAACGAAATTCCAATTTGTCCATTACCTGTTTGTGGATGGTTCCCGGCAGCGTCTTGATATCAATGTCGTTGAGAGAACTGAGTTTCTTCTGAACATCTTTCTTGAGCAGCAACAGTTCGATATCCTTGCCCTTGAGTATCACTTCGGTCAGATTGCACGTGCTTCTCAGTCCGTCCACCGTGGTGGACAAGTCCTTCTTGTTCTCTATGTACTCCATCAGATCCTTGCCATACAGGTTCTTGAGCTCCTCTATCAGGTACTTTTCTCTGTTGCGTATCTCGGCGATGTACTGGATGGCTGTGTCGTGAATCTTCTGCTCGGCGACCTGTGAGTTTTATCGTTGCGTGGTTGGGTTGCTCGATCACGGTTTATTTCAACAACACTGAATAAATTTTGTCGAGAGGAACACCACTTACTTTGATGACGTTTTCACATTTGTTTAGGGTTTCCAGTTGTTCGTCGAATTTTCCAATTTTGTTTTTGCAGGCTTCCAGCATTTCTTGAATGTTGTCCTTGTATTTCGTCACTGCTTCACCGAACTGTGTGATTTCGTGGTCCTAAACCAAAAAGATTATCTTGATAAAAGACCATTTGCCTATCTTGTGTTCATGTTCCGGACCACATTGAGTACGGTGCGTCAAAGATTTTTGCGTTTCATGTTCATTTCCCATGATGATGTCCTTCAAAGCACCTGGACTGTTTCTGTCACAACCTGTCTAAGTTCCAGAAAATGGAGGATATTTCAACGCACCTTGTGCTCGTTGAAGGTGCAGAGGACGCAGATGCAGGTCTCGCAAGGTTCGCAGTAGAAACGCACCACTTCGTCTTCGTGTTCCTTGCACTCAATGTCCTTCTCTATCTCCACGTCGAATATGGAGTGACCCGCGGTCACCTGCAGTCGGGGCGTGAAGCAAAGATGTATCCAGAATCTTATCCAGTCTCGTTTTCAACATTAAATTGCCAACTGGTCACAAAGACATGTATTTTACTTGATTCAGTCGAAAGGCATCACTTTCCACAGAGAAACTTGACTTGAAAGTAAATTGACAAAATCACTGATAGTTCTCTGCGTGCGTGATGGCTCTCAAGAAGTTTTGAAAGTTTCTACTTGAAAATGAAACGTTTACTGTACTGCAAGCAAGTTCATCAGCATGTCATTGCTTCAGAAACAGCAATGACATGCGTGCTCAAAAAGAAAACAACTTCTATGCTTGACCTATTGTTCAAAACTATTCTATTGAATTTTAAACTGTCAAACATCGCAATTTTCAAAAGGCAAAACCTTGTGCTTGTGGGGTGTGCCAAGTCGAGTACCGCAACCCATAAGCATTCCAACGGTAGTTTCATCTTGGATTTCTCATTTGCACCAAAAGACTGCAGCCACTTTTCAACTCTCTTCCTCAAACAGTTAACAGAATGGTATTTACACAAGAGAAGGGAAGGAAGACAGACGAGGTAGAAATATTCAGATTTTCCAACATTGAACATTAGTAAAACATGAGAAAAACTGAACACAGTTCATTCTCTTAAGACACGTACCATTTGTGATAGATGTACGTTTTAATTTGAAGCCAAACGCATTCCAAATGCATGGTATGGTATGATTTCACTTTCTACCTTCGTGGCTTTGTGCATTGTAACACAGTCTTTGCATAGCAGTTTGGCACAGTCAAGGCATTTTGAGCAAGCCTCTCGGTGCCTCCTGTTGACCAGTTTGCAGATGTCGCAAAAGGGGAACGTTGATGGCTTTTGTCGAATGACCATCTACACGGGTAGCAGAAAATAAAATTCTTGTGAATAATAAAGAAAACAGCAACACTGCGCTGGCACAGTTGCTTTCTTCACCTTGGTGTCCCTGTGTTGAGTAACGCATGTTCGGCAGAGCAGTTTTGCGCAATCTAGACATTTGGACGTGGCCTCCCTGTGCTTTCTACTGACCAACTTGCAGATGTCACAAAACGGAAACTGGGAGGGCTTCTGTCTTCCAACCATCTATTGAAGCATTACGAGAGAGAAAACAGAGGGAAAATTGTCAGTTATTTTTTATCTCTGGTGATGAACATATATTTCAACAAATCTCTGTGTTTCAATTCGTTTTACTGTTCAAAGTTCATGAGCGCATGAAGTTTACAGAATATGATCAATTTACTCGTGCTGCAAATGTTCAAATGCAACATACGTATCCTGCATGTTGACTCCGGACTGTGGCTGAGATCTACAAAAACTCGAAAAACGACAACTGCATCTTCACATTGCAGTTAGTCGTTTGTCCTTACCTCTGAAAGACTAGAGACTAGAAAGTTGTCAGGAAGCTTTTTCACACCACCTATTGGAAGCTGGGTTCGTTTTCTGCACAGTGGACAGGTGAACTCACGGTAGTCGCTGTATCTGTCAGGCGAGACAATGGTACGTGGGTGTCCGTGTGCGGCCAACAATGTTTTTGTCACAAAATCTGACTGTCAATGGAATGCAATTCTCGATCATCTGGCGATGCTGCACACAGTGTGAAAGAGCACTCACTTTTTGTATGTGCTTTCCGACATCACGTGGTTCTCTATGCAGTTTTCACAGAATGTGTGCAGGCAGTTGAGGGACTTCGGGTTCTTGTACCCTTCCAGGCAGATCTGAAAACAGCAACAATCAAAATCAAAGCAAACATGGGGAAAGCACTCCCTGAAGTATGTTGAAAGATTGGAGTGTCACTCGCAGCACAGATTCCGCAAGTGCCGTCAAGGGGTTTGACCTTCTTTTCAGGTTGGGGTTGTTCCGATCGGACTAATGGCGAAAAATGCAATTAAAACTTGGGAAGAAGGTACCAGAAACACGCATCAATTCTTGTGTTCGGCAACTGACAGCATGGGAACGAAGATCTGCGAGGTTGAAATTTCCCTGTCCTTTGGCTGTGTTTGTGGCCACACCGACTGTGATTCCTCACGCAGCGGGAGTCTTTTGCCGAAAGTAGTGGCGAAGCTGCAGATTTTCTGTGATTCGGGGCTTTGAGTGACAAAAATCTTGCTGCTTCCACGAGTCATGCATTGAAGAGATTTCGCTGCTTTTTTGCGCCAGAGACACGAACCACTATTTGTGGGGACCTAGTGTCTCCCACAACAGTCTTGCGATGTCAGGTTTCGTTTCAGCAAGAAGTCTTTTTGTGCTTGGATGCTGAGAGCTTGTCCGTGCATCACCTGTCTCAAGCGACGACACCAAAACATCTGCGCAAATTTCTACGGAGTGATTGATGCGAGGATCAGCAGCAGAGACTCACCTTGCAGACGAGGAACTCCTCGTGGATCTCCTGCGCGAGTTTGTTGCCGCCGACAGCGCCGCCGGAGGACGCCATCTCGAAGCGTCGTCCCGGGCTCGGCGACCGCATACCCTGCAAACACAGAAATTCACGTGATACCGTTGCTTCTGGCATCGCACGAAAACTGCGAAAGAGGACAGTCACTCACACAGCTCGAAACAAAGAAACAGAACTAAAGATCGTTGAAATGAATCAGAAATTTGGTGTGAGAGCAACCTCCATGGGAACCACCTCTCCAGAAGACGAACGAGTGTTCAGGTTGGTTCAATTCTGTGCCACTGAAATCATCTTGTTTTCAAGCTCAAGCTTTCAGTTTTTGTTTCTGTTGCCTTCTTGATGCAATGAGGCGCCTGAAGAGGCAACCGGAACCAAGTGTTGAAACCACCTGTTTTGATGCTTTGACGTCTCAGTATCTTTGCTCTCTGCTTCAGTCTTCATTCCACCGCTAGTTTCTGCGTATTTTTGTATCTTTCCACCAGAGAGCAAAGAGATACGGATTGCGAGATTCTTCTTGAATATTCTGAATTTAGCCGACAGAGGGAAGGCAGAGATCACGACTCGGAACGGAACTGCATCATCCAATCTGCTTTTCTTCCTTCCTGGTCAGGTTTCAAGTGTCTTTTGCTGTTCGTTTCTTTCATAATTCTGCAAAAAATCACCCAACTCATGCAAAAGTTAGCTGAAGGTTTTGGGTGTTAGTCACAGGAAACGGAATGTTGTGCAAATTCTCTTTCAAACGAACCATCCTTCGACGCATTGACGTCATGGCAAATCCTATCAGATCCGCACAGCTATGAACACAAGTTCGAGGGAAAAAGGTGAAACATGTGCAGGTTTCCCGAGTACACAGCAATATTTCAGGTTGAAATTGGTCTTTTTGAACACTTTTGGTGATCATTTGCAGATGGTTACATGGTAAAATTCCGGACTCTGAGCCCATCTCCTGAAACTGGATTTTGAAGTTTTATCTTCCAATTGAGAAAGATTCAACGTCATTATCAGCCCGCAAACACAGCTCGCAGACGAACACAAATTTTGTTTTGGGGTCAACCAGGAAGCTTCTGCGCCAAACAAAAGGGTGGGTCAACACCAGTCCAAAGGTCAAGCTGACAGATTGACTCCAGCCAGAATATTTGCAAACCGAGGCAACTCCCTACAACACGAAATTGGCTGAACCGCCATGTGACATTTATTATGAAAACAATCCTACGTCATTGTGTTTTTGCCCACTGCAGGTATCAAATACACCAACAGGTGCCAATACTGTTCACCAACAAAATGTGAGCGTTGCTTCGAACTGGCAGTTCAAACCAACGCGAACAGCTTCAGTGACTTTGGCAGACATTGCTCGCGGGAACCAAGACTTCCTGAGGTTCTTCACAAGTTTTCAGCAAAATTAAAACCGCTTGTGAGAGTGAAAACGTTGTGCACATCAGTAACAAGAAAAGCAGTGCTAAGGCAACTGCAGGTGCGATGTCCCCCTTTGATCTTCAGGATTTAGCCATTTGCATCTCGTTGCTGGGGTGTTTTGCATCTGATTGCTGGGAAAGTTGTCATGGACATTCTTTTGAAACTGAACTGCAAACTACTTTCAAATACATTTCATATGAGCCATAGATCATGTCTCTATCATAAAAAGAACCTGAGATTTAGCCATTTGCATCTGATTGCTAGGGAGTTTTGCATCTGGTTGCTAGGGAAGTT
>JAAUXT010088831.1_pt1 | contig 16224 bp, 14 predicted proteins | sample 7278171 | NCBI WGS metagenome assembly JAAUXT01 (sample SAMN14350112, study PRJNA611818) | marine sediment metagenome | isolation source: surface marine sediment (1.8m) | place: French Polynesia: Moorea | collected 2018-08 | reverse complement strand
CCCTACCAGACACCCCCCCCCCAAATGGCTGCAGGCGGGAAAGTGATGACGCGACCATCCGGGTCCTCGATTACCGGACTTCCTTGTTGATTTTTTCTACCAATCATGCAAACTTGTTTGTTGGTGACTGAAAATTACTAAAGAGGGCTGTGCTAAATGCACTTTTCGCACGAAAACACTCACAAAAGTCCTCAACACAACAGCTGGAACCACCAGGAAAGAAAAATCAACAGGGTTGAACACTTGCAGCGTCCACGCGATTCTTTTTCTGGGTCAATGTATTCAGAAAAGGCCAGCAGTTAAAATGTCAGTTTGACACGCAGCAAAAGGAATATTGAGGAAGATTGTTCTTTTTTGCTGAAATTCTTATTTGCGTTGGGCGGACACACACACAGTTCACACGGACGCGTCTGGGAACGACGCTTTTCGGGCACAAACGGTTCACACGACTGTCCCGAGTACGAGTGGGTTTCCACCGGCGCACACTGTGTGTTTCGAAAGTGCAGCGAGGTCCAGTTGGGATCCAAATCAAATTTGGTGTCATGTTCCAAATCCACTTATGGCCACGAAGTAGCATTTGCACTGCTCGCATTAATTCCACAGACACCGCGAATTTGCAAGTGCACAATACCCGTGATCACGTGTAATTGGGAATCAATCTTCGTTACCGTGGGAATGCAGAGTGAAGCGCACTCACTCCAGTCATCAAGTGAGTTCGGTCCGGGAGGCCAGGGACGACACAACCTCAGCGCACCGCGCGTGAACATTTGTTGGGACCACACGAACACGCACACACGGACACGTCCACGCACGCACACACACGCACGCACACAGCAGACAGGTGCAGGGGGATTACTCAGAGGTTCTTCCATTCTGTCTTGTCTCAGAATCCTGCCATTGTCGGTTGTGATTTTTCACAAAATGACGCTTTGCGTGTTCTTTGAGCACTTGCAAAGCAGATCGCTCGTGGCGTTGTGTAGGACAAATGTGCTCAAGCTAAAATGCAGCGCGAAGGCCTGAAGGCAGTTTGTTGTGCTTTGGGGCGGTCCAGATGTGAACTCGACATGACCTTGAAAAAGCGCGCACCTTGCGTGTTTTCCATAAATTTGGGTGTGTGCGCCTCCTGCACTCGGACTGAACTCTGCCCCAGAAAATGAACCCTTCACGGAGGAAATGATGAAACGATAGCACCACGTGCGCTCGAGAAAAAGAAAGGCATCGTTCAAAAAATTCAAATTGAGCACAAAAGGTCATTCACACTCGGAGACAACTGGCTCGAACTTCTGTTCAGTTTCGCTCCTCCTGGATGTGTCATCTTCAGAGAGACGTTTGACTCCGAGAGAATGAGCAAGGTTCGCTGCACGCACACACACACACACACACACGCACACCATCAATTGCGACGGCTGTCATGACAAGTGAAAAGACTCAACGCGTTTGTTGCCTTTTGTGGTGACCTTGCAATTTTCCTCAAAAATAGAAATTGGAAACGAAATGGCGCAAAGTGGACGGTTGTCAGTTGGAACTGATTGATGGTGATTTCAATGCCACAATGGACTCGTCGTCACTGACGCAAGATGTAGGGGACACCTGACCGTGCTCCAGCCCGCGCAATATGCAATAAATGTACTTCATAAATCGTCCACTGTCACCACACCAACAATGGCGAGTTGCATTATCATACAAATTGTCCCTTGTTTCGTGCTAGTCTCTGTCTAGACGAGTTTGCTGCCGCATGTACCTCCGAACAAGCGCCATGTGTGTGGCTGTCCACTGCGGCCGCGGTGACCGGTGGCGCCTTCAGCGTAACCCAGAGGCAACGCCGCGCCACCGCCGCTGCCGCCGCCACCATCACCGTCACCGCCGCCACCGGCAACCGCCGTCACCACCACCGTTGCCGTCGCCGCCGCACGGGGTGTTCTCTCTGAATCCAAGCAGTGTGTGCGTGTGTACGTCTGTGTGTGTGACTGTGTGTGTGTGTGGTTTGTGTGTGTGTGGTGTGTGTGTGTCTGTTCGTCCCTTGTCTCTTTCTCTGCCTCTCTTTGTTGTCTGTTTCTCTGCCTCTGTCCCTCTCTGGGTGCAAGAGGACGCGTTTGCAACTTTGTCGCAGGACACTCACACACATGTTTCTGTGTTCTGTGTGTTTTCGTTGTCTTACACAAATTGTTAAAGACAACAGAAGAAGAAGTGCAACGAGTACACTTCAAGTTGTCAACACTTACGTGTGGACATAAACAGAAACATATATTTGGGCGAATGAATATGTAAACAAGTCCGCACTGATTAAGTATGATAGATATTACCGATGTACCATTCACACGTACAAGGTCATTTCGGCCATACAACCAGCCCGGGGGCCTTGCCCGCAAATGACCCAGGGAAGGGACGTGTGTTTGCACAACCTACAACCTGTGCCACCGTCAATTAGTGGATCCAATGCAGCTGATATTTTTCCAAATGCAATTGTCCATCTTTTCACAGAAAAAAATTTCTAAGTGAAATGACCCCCAGGAAGCTTCAGCTTGTCTGGGACACTGCTTTGACTGGTTCCAAATTTACGGCGTCGTTGTAATATTGATAATGAAACTCATAATTCTACCCCCTCATTTTCCACGTGAGTAGCGCTGCTCAATAATCGGGTCACAATCGGGATACGGGCTCCGAGTCGCGTCGGCGCGTGCAGCCCATTGCGCTCTATCTAAATTGTGGTTATTACGATAATGTTGGCATCGGAAGTTTCTATGGAAACCCGCCTGTTGCCAGACGGGCCCCGGGGGTGAAAATCCAGCCTGTCCAAATTGGTCCGTTTTTTCAATCGGTTCGCGCGGAGGACCGGACTCTGATCATTGAACCAGGAAATGAACACAAAACTGTTTCAGAAAACGCAACTGGAGTCTCCGCAATGGAGATGACATTTTGTGTCTGCGCGCAAATTTATTTGATGTGGAAGCTTTGACTTCTCGCTGTTCCAAACTGTTCTTCCTCAACAAGAGAACGTTTTGTCCTTTTATCATCCACAATTCACAGCCGCTCTTGTCCGTGATTTCGGGTCATTTTCGTTGCCATGGCGATTATTGTTACTGTTACTGGACACATAATCATTATTAGTCGCGTTTAGGTGGACATTTGTACATAATTTATCGTGTGAGAGAATATAGCCCCGGGGGCTGTGGAGGGTCCAGGTGGCACGGAGCACTGCGATACAAGATTCAATCTCTGGATGCATCGCCACAGAGGCAGACCACCGCAGTGCGTTCATTTTCACCGCTCCCTGACATGTTCATTTCCAACAAGTGCTTTTTAAACATTTAGAGAGCTCTTTAACTCAGCATCCTCGTTGAACTGAAGGATTGTCTCTTGAACAAAAACACAGAACCAGGATTTGGAGTAAAAAGTAGATTGCACTTGATCTGAACTCATGACATGGACATTGTCATCCTTGGCATGTGATGCGAGTGTGAACATCCTTCTTCTCACCTGAACCGTGCTCGGCGCAACTTTTTCTGCACTCAACACTGGTGGTCAAGCGATCATTCCCAAAATAGGACTGAACTCCACACTTCGAGATCAGCTCGTATCAAACTCGCAGTTGCGCACCAAATAAGGAAGCAAATTACTTCCCCAAAATGCTTTGGTCAACAGGGAATAAGTTAATAAAACGCCTAATGCCTCTCCTGGTGAATGTGCTTTGTCATTCGTTGCTTGTGTTTGATTCTGTGAATACGCAGATCGAGCAGATTTGTATGAAGGGGATCCAGGAACATTTCGCGTAACTTCCGGAATCTGACACAAAAGCGACACAGGAAAAATGACAGATCAAAGCAACAGTCAGTTGTCTGTCAAGTTTGAGGGAAATAACGTTATGCTTGGCCCCAACCCAAACATGACACAGTTTCAAAAAAAAGTTTGGAAAATTTCCTTCTTCGAAACGAATTGTCTTTTGAGAAATTGAAGTCACCGTTCACTTCACCAGGTGAAGTTGGTAACACAGAAAGAGAAGAAAAACGCGTTCGGCGCATTTTGATGGATCCACGCTGGATGACTGGGACGTAAAAGGTCCGGAGGAGGGACCGCGCGCCTCGAGTGCAGTGACAACAGTCTGCAGCCGCGTCGCCGCAGTTGATTCAACGAGCCACTCCCGTCGTTTGCAGGTCATTCACTGCGCATGCGCGCTTCACACTGGGTGCGTCATGCACAGCGTCCGTCCTTCTGGCAGTCGCGGACGTGGCCCGCGCACTTCACGCTGGACGCGTCATGTCCTGCGTCTCTCTGTCAATCAACGTGCGCTGCGTCGCCGCATTTGCAATGGGTGCGTCAAATTTTGCAATGTCCCTGTTTTTGGCACTGGGCGCTGCGTCACGCACTGGGTACCGTCAGCGCTCGTTGAGTTGCAGAAGCACGCAACGCCTAACGCATCCAGTGTGACACATCCTGACTCGTCAGTCAGGCAGGTGAATGACTCGGCAAATTGAGAAGAATTTATTACTCCGCACCCACGACCAATAAGGCTTCAGTTTGTATTCGATATGAGATCCCAGTCATTTATCAACAATCTGCTCAAGATCGGGGCGATTTTGAAGCCGGTTTGTTTGTTTGAACCTGACAAATGCGTTGAATTGAATGAGATATTCAGTTCAAAATACGCCCACACAAATCTGGGGGTCATTCGCACTCTGCTGACGATGAGTTATTGACGCATAGGATCGTACTGTGAAATTCCGGGATCAAATGATTTTTCGCACTTCAAGCTTTGGACATCGTCACCTGACAAAGCAAGAAACAAGCGTCGACATTTTCAGGTCTCGACAACAAGAATTGAACGTGAAAATAAAACTGTAAATTCGCACTTTTCAATTCGCACAGAACTGCAAACAATAAACAACAATCTGCTCATTTCCATGACAGACAAAAACAGTTTTTTCATGAGCACTCGACATCTTTCCAAAGAAAACACCTTTTTGAAAGTCCAGCTTCTTCGAATGCCCGGGACCTGAGACCCTCACTTCTGTCCTGGACCCATTGTTCTGATCCGCTCTAATCCGAGACCCACCAGGCGCTCAGATAGCGGCTCCAGGTTCGCTGTGCAGGTCGAACGTCCATCAAGTGGACGTCCTGGATCCGTCGGGCCCGGTCGTTGAACTGCGTTGACGAGGCTCTTTTTCATGCTGGTTGCGTCATGTGTTGTGACCCTGTACAAAACCAAACCAAAGAAACTCCGTCACTCAGTCAAAAGATTTGTGTGCAGGGTCCTTTTGGAAGCTCTTGGTTGTCCACGAAACTTCGCTTTCAGTGAAGACACCCACTGGTTGATTCGTTGGATTCAACCTCATGCAACGACAAAAATTCAAAATATTTTGGAAATGAAACTCTGTTGCAATAAGAACCCAACATCTTTTTTGTGTCAATGGCCCTGAGTTACATAACTTTCAGAAAAAAAAACCGGATTCCACGCTGCTATGGTGAGGTGCTCCAAGAACTCAGTGTTACGAGATACGAACACAATGCAATGCATATCTAGATAGGGAAGGTCCACGCACCGTGTCAGGCCTGAGACACTTCTCGCTGGCTGGTCCCACTTGATCTCAGGCCCTTGGACCCCTTGAATACGTTCGGTGATTATCTGACAATGGAACAAAGGCTTCGTAAACAGTGGAGTACAACGAGAGAGAAGGCACGGGCAGATCCAGGAGAGCCGGGGCAGGGCGGGGCGGATCCACAGGAATACAGCCAGCTGAAACGTGTTCATTTGCCACAAGTTGTTCAAAATTGTCCTCTTGGAGACCGAGTGACCTCTGCAGGTTGCAGGGGACATGGATTTAAAACCACACTTGCCACAAAAGGGAATCGTGACCTTGCACTCGCGGGGAGACCTTGGGGAGCAGCAATCTTTGTCTCATGCGCGCCATGAGCTTTTTGTCTCTCAAGTCCTTGCATGCACGTGTGGGGAGCGCAAAAAGTTTTGAAATGACGCAGAAACTGGACCCGTTGCACTTGATCTGGACACAAAACCAAGTCCAAGTGTTGGGTGTTGACCCTGTCGTCTTGTGAGTGTGCGCAGGACCCAAACAGCAACAACAACAACAACAACAACAACAACAACAACAACAACTCGAAGCAGACAAAGCGTCACAAAACCACCCACTCGTCCTTGCACGTGAAGGGCCTAAAAAGGCACAGGAAATGTCAAACTTTGCTTTGTTTTGGAATGTAGCAAAAATTGAGATGTCCGTCCTTCGCACATGTATCGATTTGAATTGCTTGGTGTCAATTGTTTTTCATTCTGCGCAACACTTCAACACTTTACGCACCTCAGAGAAACCCACCTGAGTGATTCAGTCTCTGTGTGGGAGTTTCAAGACGTGGAATGCCCCAAGTGTCCCTCCCTTGTTGTTTGTGTTCGGCAAAGGGCCCCTTCGATGCACACCCAGGTTTGTAGCAAATCAGGGTACACAAATGGACTGGACTGGATCAGAAAGAATGAGAGCAAACTCGTGGCACTTGTACTCCTGTGCAAAAAAAGCCATCTTGAAGACATAACGCTACAAAACGGTTCCTGTGAAATCATACAATGACTTTTCGAGACCTTTGGTATGATTTCACAGGAACCATTCTTGCAGTGTGTGAACTCACTTCTACCACAATGAGGTCATGTACGAGAGGCCTCATGATCGCAGCGTGGTAGAAATAACTTTTGGTGCCGTTCTGCTACTTCAGTGCGACGGTATTGGAACCTGGTGCTCAAAGTTCTACATTCCACAATATGAGTTGGGTTAGGTTGAGTCCAACGTTGGTGCTTCTGCGAAACAGGAACGATCACGATGCGTGTTTTTGGTGGGTGGCCCACGGAGTGCAGATCCAAGCAGAGAAAGACGTGCAGTTGTTCTTTCTCAATTGCTTTCTCAATCACACAATTTCACCGTAGGACGGACGGTCACTTTTGTAATCAGTTGCGTCCCCAATATCGACAAATGTCCACAAAACGCCCTGTTTGTGACTCGTTGATAGACTCCTCATCACACGACAAGGATGACTAAAAATGACTTTCACTGCGTCCGAAATTAGCAACAGAAACACCACATGAAACACGCCCCGTATCTTGGTGTCATCGACCTGTTTGAAACACAAGGTAAGATCAATTAAAAGTGACAACACTTTGTTCGGTGCAGTCGATTAGAGAGATAGCGCTCGAGTGAGTGAGTGTTCTTACTCAACAGATAAAAGGCATACTTTCACTGCCAAGCACCACGCGCAACAGAACTGTGGTCACCATGACATTTTTGCGTTTCTTTGTTGTTGTTTATTGCTGTTGTTTGAATAACGCCAACGTTTTTCAGCAGTGAGTCTTTTGTTTCGAGTGAACAACGCCAACACGTAACTCTCGGAGCAGCAAAAAGGTCAATCTGTTTTCCGTTCCAACTGGTCAACAGTTCGATGTGAAATTAATTTACGACAGCACGAAACAAATATTTTCCACATTGTATCCAAAAATAGCAACAGAACTTTTGTTTCACAAACGCGTGTCGTATCCAACCGAGCAAAAGACGTACCTTTTTGGAACAAAATGGAAGCCCAACAGTGAGGGTGCGTCTTATGCATGGGTAAGACCAAGACAAAAGTTGGGATGCGTTTGGTACTTGGATGCTGCAAAAACACGGGTGAATACGGTAAATCTTACGCCGGATTCACACAAGCCCGTTGACTTGGCCCTGAGACACGAAGCTGAAAAACATAATTCATAATTTGTATAATTTAATCGTCAATAAATAAATATTTGAAATCAAAATAATTCCGAGGCTGCGCCACACACTGACTTGACTCTGAGATTGTTTTCGCCCTTGACAATCACATGGTTCGCAGCTAAAAGCGGCACTGCGCACCAATTTGTAATCCCACACCGATGCACTTTGCCTTTTTATTCTGGTTCGTTCCAGTGCAGAACCAAGAGTGGTCGGAGCAGTGCGCTCAATGAAACCAGATTTTTGCTCTGGTATTTTGGACAAACAAAATATTTTCAACAACAGAGTGATTCAGTTTCAAGGAACTCGCCGCTCCCAAAATAAACTTTGCGGTCGAGTTTGGTCGAGCTTTTCTTGGGTGTCGCGCGGTGCAAACTCAACAGAACGTTTCGCAGCGCTGCAACCGACGTGGCGAGGGGAGGGTCACATTCAGACACTGGATCGTCCCTCGGGGATCCAGAATGCTTCAGTTTGTATCGAATGCACATGCGCGCGCGTCTGATTCGCCCATTCGCATACCAGACTGACATTTCCAGCTCCACATTGCAATTGTCACATTGCAAAGCAATCAAACAAACTGACCCTCCCCCGCATTCGCGGAAACTGTCGGAGACAGATGAATGAAACAGACGAGGTCAATGTATTCAGGCTGCAAGGGTCACCGTTCTGGAGTCCACTCTGAAACTGGATATCGGAACCAGAACACGGTTTCACCTGTTTCTGCTGAATCTCTATCTGTTCGACGGCAGTGAAAAACGTGTTCTCGACTCCAGTTTTGAGTGCTGAGAGGCTTAGTTCAAGGTTCTCCCTTCAAAACATGTTTTCCGAAGTTTTTGTTTCTTGGGCATTTAGTGTTGCATGAAGAGCTGTGTACAGCTGCCCAATAACGTTTCGCAAAAGTCTTCAAAAACACAAGAGGTTCAGGTGTCAGCAAAAGTTCAAAGCTCTTTAAGTTTCTGAGTGACAAAGTTCACAAATTTTGCTCGAATTCATTTCGGCTGAGTGATTGGCAGCGGGGGCTCCTCCACATGTCAATCATCCACCGTCGTTTCGATCAAACACATGTGCGGCCACCGAAACCACTTGATCCGTGGATGACTTGGTGACAAGGCCCCATTCCTTTGTCTCAACTGTCAGGTTGCTACTCGAAACCTTCTTTACGAGAGAAACTGCGCAGATCTGTTGTGTGGGCAGAAGAAAGACGCACCGAGCTCAGAGAACTGATCATCCTCTTGAAGCGTGCGCTGAAACTGAGTGATCTCACATTGACGGGTCAAAAGTCCCCCTCACGCTCCTCTGGTGTCAAGAGTTGTAACTGCTGATTAGAAATCTTGATCCATCAGATTCTGATTCTCAAAAATGTGACCATGAAGAGTCCAATTGACCTTCTATCCAAGAAACGTTTTTGCGCATCTTTGTTTTTCTCTCGTTATTTTGCGCTGCTTTTCGTGTCAAATCAAGTTGTTTTTTCCGGCCTGGATTTGCGAGTCTGGAACTGGACAATTCGCAGAAATTTTGTTGTTTTTTTTTTTGTTTGTCGGCCCCTCCTGCAGCTGTGGGTCTGATCTGAGTTGAAGGAGACAGATGGGGAATAGGGCGATAATCTGGATCGAGTCCAGAATCTGGGGCCGGAGTCAGTGGAGCGTGAACTGATCCATTCTCTGCGGATGACGGATGAGGCTCCGGATTAACGCATTACCCGATTAGCCACGTGGCGATAATGGAGTAACCAGATTATCGGGACCCAGGTTCCGCGAAGCGAACCTGGGTCCCGGGGCCCGTGAAGACACCCGCGTCTGCGCACTCCTTATCACGCGCCGATTGGTTCTTTGTGGCGCCCGATGAGCATCAAACAGATCCATCCAGATCAGAGAAAAGGGGCGCTGACCCCGGGGTCACCGAGATTGGGCCGCCAGATACCTGGGGCAGATTGGAAAGAAATTGCGCGGTTCTTTGAGGGGGACTCCTGCAGCGATACCCACGAGTCCGACTTCGATCAACGTCACCGGAATCAGGTCAAACTCCGGGGCGTACGCTGACCTACATCCATCAGAATTCCTCTTGACGAGTTCCCCATGTTCCACCCAAGGACGTGTGGTGTGGGGCTTGTTTTTGTGGCATTTTGGTGGGAACGAAGAGGATGTTTTTGAAACAAGGAAGGAACGGAAACTTTGCTGATTTTGCTCACAAAATTCCAGAGTGTGCATCGTGTGATTTTCATTCACAGAAACTGAGACTGGAATGCATCATTTCCTCTGTCATTTTGTTGCCCTTCGTCATATCCCATTTACGAGCAGAAAATACTTTGTGCACACATGAAAGAGCAGGACTTTCTTTGTTGCTGAAGGATCTAAAAGCGCAGGCGTCAGCACACGACACCCATGAATTCGAACAACGCTCATGCACTCACTCACATACCGACCATTTTCTTCCCTCACTTCATGACTTCGCACAAATAGATCGAGATGATTTCGTCGCTTCGAGTCGTGATTTGGCGCCATTTTCCTCCAGCAGTAAGCGTGTGAGATCCTGGTTGAGCTGAGGTCGCCCCGATTCACAACAGGCTTCCACGAATCAACACGGACTTTGAAATTCTTCCATTGAAAACGAGATCAGCAAAGCAAAAGTTTGAATGACCCGTGTTTTTACTGATGATGTGTCCTCAGAAGGCCGAGTCTGATGGTCAGGAGTCCGAGAGTCGAGGGGTTTCAATGTCCACGGTGTCGCTGGACATTGGACAGTGACTTTGACAGTGGACATTGATGAAACGCAAACCAGGACGAACGGGCAACATTTACCGTAGCTGTTTTTGCAACAGAAACAGTTCGTTGTGGCTCAAAGTCTTGACTGCACGTTCGCACAACAAAAGTGGAGAAAGCGACAAATTTCTGAGCTCAACAACTGAAACCTGTACGTGTTCATTGCAAAAAGAACGGGGGCAGGACAACATTTTCTTCTTTTTCAGGCAAACTTTCTGGGGTGCATTCCATGGAGCGTGCGTGTTGTGCACTCACGATTTGCAACAAGACGATGTCACGGTGGAAACCAACGGGAAAGGAAAGTTTCCTCTGCGTGGAGCAAGAAACGTAGAAAAAACATCCTGTTCCACTTGAATTCTATATTTGGGAATTCACTCCAGCATCAGAAGAAACACAAAACCACAAATGTCACCTACATCTGTATCTAAAACCCACACATGACAAGAGCGCGTCTTTCTCACAGCTACAGGGAGGGAGAGGCACATGCCGGGTCACACACACCTCGGACCCTGTGATCCATCCGCCCTTATCCGGCAGTTCAAACACTCGATGAGATGAGGAGTGGCCTCTTGACTCTGTTCTCTTGATGAGGTCCATGTGAGGTACGCTATCTGTTGTGTCTGTCACGGGTCCTTATCGGTAGCGCGCTGGATACACTGTTGCTGTAGGAACGCGTTGTGACAGGCTCGCTGCTCCCACAGGTAAAAACCGCCACCACGCAGTGACTGACCTTCAACAGCCGCAACAGCCACCAACATTTCTTTGTTTTGTCTGAAGCTGCGTGGTAAAGTGCGCACCAACAAAGCGCTGTTGAATGTGTTTGGGTCTTTTGTTTCTTTTCACGACAGCTTCTCTTTCCTGGACTGTTGGACTGTCGCACAGACGGACAGACAGACAGACAGACAGACAGACAGACAGACAGACAGACTCACACACACAGACACACACACAAACACTCTCTCTCTCACACACACGCACACGCACACGCACACACCCATCCTTTTGGTTGGGGAGGGGGGCAGCAACGCTGTCATCGCACTTAGCACACGTGGCACGTTTGTCCAATGGAGGCGTTCCTTCGTTTTTAAGTGTGTGTGTCATAACCTTCCGAAACAAAGATTTTTCGTGCGTCTCGACTCCTTGAACACCATCGATCGCAGGTGACTGTCGATAGATTGTGTAAACTTTCTTATGATACCTCTCGACAAGTGACAGCCAGTGAAAGTGAATCTCAAGAAAGTCCCATTGATCGAAAATTCCTGTATGATAGCAGAACTCCTGTTCAGATAAGGCAATGTTGACATTCGTGTTGACATTCAGGGGGTGTGAGCACACGTCATCCGAAGGTGAAAAGGAAGGAACAGCCACAGTGTTCTCTTTTGCATCGATTTGTGCCGCATAACGCTGAAAACTCATCCAGTACTCGCCATTGGCAAACGGACGTGACTTTCTGACTGTTCTGAAAGACGCTGTCACGTCAAGAAAAAGATCTGTTTCATTTTGCTGACAGCAGAAATGGAAGATGTTTCAGGTTGAAACCACTGATTCACACTGACTGCGTTTTGTGTTGCGTTTCGTGAGGACGAAACGCGTGACGCAGCCTGTGTGAACAGCGTGACGAAAGTTTATTTTCGTCTGTCACACACACATGCATGGCATGAATAGGAAATTCCGAGGGGAGGTCTGCAGACGCGCGACTTCGTCTCTCCGTCTCTGCAGAATCCATCTCGCGTCCCTAAGGGGGGTGATCACGTGACCCGAGGGGTGTGGCCACGTGACCCGTCGCTCCCTGCATTCCAACCCGACATGCAGGAATTCGTTCAACATCAGATACAATTTCCCACAGGCAGCTTCTCTGCGTTGGTCTTCTGTCTGTCATGTGTGCACGTGTACACGCGTTCCATTTTTGGGAAGGTCTCAGCAACGCAATGCCCCAGGATGCATTGTCTTGCGCCAGAGACTGACGAGTGTGCATTGAGCATCGCATGAACACGTAGATATTGTAGAGTGAAGCGGGCCTGGCAGAGCACAGCTCACACACGAGCTGCATGGGTGGAGCACATTCCACGCTCTTGTCGTAGTTCCCAGATGGATCGAACAGCAGAATGAGTGTCAAGTGCTACACATACTTCTGAGACTGCAACAACAAGTCAATTCACGTTCCCAGAAACCTGACGTGCACGACAGGGAGACAAGCGTCGCAAGAACGCAGAAAGCTTGACCTGAGCGCATGAGGAAAGAACCTGCAGAGAAACTGCACTGTCAAAGGCAAAAAATTGAAACTGCAAGAAATTTTCGAAACAGACTTTGCCGAACCAACATACGTGCATGCAGTGCCCTGATTGCCAGCTTGGTTTGTAAATTTGTTCTGAATTTGCACTGAGAGTAAATGAAATCTGTGTCACTGGGGTACGTCGGAAAAGGAGCGGACGGATTTGCTTGACCTCCGCTATGTCACCCCGACTTCCGCAGAAGGACGAGCTCGTGCAAACAGCACGTGAATCAGGTCCCAGAGAAAATGACTTTTCGTTCATGACAATGAGTGACCTGGAGTCCACACGTCCACGCGAAGGTGTGACGTCCGAGCAACTATTCCCATCGTAATGACAGGAAATGGAGACAAGCGCTTCCTGCAGTTTTGTATTTTCTGTGTTTTTCCAGTCACGATGTTTCGTGTCTTGTCTCCAGAGGGGTGGGGCAGGGAGAGACAGACGTTTTGCCTGGAGGCAGAAAGTCTGGAGCGGAAAGTGAAATAAAATGAAGATTCACGAGTTTGAAGCTGTTGCGAGGAACAGAGGGTCGTGTTGAAAAGGACCAAGGACATCCCTCGCTTGAGGAGATTTCGACTTTTCTTTGTGTTGTCGCGTCGCATCTTGTGAACATGTTCCCCGGTTCCATCCCTCCAGTGAGAACAGGACGGGAGGCTGTTGGACCCGGGGGTGGGGTGGGGTTGGGGTCCTCAGGCTCTGAATTCCCTTCAGTAGAGTCGTTATTCAGAGTCACGACGGAGCACCCAGACAAGTAGTTCCGCTGCTGTCCGCACAACGCCCCCTCAGTGTAACAACGCTGCATTGTTTAGTCACCGCCAAAATAGCCAAACAAAGCGCAGTGTCTCGTAGCAACAGGATCTATTCCTGTGTGATTTCCGTGGATTGTTTCCCAAAATAGTCCGTGTTTGGGTCCACTTCGGGCAGCAGAAGCCGCCATCCAGCTGCGTGGGTGCGGTGCGAGAAGATTGTGCGCTGCATGTCCGAACAAAGAGAAGAATGAGATACATTGTTTCAATCAAAGCAAGGACCTGCTTGCACACGCAAAACTGTTTCTCTGTTTTGTTTTCTGTTTTTCCAGCCTGGGACTTGACAAAGGGAAAGCAGAAGTACGTGCACGTCCAGCGTGAACCCCTCAGCATATATTGTTGGGTGGGTGCATGCACACTCTGCACGTGCAGCTCGCGTGCCCTGCATTGGAATATGGGTCGGCTCGGGCGGTGGGTGGGTGGGTGGGCGGGTGTGAGCAGATTAACCCTGGGATCGCCCCGGCCGCTCTGTATCTATTAACCCCGGTGATTAACCCTGCGTCCCGCGCTCCGCTGTGGCCATTGTCTTCCGGACGTCTCGTAAATCTGGATTCGACGTGTGCGCCGCCCGGGCCTCCCGGGGAATCAGGTCGCGACGCGAGGCGGCGCGCGCTTTCTGGTTTGATTTCGCCTTCGTTGTCCCGAGTGTCGTGCGGTCACAGAGACGCCTAAATGTGCGGCAAATAGAGATATGCCACAAATGCTGATCACACAAAACAAGGAGCGAGTGATCTGTGTGCTGGGAGGGGGGCGTCATACACACACACAAATGAAAGTTACACACACACACACACACACACACACACACACACACACACACAAACTCAGGTGCGCGAATGAAATTTTTCGCACAAAACAAAACACACACGCGCGCGCGAATAGTAAGTTTCACACACACGCACACACACATACACGCACACTCACACACACAGACACAGACACAGACACACAGACACACAGACACACAGACACACAGACACACACACACACAGACACACACACACACACACACACACACACACACACACACACACAGAGCTGATCATCTCAGACATAGGGTCACAACGCAGCATCCTGTGGTTTTCGACACAGGATCTCCCGCTTCATTCCTCCGCTAAATTTTCCGCACTCGTGACCATTTGAAGGGAAAACGCGTTTGGCGTGCGCGAACCGATCCTTCTCCTGACTCTTCATCGTTATCAGCGCGTGAGGCATTGACCGTGTCCCTCCCACCGACACTCCCGTCCCGCGACAGCGACATTCCGCCAATTCCATCTCTTCCAACACGGCGGCGGATCTCTTATCGAGAGGCAACTCCCAGACCTCCCTCGGTGATCACGTGCCTTGCGCCGAGTTCACACGGAAAGCGCCGAGCGACGCCGAAGGTCGCTGCGCGTTGGTGCCATCGACGATGTGGTGAGGACTGACCAGATTTGACGCGCACACCGACGCTTCAAAAGGGAATGACCCACACGCCGTGCGATGCACCCCCTGCTTGTCTCTGTGCAAGCGAAGCGACGATGCCGGGTGCTTTGCCTGGCAACGCGACGCAAACCCCTGGAACTTCCGGTGTGAACCGGGCCCTGACTCAACCACTTCTGCTACTCGTATTTGCATTTGCAGTGACAGCAAGAATATGATAACAGTTCCACGATGATAAAGCTCTTGGGAATGAAAATATTTTTGTGCGTCATGTCGGAGTCGGAAGGTCACTTGATCCCGCGGACCCACGCGAGTTCGCGATCAGTTGTGACCTGTGGGACCACAGACAGGAATTTACAGTGGGTTCTTTTGCTGACAGAGTTCAGTTCATATTTGGTCGTGGAAGGAACTGACCCCCTGTGATGATTGATCCCAATTTTGAAAGCAAGTGGTGAAAAGAAACGCGCTTGGCCTCAGCGGCAAATGTAGATTGTATTTCTCAACTCCGCTCTCCAACGCTGGCTTCACTGCAGCTTGTGAGCCGAAGTCATTGTCCTCAAGGAGCCAAGCTACCTGCACCCACCCCGCGGTATCCACGTTCATGTCATCAACAAACAGTCGTCTGGAAACTTTCCGCTTCACATGCGCTTCAGACGTATCGCCAGGGTCGTCCATTGTGCGTCCGTTTCCCTCCCCGGGGGAAGGCCAATTATTGCGGACAAAGTCACGAGCAATTACAGCAAACGTCGGGTAGAACCCATACAAAATGACGTCATGACGTCAGGCAGGGTTCACAGCTGAAGCGTCACGCGATGCGTCTCTTCACGAGTGCGAAAAGCTATTTCGCCTAGCCCGTTGTTCACACCGGTTCCGTTTCCGTGACGGAACACCGTGCGCAACGTGTGCGCAAATTGTGCGTAAAATAAATCACGCGGTTCTGTTCATAATGGTTCTGTTCACACTGGTTCTGTTCACACTGGTTCTGTTCACACTGGTTCCGGGAGCCAAAAACCTTTCCGTCACGGGTTCTCGGTGCACACGTTGTCCCAATTCTAGCCTTGGCTGCAACGCTTCGACGTAAGAACTCGCGCAGTGTGAACCTCCCCCACAAAAGAGACCCTGAGTAGTATTAGGGCCCGTTACTTGGTGCACACTTGGCGTTTCTTTTTCATTTTTTGTCAGAAATTCGGATCAGATTGTGCGAGTGCGCTTTACTAATGATTTACAGAGT
>JAAUXT010021131.1_pt1 | contig 16225 bp, 23 predicted proteins | sample 7278171 | NCBI WGS metagenome assembly JAAUXT01 (sample SAMN14350112, study PRJNA611818) | marine sediment metagenome | isolation source: surface marine sediment (1.8m) | place: French Polynesia: Moorea | collected 2018-08 | reverse complement strand
CACACACACACACACACACACACACACACACACACACACACACACACACTGATGGTGATTACACCAAGCGTGCGTCCTATCGGTAGAGCCGGACCGCGCGCATAAAAAAATCCACTGAACAGTAGACTTGTAGAATGTAACGTTTTTCACAAGTAAAGGAAACAAAAAAGCTGTTCAGTGTTGCCATCCGACCAACCCGCTGTACACTGATCACCTTCGTTACACCGGTTTCACTGCAGCTTTGCACCAGGTCGCTGACAAGGCTTCTGCGACGGCTCTGCGGAACTGCTTCGTGCTTGTGAGAACATTACAAGGCAAGGGACCTTTTGTTTTTTCGTCACAAAATTCAACCAACTTCTCGAGACGAAAAGGTCATGGTTCTGTGTTGGAAAACAAATTTCACACGGAAAAGGAAAAAAGACTTTTCGATTGGAGATTCTTTGGAACACTTTTCCAGACATGTCTCTCGAAGATGAGGCAGCCGCAATCTACATGGATGTCACACCAACTGGAGACACTGATACAAAGCTGGAAGCCAGACTCAAGGAGTTCAAGGAATCCATGGCGGCTAAAGTGAATGAAGTCAACCTTCAGGTTGTCCCATTTTTTTCCTTGATACGCTTTCCTTTCCCTCCTCGTTCCGTGGTACAAGGTGTCCAAGATGTGTCAGCTCCACTTACAATCACCTTTGTCCGTGAAAATGCCATTTTCTCTTCGCTCGCTGCAGAACTTCTCACTGCCGTGGAAAACGAAGGGAATTTGTCCCAACAAGTATGACTCTCACTTGGATTACCTGGAGAGTTTCAACGCCGCCGCCGTCACGTGGCTCAGGTAGAAGCCAGAATCAGTCAGACATTGTCATCACGCCTTCAATCGAAAAACTGCGCTCGAATTCAACCTGCATGCCTGCCCCTTTGTTTCTCAGGAATCAAATAAAGCAGCAGATTCGCGAGGATCTCGTTGCCAAGACGAACACGACCGCCCTGGTCCAACTGGAAGTGGAACTCGTGAAGCAGTACACCATCTTCAAGGACACGAGCCGTCACGTGCCAACTGGATTCGAAGATATCATTGCCAAGTACCACGCACTGCTGACAAAGCACAAGAAGGAAGAGCATCAGTTGGTCATCATCACTGGAGACCAAGGGTCAGGCAAAACTTGTCTGATGTCACACTTGGCAAGAACGTGCGTGGACTTCTTGGGCAAAGAGAAAACAATAACAGTGCTCAGATACTTGGGAGAGTCGACTCCATCCTACGACGTCAGTGACCTGCTGCTCAGTATTTCCAAACAAGTCTCAGCTGCGACCGAGACTCCACTGGATGCGAAACCCGCTCAAAGTCCCGCAGAACTCAAGGAGAATTTCGCTTGTTTACTTGAAATAATGTCAAAAGTGAAGGACAGTTTTTTGATGGTTCTTGACGGCTTGGACTGTGTGCAAGGGCTGCTGGCGCAGAGTTCAGACGAAAGAGCAAAGAGGTTTGACTGGATGATGAGCAGACTGCCGTCCAACTGCCACATCGTGGTCTCGTTCTGCAAAACAGGTCGAAGCGAGGACGTTCTTCGCACCATGATAGACAAATTGTACTACAACGAGAATGTATTGTCCTTGCCACGCGTGGATGACAAGCGCATCACACAAATAATGGACCACTTTGCCAAAGAGCTCGGCAGAAATATCAGTCAAGAACAAAAAGACTTGGTGAGGAAAGCGACACAGGCAACGTGTTCTCCTTTGCATCTGAAACTTCTCGTGTCACAAGTTCTGCAGGGCAACAGCGAGTTACCGGACAACATAACAAGCACTGTCCATCAGGTGAGACTTTTTTGCTACAAATGTGGGCGTCGAAAGGAATAAAAACAAGCTCCGTAAGCCCGTGTCACTGCCCTGAAGCAGCTTTCTCCACGCCGCTTTGTCCTTGAGTCCCTGCCATGGGCACAGCTACGAACTTTTGTACCGATTCTCAGGTACACTTGTGTGACAGTTGATGTTCCTTGTTTGCATGGGGAGCAGTGATTCCAGAAAATTCTATCTTTTTGTGAAACCCACAACCACCATATTTGCTGTTTCTCAAAAACCCTTCTGTGTCAGAAACCAAAAACGTCTCTCTTCAGAGTCCGTTTTGAACTCACATTGTGTGAAACCCATTGATAGTCTTGTGGGAGCCAAGACAGAAACATTCTGTCGAATACATTCACAATTGCGCTTCGTCAACCAGAACGCTTGTGAGCGTTGAGGCACCCCGTTCCACGGCAGACTGTCACGTCGTGAAGCGCACTGTGAACAGCAAACAACGTGCCGCGCATTCTGCCTTCAAAAGGCCACGTGGCATCCCTGAAACTAGACTCTCTTGAAGTTTCGAAAATAAAATGTCTCATGCCGTGCCTGCAGCTCAACCGCCCACGAAAAATTAGCCAAGTCAAATTCTCTTCTTCACACAGCACTTCGACCAAATGGAGAATCGCTTTGGTAAAACGCTGGTGGCAAGCGTCATCAGTTACTTGGTGAGCGGCTACCACGGGGTCTCCGAGTCTGAACTTCTGGACCTGCTGTCTTGCAACAACCAAGTCCTGCTGCACACGTTTGCCAGAGACATGCCTTGCGTGTTGCGCTTTCCCATCGTGTTGTGGCTCGACATGTTCCGATTTCTGGGTAATTTCTTGTCTGCTTGTTACTTGGCTTCTTGGCGTCTTTAGAATCGGCTTTGGTTGACCAAAATAGAAGATCTAATTCTGCCAGTTCCAAAGACGGCCAGATAGAGAGTTCCATTTACAGTTGCTGCTCTGATGTGATTTCGCAACACCAAAAAAATGTTTCTTCCTGTCTAGACTGTTTCCTGCAAGTCCAGTACAAAGGTCACAAGGCTCTGTTGTGCTGGAGGAATCGTGTTGTAAAGCAAACTGCCGTCCAGAGGTACTTCTCCCTGACCGACACCATCCGCGAGAGTCACGTGGACGTGGCGCATCTGTTTCTGGAGACCTGGTGGGGCAACAAGCCGATGGTTGTACCACAAGTGCGTAGTGACCTTCTGCCTCAACTTCTTGAAGATATTGAAGATTTCACGACGCACTTATTGTCCCCTTTGTTCTCACAGCACCACATACAGATCATTGACAACGGCTGCAGAGCTATTTCGCAGCAGCCACTGCTGTACAGTGACGTTCGGTACAACGAGCGATGCTTGGCTGAGCTGTGGTACCAGCTCCTGCAGTCGGGTGAGTTTTGTACGCGATTCCGGCGCAATGTGTTGGGAGAGACACGGCCCCACGTCATTCACCGGTAGATAACACTCGCCTGCGCCAGAGCCTTGTAGGCAAAACGAAATGTTTCGGTGTGTCTGACCATTCCCACTTCAGTTGTCTTCGCTTTCTGAAAGTTTCAGGAGTTTTTGCCATTGGAGTTTCCGTTGTCTTGACTTTCAGGTGACATCTCTCGATTCAAAGAACACAGCATGTGCAACTTAGAGTACATTCTCGCCACGGCGCACCACAGCACCATCCACACGCTCATCCACAGACTTCAAATCACACTCAGCAAGGTGCTCGACATCGACCTGTCGCTTCTGCTGCGATGTCTGACTCTCGCCGAAGCCATACTTCACGCCGATCCCCTGCAACTTGCAAGCGAGATCATAGGCAGACTGAGACAGCTCAAAGGTAAACTGCTGCTTCAGACAGCATTCTGTCGGCTACTTGGAAAACTTCTCTCACAAACTTTGCCCCAGATCGATGCGTTTTCTGACGTTTTCAAATTGCAATGAAAATAACGCCAGTCTGACACCCGAGAACACAGTTTCGAGAGTGACAGCACAGATCTCAATCAATACAGCTTTTGCAAAATTGTCGGATAGACTAACGCTCACGAATGGACAGATAAGCCGATCTGGCGAACAACTGACATGGCGATCAATCACGCGACCACGTTCCCGAGCTTTTCTGATTAAGTTTTCTTTCATTCTTGTGCAACGGTCTCACGGACAACTGCAGTGTGCTGGAGACTCTTGAACCATTTGTCTTCAGTATTGAGAAATATTGCACACGCAGCGCTGATGTTGGCCACACGTGACATTCCTCTTCCCGAGCAAAGGACGCGACCCTTGAACACCGCTGATTTTCATTGCGCCTGAACAGACAAAACTGGTTGCAGATTTGTACCCAGAGCACATTGGCGCGCTGGTGCAACAGTGCATGGAATGGTGCGACTCGTTTCACCTGCCGCTGCTCGTGCCTCTCACGTCGTGGCTGCCGGACCCCAGAACTCCGCTGCTCTTCACTCTCAACCAGGGAACCGAGGGAGTCACCGCAATCTGTGCGACACTCAATGGACAACACGTCTTCTGTGGCAACCAAAGAGGCGAAATCAGAATGTTTCACTTGCCTTCAAAAACCCTTGTCAAAACGTTCTCAGGTACGAGCTCGGACCCTGGTCTCCATTCTCGTATCTCAAACCTGAGACTCGAACAAGGAAATAAAAGATCAAGCCTCACCAAGAAATCCAACCAAAGCATTGTGTTGGGCTCATGGTACACTGGAGGCCCACAAATATTTGTGGGCCTCCAGTGTATATATAGAGTGAGACGTACACTACGCAATATTTTGCACTGGAAGGAACGCCAAAAGCTTTTCAAATAACTTTTCCTTGCTTCTTCCGAAACAGGACACAAAGGACCCGTGCAGTGTTTGCAGATGTTCACCAACAACAAATGTTTGGTGTCGGGCTCCGAAGACTGCACTCTGCGGATCTGGGATGTAACTACTGCCAAATGTCTTCAAATGTTCAAGTAAGCCAGCCGCCAAGTTTAACTTTGGGGTAGTTCACTCAGACTTGAAGGCCGCTGCTGTCACCTGCACATACTTTGGTGTTGTTAATTAACTACTTGATTACCAAGTCTTTGGATCTTCTGCCTGTGAAGACAGGTCCTTCTTTACGCCAAAGCAACTGTGCTCTGATTATGCTTTGTGATGTGGTTCTTCCCAGAGAACACACAGATTCGATACTGTGCCTCCTTCTCACACACTCAAATGAAACGGTGGTGAGTGGATCGAAGGACAGCAGCTTCGCGGTGATGTCGCTGTCTTTGAGCGAACTTGTGTTCGCCAAGACAGAGCACACTGGTCCGGTAACCGCTCTGTGCGTCAATAGGAGCGGCTCCATTCTTGCTACAGGTAGGATGTTTCACACAAGCGCGCTGTAATTAAGACTGCAGAGCACCTTTGAGAAAGGTCGTCGAACTTACGTCAATCTTTCAGAGCGCCATGCAACATTCCCACATCCAACGTGTGATGTTTCTTCGCGCAAATCTGCGAAGGCCATTGTGTCCGTCTTTGACCCAAAGATCTTATGCATGAACGAACGAATGAAAACTTGAAAAATAACTCGCACTGTGGATCTAGCTTCGTCACAATGACATGATTTTGCAAAAAGGCAAGACCCATTTCAACCAAGTTCTTTACATTGTGCTGACATGCAGGTTCCTCCGACAAAACGATCAAATTGTGGGACCTGGAAACAGCAGAGCTTCTGTCCACCATGGAGGAGGGAATCGAGTCACCCATTCTAAGCATGGACCTGTCTGCGGACGATTCCTTTCTCATTATTGGTGAGAATAATTACTCTGAATAAGAAAACAGGATTTCCAAATGCCAACAAACAACGGTCACAACATTTCAGACACACGCAGTGTGCGCACGAGTTTCTGACAAAATCGCCCCTCCTCCAGAAACACTGAGTGTGCATGGAAGTTTGAAACCTAACAAGCAATTCTGCACGCAAACTGAGATATTTCGTGTGCACTCTTGTAGGATATGAAGACTGCTCGCTCGAAGCAAGGTCATTTGTGACTGGAACTGAGCTGCACAGGCTCACCGGACACAAAGGCTCGGTAACACAAACCACAAACTTGATAACAGAAATTAAATTCAAACGAACATTACTTTCTGATCGAAAGGGGAAGTCACCTCAAAGGTCACGAGAACCGACGTATAAAGCTCACCTCTCCAGGTAATCGTGCGTTCTGTTGCAGATACAGAGTGTTGGCATCGCCTCTGACTGCGTGCACGTCGTGGCGGGGAGTTCCGACAGTGGAGTCTACATCTACAACCTGCGGAACCGCGAGCTCCTCGAGACATTCCACAGTCAGAACTCAGGCCCCGTCAACTGTGTAACAATCACTACGAACCAAGACTTCGTGTTCAGCACTGGACAGGTAACAAAGAACAAATCTGAAGGATGCTCCAAACTAAGTTTCTCAGCCCATGATAGTGAATGAAAACGTTGTTCGGAACAGGTGTAGATCTACTGTTTCCATTGATAGGACCAAGTGGATGTGTGGACATTCTTGAAACGACAGACACACACAGTTCCTTACACGGACGATCACACTGATTTGGTGACGTGTGCATCCATTTCCACGGACGGCAAAAAGGCGATCACTGGTTTGTTTGGATCCGACAAACTACAAAGTCACACAGCCTCAGAAACACGAGTTTCAATGGGACAATGTGTACACAGTTCTCACCTTCAGGTGCTAAAGACTGCGTCGCCAAACTGTGGAACCTGGACATCTGTGATTTCTCCGTCAGTCTGAAAGGACACACTGCCCCGATCACTTGCGCTGAAGTCGCGGACGATGAAGCGTTCGCTGTGACAGGGTCTGAGGACACAACAGTCAAAGTCTGGTCCGTCATCATGGCCTGCGTCATCACGGACTACGTCGTGAGTCAAACAGATTTGGTTGACAGACAGGGTCGTTTCACCATTTGACATGATCGGTGAAATTGATGCACCACCCCACGAGCACGATACAACCAAAGGGCACCTTCCACGTTTCTTTGCAGAACCATGAAAGTCCTATTTGCAACTTGTTCGTGTTGTGTGACAAGGAGAGAATAATGTCTGTGGACAGCAGCAGCACAACTCACATTTGGACGGCGGAGAACGGAGAGACGCTGCGCACGATGACCGGATCCCCCTCCGTTCTCAACCTCTCTCCCAACTGCAAACTCGTCGTGTCCGGGGACGGCTCCGAAACGTTCGTTCTGAAATGAGAAGCATTCAAGAAAACATTGGCATTTTATACCGTAAATTCAATTGTGAAAACTACGAGCGCGATCCACCCACCCAGAATGGGTTCAACACCAGAAAAGGATACACATTGTATTTGTCTCTTTGCAGCTTGAAGATTTGGCAAGTGGAGACAGGAGACCCAGTGCAGACAATAGCTCACAGCGCCCCCGTCACGTGTGTCGGGCACTCAACTGATTCCGAATTCACTGTCACTGGATCGGAGGACATGTCTCTCAAAGTCTGGGAATCGGCGACAGGCAAACTAACCCAGGTGATGACCGCGTGTGGCATGCTACGGAAAACTGTCCTTCTAAAGTTGTAGACTGCAAATGAAAGTTGGAGGTTGGCAACCTCCAGAACAGTTCTCGGCTGCACGTTTCACATTGTCACTGTCTGAACATGCACAGGTGCTTGTTGAACACGAAGACACGATCACTTGTGTTGCTGTTACGGAAGACAATCGCTTCGTCATATCTGGCTCTGCCGACAAAAACTTGCTGGTGTGGAGTTTGTCCACGGGCCTCGCTGAGAACAAATTTGTCGGTCACACAGACAAAGTGACGACCGTGAAGGCCACGAAAGACTCGAGCGTTGCCGTGTCAGGTAAAGTTTTCTTGTCCTGCACCTTTCCGCTCAAGCCTCTTGACAACGATGCAGCTCCACAGTGCAATTTCCACGGACCGAACGGCATGGATAGAACCGCTTACCGCTGGCGCGAGCTGCGACGAATTTGACGCGATCTCTATGTCTGTCTTGCAGGTTCCAAAGATGGCACAATTCGAGCGTGGAGTATCAACCACGCAACAGTGATCACCGTGTTCGACATGCACCTGCCGGTGGCGGACGTTTTGCTGCGCGGAGACGCGAGTCACTTGGTGGTGCGGCTCGACGCGAGCGTACACGCGCCGCTCCTCTGTTTCCACAACACTCCGGCCGGAGACGTCAAGTCGCAGAGTCAAATCTCCATCCAGCTGCCTGCAGGTGAAATAAATAACCATTTGATGGCGCCCTTGCGCGTAGAAACACGCGGCGGGTGAAGCACAGATCAGAACTGTACCTATATGATGTCCCCAGAGACGGCGATGCTGCCGATCAGACCGAGACCGGCGCTGCACAGACGTCCGTCCGCAGTTTTCCCCGTCCCCAAGATCAAACCCGGCAGGGGCGACCGAGCTTCCGTGTCTTCCATCCCTAAAATTATTCAGGTACACAAATTATACATTTCGCCGCAGCGATTCAGTTCCAAAACGGTCACACATGATCCCTTTTTTCAGCTGTCGCCCATCAAACCACCTTTGCAAAGTGTTCGCAAGGTGGTGAAGGTGCAGGAGCGAAACAAGGAGACTCGAGAACAAAGTGCCAACAAAAAAGCCAAAAAACTGACTCGTAGAAAAAACAACGAGGAGGAGAAAAAATCTGCGATCTGCGCCATTCTCTGATTCGCTGGCATCGTTGTGCGTGGTGTTTTGCTTTCTCTCGCGAGCGTGCGTCTACAGACATTTATACGGCGTTTGCATAGGCGCACTTGCACCAGTCCAAGTTGTGTGAGAGCCTACTGTTTTCGGAACTGAGAACGCCAGCGAGAGGGTGGGAGGTCGGGCAACCACCTGAGGTCAAGAAGAGCGACCAAGCCAAGGCTTTGTGGGTTGGCCACTTTTCGTCACTGAATTGTGGCCACCATACCTCAGCTAATTCCAAAAATGTGGTCAAGCTTGGGATTCAGAAGTTTTTCAAGAATTGAAATGCAATTCTTAAAACTTGGATTGATCCGAATCTTGTCATGTGGGATCCTTTATGATCCCAAAGTTGGCAAAAAAAACCTCCATTTTTTCCGTGCTTGTTTCCAAATTTTGTCTGGCTCAGGATTCAACAAAGGATCTCGACTGTCAAACAGAGCAACTTGTGTTTGTCTTGTCATTTAGTATCCTCAACCTCGTCAAGGGCGATGATCATACTGTCTCACAAGATGGTTTCCTGACAATTTAAAACAACAACACATCTTTCCAGTGAATGACACCACAATCTGTCAGTTTTGGTATGTCCGAGGACAAAATGTTATCAGCCATTTTGCCAACGTCAAAAATTTTGGGACCTAGAGGCGCACATGACACCTGAATTTGATCTGTGACAATTGATTGGTTGGTTCGTTGAAAAGTTCACTGGACACCAAAGTAGTGCCGACAACCGACCACTATTGAATTGTTTCATCCGGACACAAATCAGCGGCTCATCGACATCCAACTGGACCCAACTGCTGTGACATAAAAGCCGTACTGTCCCTGCAATGCGGACGCCAGATTTTGCCGTGTTAGAAGTGACGCAGGGATGACAACTAATCTCTGTCCTTGAGATAATTTCAAGTGTGTGTTCAGCTGAGCTGTCCGTTTGCTTCCTTGACAGATTTGACATAAAATTTACAGCATGAAGTCCTCGTGTGACTGTCTCACAATAAACTGTCAAACGAGTTGTTCCTCTTGTCCGTGTTCACCAGCTTCAGGTCTGTTTTCGGCCGGACAGAAAAGCACACCCTGCCTCGTCCATTCCTTCTGACAAAACCACAGGAACTTGGTCAAGTATTCCGATTGAAATGGTCCAACAGTCTTCGTTCAGTCTCTTCCTCAATTTGTTTTCTTGTGAAATTCGTTCCTTTGCTCAGATATTCCTTGAAAATAATTGATTCAAATTTGGCTGCCAGCCACTCAGAACTCCACCAGTCGTCTTCAACACGAGCTAAGTTCCCAGGAGGAATATCTGAGAATCTCCTCGGTTTTGGACATCCATAGTGACTGTCCTTTGCAAAATGTTTGACACCAGGTTTCCCCTGTTTCTTCTGTTGAATATTTTCGTGTATTCGTCGGCACACAACACATTCAAATGCATCCACGAAGTTTGGCTTTGTGTGGTCATTATCGGCACCCCAGCTCCTGGCTCGCATGATGCTCCTGAGATAGTTGTTGTTGACACCTTTCGTTTTGAAGTCTAAATAGGTGTCATACTCATCTTCATTTTCGTGCAGCTGTTTGAGCAAGGTCACAATGTTGATTATCCGTGAATAATTGTCAACTAAAACTGCGGATTTGTTGCTCGGTAGGAAATCCTGAAACATCGACGCACAGCGTTATCAGACAACAAGATTCATTCCAAATTCTCAACAGAAGCAAGAAATCCTTTGAACAATACCGTACCTTCAACGCAGGCGAACCGTACACGATCGGAACGGTACCCAGCTGGAAGGGTCTCCAGAATTTTTCCGTGACGTAATCGGTGCATACAGCGTTTTCCATTGCAATGGTGAACTTGTATTGCGCCAACACCTTGTAAAAATCTGGGTGGTCCATGCCATTCAACGGATTCCGAAGGCTGTGAATGAAAGCAAATCACATGACAAGAAACATACCTTTTTTCAGAGCTGGCGGCCGGTTACCATTTTTGCTTCCCTTCTTACAAGGGGGCTTCGACGAGACGTTGGGCACGCGAACGAGCACAAAGTTTGCGAAATTTCTTGTGTGATGAGCCACCTGTGACGGAAGTACGAAGGTATAGTTAAGAAGGAGGAACTGCCTGGTTGCAGCGTGTACGTTTGCTCACCGTGTGTGCCGCCATGCAGGGCAGCTGCACACACTCCATTGAAAAGCATGGGAATTTGGCCAACTTTGATTTCCAAAATATCTCAATCATATGGCTTCAACACAAAAATACTTCAACACAAATATCAACTGAGATGTTTTCTGCAAGATTCCATGAAAAATTGCAACTTTAGAGCAGAACAGCATCACAACAAAAACCAAATATTTTATTCATATAAAAAATGAATTTCTACCACAAAACAAAAACATTGAAGAAATTTTCAGAAAAAAATTATTTTGAGGGTTTTTTTTTGCAAGTTGAAGTTGGCAAAATTCCTGTGCTTTTCACAAGGGAGTGTGTGCAGCCTCCTTGCAGGGCGCAAAACACCAGCCGCACATCAATGCGGGACCAGTCGCTCCTGTTCTTAGAACTCCGTGGACGGACCACAAACAACACACAAAGCGTCTCTTGCGTCGAGTGGTCTCAGAACTGTGCCGCATGCAACTTTTACACAAGAACAGGCACAAAGCGAAAAACACATACTGCCTTGGCAAATCCTTGTTGTGCTCGCAAGCACCAAACGAGTCCACTTTGATGTGTCTCTGTAACATCTGCACAAAATGATCTCGATCTGAAGGAGTGTTGCAGTCGCTTTGCACGTAACTGACGAGGGCCAGGTTCTCTTCCCGGATCAGGCGTGACTTTTCTGAAGTTGCAACACGATATCGCTCGCTCTCCAAATCCGTGATCGATCCCAAGAACAGCGTCGTCAAAGGCATGTCCGATTCTCTCCTGAACAAAACACAAGGTGAACGGAAATCAAGCATGACCACAGAACTCAAATGAACAAAGAGGTTGCACACGTGAAACACGAAGGAATTGCCTAACAACACGAAAGCAGAGGAAGGACCCCGATGCGTCGCTGACCATGATGTCAAGGGAGGGGACCCCAAAGGACCGATCCAGTTGGGTCTCCATGACCGAGCCAGTGGGAGGCTTCCGGCGAGTTGCAATAATTCAGCTTCAGTGCTCCCCAAGCCCCAATACAAACTCTTGCAGAAGGGACTGATTACGCCACTGAAGGTGTGTCTCCAGCTGCATTGAGACATCACGAAACAGCTCGAGTGAGCTCCAGCTTCTGTCGAGGGCAGGTTACGTTCAGCGAAGATATTACGCCTGTTTTTATTTATCATATCTTCGAATTTAACCACGACACCTTGTTTGAACAAAAAGAAAGAATAGAATTCCTCTCGACAAAAGCGTGAACTTTGAATGGCATCGATTACGAAATGTTCGGAGAAACTTTATCCTGCATTTCTTGATGCAATTGTTTCTCGTCTTTTTCAAACATTCTTGGGCCTTGCCCTGTTCCCCTTTTTTAGAGTTTGCTTCAAACACACGCAGATGGATCCAACATGACTGCAGGTGAAAGACAAGGGACATGCATCCCGGTGTTTGCCACAAAGTAGTGTGAAACTTCACCTGAATGTTGAAGTGTGATTGAACAGTCGCATAACTTCTGTCTGTGAGATCAGGTGGTTGTTCTTCGGAGACTCTTCGTGCAACAGGGCCCACTCGTCATCTTCGTGTCGAGGCAACGGCAGGTCCCACGTCCGAAAGTCCGTCCCGTAGAACATAAATGCCTGCAAGGTTTCCCGGTTTGGGTACCGTATCCACCGTGTTCAAGACGCACTTTTTGCCCCGAAATTTGGCATCAAATGACAGCGTGTCTTGTACGTGGGTGTGACTGGCACACGGGTGAATACGGTAATGAAGTGAAGAGTTCTGCCACCACGTGTCAGCAAGAATAAAGCACCTGTCGGTACACATACGTGCCTCGCCCCCGGCATCAGCAACCAGGGCATGATGGGATGGGATGGGATGGGATGGGATGGGATGGACCAGAGAGTATTTGAAAGGATGTCTTGGCTGGGCTGCTAATTTTGCCAAAAAATTTTGGCTTCAACCAAGCACACAGTGCTCTTGCCCTGAAGGGACATCGCACCACCATGGATCACATTCTCCCCCAACCGCACCCTTTGCAGAATAAAATTCCTCAAGGCTCTGAAAATTTATGAAAGGATTTCGCGTTCCAAACAAGAACGCAAACAGTACAATGGCCGCTCCAACGGAAACATTTGGCCTGACCTTGGACCTGTGTTACTTCGTTCACCAAGGCTGTCAACCTGAAACTTTTCAGCCCAGGCAAAAAACAATTGAGGTTGCCTCCGTCCCTGTCAACAGAATCCAGTCTGTGCTGAACGTTGAACCCCATGTATATCCTTTTCGGATACTCGAAAGTATTCTTCCAACAAACGGTGTCCGTACCAGTACAGAAATTTGACAGGAAATCGCAAGAACACCGAATGATTACCCGCGTTTTGGGGTGCTTCTTGAACTTTCTGTCCACGGAGAAGAAGCAGCTGACGTTTCCGCATTTCTTCACGCGCCCTCGTTCACCGGTGAAGCCGGTCCACCACACAATAATAGGGCTTTCCTCCTGCATGTCGAGCTGGTTTCCGTGATTTTCTGAGAGATGACTGTGTTCTGAAATCGGCAAAGGGAAGGTGATGCGTTTTGTTCAGCTGACGTCATCAATCGCACTGATGTCGCATAACGCAGTACCTTCGTCAAACGAGGAGAAAAATGCAATATCTTCCTCTGGAAAAAGTCAGCTTTGTTTGCGCATTCGTTGTTACTGGGTGTGTTCTTTGGTGCTTTGACAACAATGCACGGGTCGCGCACTTGACAACTCCAAATTACGCAGAGAACTTCGACCCAAATGATCTGGGTGCTTTGTTCGGAGGTGCAGTTTTGTTGAGTCAAGAGGAAACAGCAGTTCCCAGGGGCGGAGTCAGGAAGCGCTCGGAGGGAAACCACAGGGGGACCCTCAACATGTCAGTGCTCACATGTGACATCGGTCTCTCCTTGCTGTAGTTCAGACTGTTCTCACTCTTGATCTGTGAGAAAATCCTTGTCCAGTTTGTCTGATCACAAATCACCCACCAATACATTGACAACAAATGGAATGGCTCAGAATCAATCAGAATGGCTGCTGGAAGAACTTTCTCAGATCTTCGTTGGTTCACCCCATTTCCACTCTTGATACAAACTGTGAAAAAAACCTTGTCCCATCCTATCTGATGACCTCCAATCACTCACCAATAATTCTGACAACCATTAAATGGCTACAGACAAGTGTCACATGATCTTTTCTTTGATCTTCCTTCAACCATACCACTCACGCTCATGATCTTGAGAAAATACTTGAAAAATTACATCTGGTCACTTGCAATTGTTCAACACAAAAGCTCAGTATCAATCAGGGGCAAGTGCCAGACAATCCTTCCTCAGATCCTGATCAGTTTATGACCATGAACAGTCTTGACCTGAGAAGAGAAAACCTTTTCTGAAGGCTTCGGTCCTCTAATTGTCTTTGGGGTGGAGTACTCAGTGATGAGAGGTGCAGGGGAAAAGGCCACGGTATCCCTTCAAAAATGTCCCACTTTTCAGGTGATTTGAGGAGGTTGTGCTGTTGTAGGGAGCTCAATTTTGAGCGACCAAAAGAGGGTGGCTGAAACAAATCACCCACAGGTAGTGCCTACCAAAAGTATGTGTATTGAGTGTAGCAGTTTCATAGTGAAGATAAATTTTAAATTTGGATCTTTTGGGTCTTTTTGAATTTGTATAGGTCAAGAATAATGTGTGAGTAAGGAATTCATCAAGTTTAAATTTTTAGGTTTTTGAGGGCAAAAAGTTCAAATGTTTGGAGTTGCTAAATTGTGGACTTCACTGTTCAAAGTAGGTGATATCTCAGAAAGTATAAACATATGTGATTGAGGATATTTTTGATGAAATGAAGTATATTGATTGGGTGTTGGACTGGTGTCATTTGTTTTTCATTTTCAAAAGTTTAAATATGGTTTTTAGGTGGCACCAAAGTTTGGGCACAAAGTTGGGATTTGTGGAAAGTGTTCAAAACAGACATTTGGCAGAAGATTTTGGCAAGCTTTATGTGCAATTTGGTGGTAAGTTGGAATGTACAGACAATTTCTAAGCATGAATATTTATTTACATCTGCTTATTTGTGTTTGGGTCACTGTGTTCAGGAAACTGTATTTGGGTCACTGTGTTTTAGGTCACTGTGTTTGGGTCACTGTATTCAGGCCACTGTGTTCAGGTCACTGTGTTTGGGTCACTGTGTTTTGGTTGCTTGCATCACCGCGAGCTCCATGAAGCTATTTTCTCAACCACACTCTGCTCTTCTCTGATCTACAAGGGTTGGGGTGGTGGGGTGCACACATAGAAGGGTACACACAGGGAGTTCCCAGAGAGGGGGTCACACAGGTCGTCCCAGGTCGCGAACCCATCAAATCAATCATGTGACAGCTTCAATTTGTTGGGCCAAAGGACCTTGTGACCCCACGCGTGTGACCCTTACCCCTCTGTGCCCCTCCTCGCCCAACGTGTGCCAGCCAGAATTTCACTTTCGATGCCCACAGGTGACAAATTCGGTTTGCCTGTGCAGCTTCCTCGACAAATTTGAGCAGCTCGAATGGCAAGCCGAATTTAAATCACCCCAAAACAGCTACGTTCTGAAGAAAGGACATCGTACGAGCACAAAGCACTCTTTCTGTGGGTTCCCGACTTGTTTTTCGTGGGGATCTTCGCCTCGTTTGCACGGATCCGTGCCTGGTTCCATCACAATTACCCGCAGAATCGATGTACGGCAAAATGTCGAAGTACCATTTTCCATACCAAACAATGTTTGAGCAACGCGGTGCATCATCCACGCTCTCCGAGGTCTCAAAAGATCGAACTGGATGATACAGCATCTGAAAACAGAAAAAGCATAGCTCCATGGAGCTCGCGCTGATTTGAGGAAATTCTGAGTTCAGTTGCTCTGATTTCGGTCACCCTGATTTTGGTCACCTTTTTATCAAATTTCTTGCCATACTACTCAACATTCACAACTTGGAAACTAATTTAACACACACCGAAATGGAATGAAATTGACAAAATAGAACTTTTTCACATTGTTTCACATCAACATCCACATATTGACCAAAAGAATTGCCCAAAATCCATTTTTACATTTTCTATTAAAAATGACTTTTCAACCCTACTTTGGCCCAACTTAACTCTTTCTGCCCCATGCCTGTGTCACTTTTGCGGCATCGTAGTACCAAGCCTCTGAGTGCAGGGCAGGGAGAGGTGGAGGCTGGAGGGCATGAGCTGTCACATATATCACGATAATGGGACCCTCTCTTCACCCTCCACTCTCTGCCCTAGTTTCTGTATTTCATGTTTGTATCATGTTCATACAAGTGTTAGAAAATTCAGATTTTCAGATCTAAGTTTCTCGATAGATCTATGTATGCATGTGAAAAATTATTTGATCTGAAATTTTAACCTGGGCTTTCAAACTTGTAAGATGTAAGAGTTATTTGAAATTGATCAGAGACTACATTTCAAAGATCAAAAAAAAATTTGAAGCCTTCATTTTGCCATACCAAGTGAGGAATTAAATATTTTAAAATGTGTCAAAGTGGTTGAACAGGGGTGAAATGTCAAGATTTCAAGATCTGAAT
>JAAUXT010150748.1_pt1:7500-16229 | contig 16229 bp, 25 predicted proteins | sample 7278171 | NCBI WGS metagenome assembly JAAUXT01 (sample SAMN14350112, study PRJNA611818) | marine sediment metagenome | isolation source: surface marine sediment (1.8m) | place: French Polynesia: Moorea | collected 2018-08 | reverse complement strand
CCACCAGGGGGTGCTGGCCTCTACAACCAATTTTAAATATTCTAAATATTTTTACAATAAATATTTACATATATTAGACAGGAAATAGATGCATAATATCAGTTTTGTGCTGTTTTGCTGGTAATTTCCCAGCATTCCCTCCCCCCCCAGGGGTGATCACGTGACCCCTTGTGATTTTGCGCTCAGTTTGACTGTCATGGCGTCAAATGTTGGATGTGCAACCAGACACATTTCACCAGAAGAGATTGATTTACTGAGTTTTCTCAGACAAAACATCGCGAGGTGAATTGCCATTGAGGCCCACACCCAGGGGCTGGCTAAGATGCACCCCCAGGTCATCCACGCTGTCATTCGTTACTTTAATTTGGGAGCGGCCAGTAATCGAAACTTCGACCATTTGGTGTGGTGGATCGCCCACGGGCAAGACTAGGTGAGTGGTTCACAAGTCACTCCACATGTACTCCTGAGGCATAAAAAACTTCAGTCCTCTGGTTTGTCTGACTCCTGGAGAAAAAGCCTTAGACGAGGAGTAATGTCCATGGGAATGTTCACACACTGTTGTTTCTAGAGTCACTAATTGTGAACTTAAAAGAATTTGAGTTTGTGATTGATGCTGGTGTTGTCGTCGATACGTGATGGCATTCACGCTGGCAGCGTCATCGAGGTGCGGCGGCGGGTGTTGCTGATGGCGTTATCGACGCGCAGCGGCGTTGGAGCCAGTGACATCATCGATGTGCGGCGACGTGAGATGGGGCTCCGTGGCGCCATTGGTTCTGGAGATTCCAATGTAAAACCGGGCCAGGTGCCCCTATTTGTTTACTACCGAGTTGCGGTATTGTTTAGCAAGTGGTACATCTCGAACAGAGCTGTTGGGATTGTTTGACTCCTTAATGGAGTGTGTTCCATTTATCAGAATTCTGAGCAACGTTTGGTGCTTTGTGTTTAGACAGTTTGTTGTGTAACATAAGGTTGTAAGTCTGGCTATTATGTGTGGCCAGAGTGGTAGTGTGTTGGAGGGAGGCAAGGGTGGCTGCTGATGTATGGTCAGTCGGACCAGTGCCTTCCAGAAGCGAGAAGTTAGTTTGCATAGCAGGAAAGAGAAAAATAGAGAAAGAGAAAAAAAAGGAGAAATTGAAAAAAAATAGGAGAATAAGTGACAATAGTTTGGTGTTATTATGATGCGGCTACTGGCCTTTGTGATATGGAGCACCCTGTGTAGCCTAGTGGTTGCTGGATGTGAGCAACAGGCGGCAGGGAGCGGCGGCATCAGGGCTGTGTTAGGTGGCGTCATTGTTTGGTTGTGGCATCGCTGTCATCGAAGCCAGTGTCGGAGTGCTGTTGACAGTAGCCGAGGACTAGTGCACGTGGATTTGGAACTCGGTGAGAACGCAGGGTCCGAGGGCTCGATTGAAGACAGCGGCACTCCCATGTGATGCGTGTAAGTTAAAAATGAAATATGGCATGTAGTTGGTACAGTAGTTTGGTGCAGGATACATTGCATACTCTGCAGGTATATACAAAATCAGGGTCTTGACGTCGCAAGATGGTGTGTTCTCGGGTGGATTGTTTCGCCACCAGCTGTGGAGGAGGCAGAACAGTTTTCGGTTGTGGGCGAGTTCGCGCCTTGGCAGGGGGTGCCAGCTGTGGCAAGACTTCGTCATCATGTTTCGTTGTTTCTGTGGCTCGCTTGTTGAACAAATCGGATAGCTGTACCTTGTGTTTGGTGAATAACCACTGCAGGTCCGGTAAGTGCTCGTCACGCATGTACAGTTGACTGCGACCAGGGAGGATGTTAACCGACGTGTTGTCAAGGATCAACTCCACAGGTTCCGCAAGTTTCAGGTGTTGCACATTGCGCACGAGTCGTGTCCTAGTGTCTGAGTGGAAAACCTCGAAACAAGTATCAGATATCTTGAGAGTTATGTGGAACCCAGGGTTCCATAGCGGTTCATGTTTGGCGCAGTTGCAATGCATAATGTGCACTAGATCACCAACTTCAAGTGACGGTTGAACTGCTGTTGGGCACTTTGCATTGCGCAGGCATGCCAAAATTGTAATTGCGGTGTGCTATACCAAAGGCTAGCTGCATCTGTGCTACATCTAAAAGGCCATGCTTGGGATTTCTAAAGTCACATGTTAGAGTGGGTAAGAGGGTGTCAATGGCATAAGTGGGATCCTGACCAGTCACCAGAAAGTGTGGTGATTCGCCCGAAGAGGTGTGGGGCAATGTGCGGTATGCGCGTAGGGCACCCGTCACTGCTGGTAGCCAGCAGGCTGTTGGGTTGACGAGGGCTGCGTTCCGCACCACTGAGTTGAGGTATCAATGAAACCGCTCCAGGACCCCGTTAGACTCAGGATGGCGTGGAGCGATTCATTGATGGTGAATATTGAGCTGCTTCAAGAAGGTGTCGAAGTAGATCTTACCGAACTCAGGTCCGTTGTCTGACACAATCTCTCGCACGTTCGGTGCTGTGGCGAGAATTTTCATGACAGCTGCTTGGACACATTCAGTGCTCTTGGCGTGTATCAGTTCGGCCCAAGGGTACTGGGTGGCCAGACAAATACCTGTCATTACACCGATGTGACCTTGAGAGCTGTTATGTGTGAAGCCCACGCAGTCAATGGCGATCCTGGTCCACGGCACATTGAGTGGGCAGTTGTGTTTGGACAGAAATGTATGTTGTTTCAGAGAGCAAAGTTGACAAACATTGCACCCACGCACATACTTATGGACTGTTGTCTACATGTCTCACCAGTAGACTCGCGTGGCAAGTGCATTGTATGTGCAAGCTGCTCCAGGGTGCTGAAACTCAAGATGAACGCTGCGCACAAGAGTTAATGCCAGAGATTGTGGAATGACAAGGGCCAGATGAGTGACACCGGAGACCTGCATTAGATGATAAAGAATGCTGTCTTTCATCGTGAATTGTCAGCGGGTTCTGGGATCTGTGTCAAAAGAAGTGAAGATGCGCTTACAGTAAGCATTAGTTCTCTGTAAGTGGCGAATGTCCTCGGTTGATAGTTTGATCAATGCGGGCTCAGTTGTCTGGATAGCGGCGACGGTGACATCTTCTGGATCATCAACCTGTTCAACAGTCAAGGGTGTGAATAATTGGGGGTCAACCAACTGGGTGAGGCAGTTGCTCAGGTTCTTGGATGTTTCAACCCATTCGAAAGAGATGTCGTATTCCTGGATGTTGATTGACCAATGGTTAACCATGTCATTCTTCGTTGTGGCCTGCAGGAACCCTTCAAGTGGCTTGTGGTCACACATGAGCTTCACCTTGCAACCTGTAATGAAAACCTTGTAAAACAAAATTGCAGCATAGACCGCGTACGCCTCCTTGGTGAACGCAGCCCATTTGCATTGGGTTTTAGCAAAGGCTTTTGAGAAGTAGCTGATCAGAGCATTGTCTTGTAGGAGCACGGCTGCCATGTGGTGCTTGGAAGCGTCGGTGTACAAGGTGAATGGTTGTGTTGGGTCTGGAAACCGCAAAACTGTGTTCTGAAGAAGTGATGCTTTCAAAGAGTCGAAGGCCTGCTGGCACAGTGGTGTCCAAAACTCCAGGATGCTGGCCTTCTTTTTGCCTTGCACCTTCAGGATGAGGTCTTGAATGGGTTGAGCGATCGCAGCGTAGTGGGGCACATGGTCTTGCAGAAAGTTGGTAAACCCTAGAAGACTGCGTACTTCAGCAACTGTTGTCAGTGGTGCCAGTTTTGTCACATCCTGGATTTTGGATGGTGTTACCAAAATGCCTGTGCTAGAGAGCATGTGTCCTGCAAACTCAATGGTTTGTTTGAAAAAGGAACATTTGTTCAGTCAGAATTTGAGGCGACTCGTACGGATGGCCTGAAACAGTTGTTGGAGATCGCGGAGATGCGCTTCATTGCCCTTCAACCCAGTGAGGATGTCGTTGATGTAGGGATTGGAGGCTGGAACCGCTGCAAGATGTGTGGAAATGACACGCTGGAATACTGCAGGGGAGATTTTGAGGCCTTGGGGTAAGAAGCAAAATTGGAATTTCCCAAATTCGCAGCTGAAAGCGGTGATATGGCGTGATGCCTTATCAATGCGTACAGTGTAAAAAGCATGGTACACATCGGTGGCTGAAAAGACGTCACATCCGATGTAAGTGCCCATGATATCTGAAATACGTGGCATTGGAAATGTGACATCTTCCACAAAGGAGTTCAATCTCCAAAAGTCTACTACCAAACGCATGCCCTTGCTTTGGTGAGCTTCACCCAGATCTTGTGCATCCAGCTTCTTGGGAACAGCCATAGCCGGGCTGTTGTATGCACTGGTGGAGCATTCGATGATGCCAGCAGCCATCAGGTTGTTCAATTCCTTTTCCATCCACTCGCGGTACTTCAACGGTGTTCGATAGTTGGGAGAGTGGACCAGGACCTGTCATGTAAGATGGATGGTAACATCGTCGCAGTTTGCAGTACCTACATCAGTGGGTGAATGCGAGAAAACGTCGGTGTATTCTAACAATAGGGCGTGGAAATGATCATGGATCTCAGGAGGTGTTGAGGCGCAAACACATTCCACGGCTGGCGCAAAGTCAGTTGAGGAATCTGCTACAATCTCAGCCTGTGTGGAAGCAATCAGGATAGCAACGTTTATCTTCGGGTTCAACATAAACTGGTGCATGAACGTTTGATGAACTGTGCTAATGGGCATCGATCGCTGTTGGGTGTCGCAAAGGTGTCGGGCTCCGTCTGAAAATGAAATTGCCAGTTGTTCGCGTGAGAGGAAATCCAATCCAAGGATCAGTGAAGTAGGCAATTTGTCCACAACAAGTGCTTCCAAATGACGTGGCCATTGGTCTTCAAAGGAGATTGTTGCTTGAATGCGGCCCAACAGCATCAATGCTTGACCACCGATGCCATGAATTACAATGGCTCTCCTCAGGGGTTGCAATTTGGTGCCCATCAATGCGGCCTGTGATGGTGTGATTAACGATGTAACGGCACCTGTGTCAGCAAGGAGATGAGAGGGTTTAGTGGTGGTCATAAAATGGTACAGAAATAAACACATCAGTTGTTCGTGCATCATATTGACCGTCACTACTTCTGGAATCAGTCATTCCAATGTGTTTGAAGTGGCTGAGGAGGCGGTGGCGGATCCTGCAAGAGTAATTTGCTCGTCAAGACACGTTTTGCTGCCTCTGTTGGGGCATTCCACGGTGTCGTGGCAGTTGTTGCCACAAAGGCCACATTTCTTGCCCTTGCAAGAGTTTCTGTAGTGGTCAACGAGGCTCTCCATCTTCACAGGGGAATGGCACCCCAACCATGGACAATACATCCTGTTGCTACAACACATACTATCATTGTGACCAATGACCTGGTGAAAATCACACCAAAGATTAGGGTCTCTGGGGTGCTGCTGATCGTCGTCAGAGCATGGAGCTGGCCGTTTCCTGGGTGAAGTGGTCCGGGCCGCTGCAACCTGCAACTCAGAACTCGCGGGGGGTGACAGAATTTTGGAATTCAAGGTGAATTTTCGTGCGCGGTCCATAAGTTCTGAAAGGTGGACTGTGTAATCCCGCATTCTCGCTATCTGTTTGGTACGGAAAGGCTCGTATTCGTTGTCCAACCCATCGCAATACCTTTGAAGAAGGTCGATATCATCAGTGTCCGTAATTGACTTGGTTCTGAAAAGGTACTCACGGAATTGTGCATTATAGTCCTGGATCGGACCACTGTTCTGACGGAGCTGTCAGAATGCCGTGATAAGATCCACCACATCAGGGGTGTCACTTAGTTCACGAACTAGGGTCGTGCAGATTTCGGCCCACGATTTTGCATTGCGGATGTTGTGAAGCACGTTTGTCCAAGCAGATCCAGACAGTTTGATACCAAGAATAGAGCGAGCATGCGAAAGATCATACCCAGAGCCCATGAACAGCTGATCCATCTGGGCTATCCATCGAGAGAACTCACGAGGATAAGCGGAGTTGAAAACTGGTACAGCGCAGAACATTTCCTGTTCGAGGTGTTGCAAGCGGTTATGGTCAACGCGGGAAAAGAGGGTGTTAGGAGGCGGTGGGGTCAGGGTGGATGGGGGTGCCGAGGGCAGTTGGGGGTTGGGGTTAGATGGTGGGGGCGGTGGAATGGAGCTAGGGGGTGTTGGTTGTGAGGTTGGAAGGTTGGAGAGTTGTGAGTAGCAGTTGTGGGAGGGGGTGGTGCTGGGTGAAGCGGGTGGAATTGGAGGCGGTGAGGGGAATGATGGGGGTGGTGGCAGTGGGGGTGATGATGGGGGTGGTGGCAGGGGCGGAGGAAGGTGGAAGGGTAGGGGAGGAGATGCAGGTGCAGGCGGTAAGGAAGGAACGGGGGATGGAAGTGGTGGGGCGGCAGTGGGAACGGAAAGGGTGGTGGAAAGGGGAGTGTTGGGGATGGATGGGGGGTTGTTTGGAGGAAGGAGTGGGAGAGGTTGAGGGGTGGATGTGTTAGTGGTTTCGGGAAAAAGACCTCTACGGGCAGGGCAAGAAGTTAGGTTGTTAATATGTGAGGCCAAAACAGCATACGTGCCCAGTACCGTGTACCAAGCCATGGCGTCCGATTGTGCTGATGTGAGTTGCACTCGGGTATGAATGTTGTTTTCTATCTCCTGTAAAAGCAGGAGACAGTTTGGCAGCGATGTGCTGCGGCTTGTGAGTGCGTGAGCAATCTTAGTTTCCAGGCAATGGAGTTGATTGTGCGTGAGCACCTCATCATAATCGTGAGGTAAATGCTCACTGAGTGGTACCCATCCTTTGTTTAGCTGGCCTCGAATAGTATCCTGAGGCATAGGTGGAGCAGTTGGCTCGAGTGGGGTCGGGTGATCGCGAACCGGGAGTAATGATCTGACAAAACGACCCCCACATATACGAGACACGTGTACGAACAGCTCGAGCGAGATTCGCGAACACGTGGAACCTCGATGGTGGAGGAGCTGTGATGACTGTCACCTCTTCCAAATCAAGTTGGTGCTCCCCTTCGTCAAAAACGTGGTCATCCTCCTGACGCGATCTCGTCAGAGATGCACGCCTCGCATAAGGCTGATCAATGCGGCGCGGCATTGCCATTGTGGTCGGTAACAAAATGGAATGTGCTCACCGATTGGAAGTCGAAGTTGCGTGTGAAGTTTTTGGTGGCGTAATCCACTGCTGCTGAGAGCTGTGCGAATTCCCGTGCTCTGATTTAGGTGAGCGGACCCACTGTGTAAATGCTAGGTCTGAGTTTGATCTTTAGTCAACAATTTTGGAGCTCTATAATTTTGCGCGCGATTTTGTGCACTGACTCGGGAACGAAATCCATTGGTGTGGGAACCAATGTAGTGATATCACAAACACACTGGTTGGTATCTCGGGTGAGACTGGCACGGTGGCGCGAATCTCTATGTTTATTGAATGTACGGTGCTGCCACCTGGCAAGCGGTGCCGGTGGTGGTTCTAATTTCACGGCTGGTGTGTCACACCACAAAGATCAATATTGAATCAGCTGACAAACAATTCAGGGAGGCAAAGTCTTGCTGAAGTCGAAGTTGCGGACTGGTGTCCTCACGTAGCGTGTTACCACATAATGTGAAACCATGCCAACAGACAAACATCGCACAGTTTGATTCGCGGTCTGAAGTCTCAGTTGATTTGACACTGGTCGAACGTCAACACTTTGATTGCAGTGAATACACACGTCCACGCTGATCATGTGACAGGGTCGGGAGAAATTAAGAAACAGATTGACGGGGTGAGTAGCCGCAACACGGGTGACTCCCATCAAACGCTCAGGTCCAACAATTCCACAACACACACATGCTGATGCCGAGTGATTGTTTGAGGTGGCGAAACTTTCAGGGGTTGCTGAACACATTGGGCCCGTCGCTGTTTTCAGGTTCGGAGTGTGATCGGGAGTGACAGCGGCGCGCAGGCGGACGTGCACAAGGCTCACGGTGAGACTGTCGAGTTTGGGCCGTTCCAGCTCGAGTGCCGCAGCACACCCGGGCACACCAACGGTAGGTACACCCATGAACTGATTCCAAAAGAAGCCTTGCGTTTCCTGTTGTAACTGTCATCAAGATTGTGTGTCAGCGTCTTCAGCTTTGGTGGGTCTGATGTTGCGTTTACCATATGTGCAGGGTGCATGACGTTTGTGTGGCACGAGAAAGGAATGGCATTCACCGGCGACGCGCTTCTCATCCGGGGCTGCGGCAGAACTGACTTTCAGCAAGGTGAGCCAACCCAGCTGGTTTTGAAAGGCAGAGAAAAGAGATTCGCTGATATTCGCTGGAAAATACTCGATGATTGACCCGCGTATTTTGCTTGTGCTCAAAGGTGACTCCAAGAAGCTGTACGAGTCGGTTCACAAACAGATCCTGTCGTTGCCAGGAGACACACTCCTCTATCCAGCCCACGACTACACAGGTGCAACAAATAAAGACCTTTTTCTCAGCCAGTCGATTTCAGATTTGTCGCATTTCTCCGATTCAAAGCAAAACAAATTTGGCTGACCAAAGACCTGATGCTGGCCAACTTGCGTCCCCCCCCCCGCCCCACAAGCACTTTACGAAGACTGCTTTGCTCGACCCGTGACGAAACGTCTGTTCTTGGTGTGGTGCAGGTCAAACGGTGACCACAGTGCAAGAAGAGCTGGAACACAACAGGCGCCTCACGAAAACGGAAGATGAGTTCATCGGCATCATGCAGAACCTCAACTTGCCCTACCCAAAGCAAATAGGTGAGTTC
>JAAUXT010150748.1_pt1:0-2500 | contig 16229 bp, 25 predicted proteins | sample 7278171 | NCBI WGS metagenome assembly JAAUXT01 (sample SAMN14350112, study PRJNA611818) | marine sediment metagenome | isolation source: surface marine sediment (1.8m) | place: French Polynesia: Moorea | collected 2018-08 | reverse complement strand
CCAGGAAACAGCCGTATGCCGACAGGATCCCGTCGGGAAGACGAACGCCCATAGCAACGGCACGCAGCGCCATGGCAATTGACAGGTTGCCACCGGCGCTGTCTCCGCACACGCACACTCGTTGCGCCGTTGTGCCTGTTAGGATTGTGCAATGAATGGATCACAAAAGAATATTGGCACGTGACACTGTATTGGTCCAATGAAAACAAACACTGTTGTCGGTTTCATTCATAATTTGACTGGTGTAATATCCATTCACTAGCAACGCTTGTCGTGACATTCGTGCCTGCACACCACACAGAAACAAAGTGAACTGCGTTACCAAGGAGATGCGCGTTTTTCAGGGCCCAGCAGTACGCGTAGAAGACTTCCTCGAGTTGCCGAGGGAATGGATATTCGGGCGCGAGCGAGTAGTCAACACTGAGGATGGGGACGTCCAGATCCTTCGCCCAGGTACGCAGGTAGACCTGACCGGAAAAATGGTAAATCGGTAATTTATTTATCTGCCGATTTGATCACACAAACGACTGTGCAAGACCACAGGTTTTCGTGTTTGTGTTGCAAATTCGATTGCGGTGTGCTGAAACAGCACAACTTCAGACGTATTGTGAAATGTGTTGACACTCCAAGTTCCAACACTTGAAATTATTGTGTGTGTGTGTGTTTGTGTGTGTGTGTGTGACAAGACCTCGTGAGAAGCGGAACTCTGTGCGACGAAACCACCGCCATGGCAGTGGATCAGCAGGCAGTTAGACTTCTCTATCGGCTCCGTGTAACCCTTGCGAGACTTATCTCGTTCCGATTTACTCAACCAAATCTCCTGCAGAATCCGGAAAGAACAAAGATCAGTGAAACACGTTCAGACACAAAACAATGAAAATCTCAGAGGCGAAGTTTCCTGTCACCTTGTGTTTGGACACGAGCAATAGTGTGTGGGTCGGTTCTTCACACCTCACAGCACCTGAGAACCACTTTCCTCACCTGCCCCTCGCGGAGCTTGGAAGAGATGAGACGCGTGGAGACGGGCGCGGGGCCACTGTGCGCGCACGGCGGTGTGATCTTGATGTAGTTCTCGCCATCTTTCATCGGAAGCTCGAAGCTTTCTGGTTGAATCTGAATCACCTTGTCCACAGCAACCGCTGAGCACACCATCCGTGGAACCGACTGCAGAGAAACAGTGAATTTCACATTGAACGACTTGGCTTCCCATTGGGTTGTCAATGAGCTCAAGTGAAAACGACACGATAAAACTTACGTGCACAAAATCATTTTCAGCGATGGCCCAAAACGCCTTGCAGAACTTGATGTCTCCACTTCGGGTCACATTCACAATCTGCAGAACCAGCGAAAGAAGAGACAAGCTCATCGTCTCTCTCTTCGAGGTTTTCCTTTCATTCGACTTTGTTGACAAATCGATCAGTTTGCCTGCTCGCGCACCTGCTCAGCCCTGAGTTCCGGGTTCATGATGTACTTGCTGCCTCCATACATGGAACTCGCGAGTTTCATCAGTGACGAGTTGCGTTCGTACCCCTCCGAGTACGCGGCCATCGCGAGCGACACCGTCATCAGGGGGCGCACCATCGACTCACAGTACTGAAAACACAGATTCGAACGACTTGAACTTTCGCCCAGATAAGCGATCCCAAAACTCACCCGTCACAACACAATGCAGCAGCTTTACGACAGCTCTTTTGGACAGATGACTGTTTTATAAGCACACAAGGAAGTGCATCTTTTCACTCAGATACGGAAGGAGTTGTGAAAACTTTGGGTCACACTTGAGGCCTGTGGTCTTGTAGGTGACCGTGTGTTTTCCTTGGGACAATCGACAAACTTTTCAGAAACGTCATTCTTCTGCTTCAAAGTCACACAAAAATGAAAGACAAGAACAACGAGTCCACAACACCGTACAGCAGCCATTGTGCTCTTGACAACATCGTTCCAGCAAACAGGTTTAGGCTAACTACCGGCCAGAAACTTACTTTGCCAGACAAACCATTGGTAACCTTTTATGCAGGAGTGGTGGGGTGAAGTAACTGACAATTGGTGTGCCAATTCGGGGGGGGGGAGGTAAGGTAACCAACCATTCATTTGGTGATTGGTAGCTTTAGACTTTTCAGGGGCAAAGCAACCAATGATTGCTCCACTGCCCCACCAGTAAACTAACCACACACACACGCACGCACACAAACACACACACAGAACAACACCATCGCGATTGCACTGAAAAATTTCATTTGAACACTCCAAAACAAGAGAAGCAGTGCTAAGGCAACTGCGGGTGCGATGTCCCCCTTTGATCTTCAGGATGTCAACATGTTTTTGTTGATGGGTAAATGTTACGAGGGATATTGACTGCAAATGTGATGGTTGCTAGGGAGGTTGTCATGGACATTCTTTTGAAACTTGACTGGAAACTACTTTCAAATACCTTTCATATGAGCCATATATTATGTCTCTATCATGAAAAGAACCTGAGATTTGGCCATTTGCATCTGGT
>JAAUXT010088134.1_pt1 | contig 16230 bp, 18 predicted proteins | sample 7278171 | NCBI WGS metagenome assembly JAAUXT01 (sample SAMN14350112, study PRJNA611818) | marine sediment metagenome | isolation source: surface marine sediment (1.8m) | place: French Polynesia: Moorea | collected 2018-08 | reverse complement strand
TCCTGAAGAAATATTCTATCATCTTTGCCAAAGGTTATTATCAACTCAGATAGGTAGTCACTCCCTCTTGGTTGTGTGAAACATTGTGAAGATCTGGTGTAATTTGTCAGAGCAAACACCAAAATTCATCGATTTGTGACATCGTGCGAGACCTATAAAATTGTTCCACCAGAGTTTTTTCTGCTCGGTGGCTTCATAGCGTGTGTGACAGACTTTTGTCTCCTCGTGTGGGACTCAGAGAGAGAGAGAGAGAGAGAGAGAGAGAGGGAGAGGGAGACAGAGAGACAGAGAGAGAGGGGAGAGAGAGAGAGAGAGAGAGAGAGAGAGGGACAGGGAGAGGGACAGGGAGACAGAGAGACAGAGAGACAGAGAGGGGTGAGAGGGAGAGAGAGAGGGGAGAGAGAGAGAGAGAGAGAGAGAGAGAGAGAGGAGAGAGAGTGTGTGTGTGTGTGTGCCATGTGTGTGCGGAGAGAGGCAACAGCATCCTGACTGGGCCTGACTCTGCAGCCAACAGCAAAACCAGATCCCGGAAAGGCACAGCCCGTGAGCGGTCGGTCCGTGGTGTATCAAGCGTGGTCTGTGGGCACAGGTACTTTCTAGGTGGGGCTTGGACTCGATTAAAGCTACAAAAACCCAACACACACACGCACACACACGCACACGCAGACAAACACACACACAAACACACACACAAACAAACACACACAGACACATACACACAACCGTCACACACACACACACACAAACACACACACACACACACACACACACACACATTGTCGCTTGTACCGATACCTTTCGATCAATCCAACGCGGTTCAAACGACGGCTGAGAAAAAACAAAAACCTGAACAAACAGAGGAAAGGTACATGTTTTCTGTCAACATCAAAGTGCCAGGGAAACTCACATTCTCAGAAACCTCAGTTGTGTTTCTGGGGCAAACTGAGACAAACAAGATAAGATAAAAAACAAAAACACTTTATCCAAGCACAACGGGTTTTGCACGAGATGAAAGTTCTTCGAGATTTTTGTGGAAGCTGCGTAGAAACGGGGTTGAAAACATGGCAAGAGAGAAGACTTCAAATTTGTCCGATTCTTCTCTCCAGGGCGAAATTGAATGAAAAGTCTTCTTGGTTCAATCTCAGGAACATTAGGCATCGACAGTGTTTCATTTCCTTTGCCCCATCCCCCTGTTTTTCTTCCTTGTTTCCCAAACCTTCTTCAAAGTAAAAGTAATAAAAACAGTTGGATTTTAGTATGAATTTAGAGGCATGCTCCCATCCAAAGTCCAAATTATCATTTCTATGGGATATGAAGGGACTGACATGGCAGCAATGTAGACTCCATTGGTTGGAGACCAGCACAAAACATTGGAGCTGGAGATGAGGACCAGCTGAGTGATCAGTACTGTGGCATCTTTTTTGACTTGCATATCTGCCACTTCCCTCATGGACTTTCCTCTTTGACTCATTGAACTCTTTGACCAGAAGCACATGGAGAACAATGATAACCAAAGTAGTGACAGTTTGAGAAGCGTTGTGCTCGCATGAGACAAATGAAGCGAATGAGGAAGTGAAACTTTGGAGAAGGAGACAAGCTCAGCAAAGAGACTCATATGCAGTGAATTCTGCCCTCAGGTGCTGCAGGTCACTTATATCTCAACGATTCCTTCTGTCAGTCTTAGCACACGGACCAACAGTAAAACTCACACCCCAAAACTTGACCTTCTGCCCCTTGACGGGGGGGCTTCGGCCTTTCAGAGAGAGCTTCGAGCAGTGACGGCCGCTCACCACAAAGCGCACAACTCTCACTCTGACCTCTCCATGACCTTCACCCTGTCCTCTCCATGACCTTCATCCCTGGCCTTGACCCTGCACGACTCACCTTCTGACCCTGAATGGGGTCTCATCGAAGATGTACCTCACCCCATGGAACGTCGTCTTCTGGGTGAACTCATCCTGACCTCTCCGTGACCTTCACCCTGACCTTTCCATGACCTTCACCCTGCTCCTGACCCTGACTCACCTTCTGACCCTGAAAGGTGTCTCATCGAAGATGTACCTCACCCCGTGGAACGTTGTCTTCTGGGTGAACTCATCCTGACCTCTCCATGACCTTCACCCTGACCTCTCCATGACCTTCACCCTGCTCCTGACCCTGACTCACCTTCTGACCCTGAAAGGTGTCTCATCGAAGATGTACCGGACCCCGTGGAAAGTCGTCTTCTGGGTGAACTCGTCCCACGTAGGAACCTCATCCAGGTCCTTCTGCCGTGGCCTCTGACCTTCGTGGTGACCTTCAGGGTGACCTTGACCCTCTTTACTCATTTCCTTCTTCAGGTTCTCCTTGGGGTCTGGTTCAGCGCCCGGGAGGTCCTTCTTCCCATGAGGGTCTTTCTTAGAGGTCCACTTGAAGCCGGTGGTGTTCTTCTTGTCCTGGTCCAGGCCCTTCCGGTCCAGTTCCTCGGTCCCGTACCCGGAGAGGGGGCCGAAGTAGAAGGGTTCCGTCGTCTCGACCGCTGTGATCGGGTTCCACGCCATTGTAGTGTTGATTTAATGCGCCACTCTGTTGTGGTGAACTACCCTGGGAACACAGGTCGCGTTGAGCTTACTCTGCTCTGTTCAAATGTTGAATACATACTGGATACACCCTGCGTTGCTGGAGCCGTCACACCAAGTCCCTCTTGCTGTCACGGGACAGTTCATGTCAGAAACTGCAGTTGCGCTGTGTTTCCAAAGTGAGTTGATGCGATGTTAACACTTGCGTGCGCTGTGCCCAAATGTTGCTCACGAAAGTTTTGCTCGCATTACTGCATGACTGCAGTGTAGCGGCAGGGAAGCTGCTCACATCCCGCTTCCGTGTGCCGTGTGCTCAAGGCAACTGCAGTGCGAAGTCCCTTGCAGCGTTGGTAATGTCGTCAATTCTTCCTTGTTCATCAATTCTTCCTTGTCCTCCTTGTCTTTCACCAGTCATGCTGTCTTGGGGGGGGGGGGCAGGGGACATTTCAGTCCAGCTGCCATACACTGCACTACCACATGATGCTCCGCCCTGAAGGGACTTCGCACAATGAGTTGCCGCTTACAGATTACAGCTCAAAGTTGGGGTTGCCTCCTCCCCAACAGGACCGGAAGGAAACCAGTTGCAAGTCTGAGTAGTTTGACGTAAAAGACACACCCTTTTGACCCCCCCCCCAACCCAAAATAGAAACAAAAGTCTTGTGCTCGGTATGAAAAGAAGAAAGATCCAAGTCAGAATCTTGAATGGTCAAAAGTTTGAAATGGTGTTCGCTTCTCAGGGGGACCGTCCCTTCAGGGTGGGCCCTTGTCCGTTCCAGCACGGGGCCCCGCTGTCCAGATCTCCATGAATCGGCCACAGCAAGCTCCTGGGAATACGAATGGCTGCAGCGAAGTCGTCTCCTGCTTTGTCTTGATGTTACATGTTTTTGCAATTTTGCTCGTTTTGCACAATCAGACACATTTTGTCATCTTTTTATGACCTGCAATGCTTTGATGTAGATCTACTACACAAGGAAATATCGCTTCCCGACAGCTTCTTTTGTGTGCCCATCTCAGATCTAGGCTCGTGTCTCGTTCAGGGATCCCCGGTTCGTCTTCACCTTTAGCAGAGAGTGCACAACAATGTTGACCAACGCAGTGGTCATTCCAGCTTCATGGCTGACCCCCAACCAAATATGGATCCTTCTTTACTTCCTTGAAATGAAGTGTATAATTTGGACAGTTTATTTGCAAGGGCTTGGGGTCGAACCCAGTCCTGGAGACCCCGTCCCTGCATGGTCTTACTTGACATGAGCGTTGCACTTCGGTTGTGTGTGAAGTGGCGTTTCAATGGGATCTGGTCTGCAGGAACATTTGCCACCAACGCCTCAGTCATGATGAACCGCACCACTGCAGGACTCAGGTTCTTCTTCCACAACATAACACGGGCTCTGCTTCAATTGGCTGTCTGTGCAAAGAGTTGGGTGCAAATTTCCACCAGACCCTAAACTGACTGGAGTGCTTGTGACGACAAACCATTCAGAGAACTATTCCAGGCGGAAATTTGTGGGCATCCCTGAGGGCAAAAAAGGACTGAGCATGATCATAACAAAATTTGTGGGACCAAGCTTCAGAAAGTGCCTGGGTGAGGATGATTTTGCAAATTTTTGGTGACAAGCGCACCAACACTCACACCACAGTCGGAATCAAACCAGGCCTGCAGAGCTCGACCCTGGATCCGCCGCGTGTCTGTGTTCAAAATCAAATCAACTGACCCTGTCAGCAAAGCACATCCAAGAAGACTTCGCAAAGATTTTGTGATCACCTTCAAATTTTAAAGGTAGTGACAGAAATAGGTCAAACTTACATGAAAAATGGATTTTCTCGTTTTCTCTCCTCAACGGATCCTGGTCTGGGCCACTCACCCGCCCCCACCACCACCACCAAATCCTTTTCGTTTGCTTCTTTCTACCCTCTTATGCTGTTGGTGCGAAACATTTTCATGTCAAATAATTCCAACCCACACCAAGGTTGGACCCTCTATTCCGACCTGGATTTCCTGGAAGTTAGTGCAGGAAAGTTGCAGAAAACAAACAACAGAGTACCAAGAATACCGTTTATTAATAATGCACATTACACGTGTAAATTCACTTTACATCTCATAAGGCAGTTGTGCGGTTCCACCGGAAGTTTCCACCGGAAGGTAAGTTTCGCGCAAGGTGCGGCCTGCGCTGCGTCCCGACTCCACGTGCGTGCAAATTGTGCGCAAAAACACCATTGCTTCGTCAACATCGAACTCCACGGCAGTTCCACCCTGCGTCAAATTCCAAATCAACACTCAGGATCGTTGGTGTTTGGACAAACAATAAACGTCGTCAACCATTGTCCGTGCAATTGTCTTTTTCCTGTGATTGGCTGAAAAAAGCGACCGTGCGTGGCGTCCGTTAGAGACTGACCTGGCTCGTTCCTGGAACCTGATATTTCATGTGACACGTCTGACCCATCGTCCTCAAAACTGAATGGAGACGACGCAAAACAAGTTGTCAATGGAAAATTCAAAACCTCTGAATTATTGTTTCTAAGATCAAAGGGGTTTTCACATTGGGTGACGCGCGGTCGTTTTCTGGGCTGACGTCAAAAATTACACCATTGGATAAAATGTTAAATGTTGACGCCAACGTCAAAAATATAACCGTGCGTCACCAAGGTGAAAACTGCCTCAACCAACAACCCAGTTGTCCTTCGCCTGGGCCCTCACTGCAGAATCACTATGTTGATAGACACAATGCTGCAAAACTCTTTCAACTCGTCTCTGAAACATTGGTCAAACAAAGCGATTACCCTTCACCGGGGGCCCCATTGCAAAATGGAATCACTGCAAAATTTTTGAACTGGAAATCTGGGTCCATTGGTCACCAAGCGTGACGAAGTCCTCTTCCTCTGGTTCTGCTTCCAACGGTTGGGTTCGGCTGACACGGTGGCCGGACCCTTCCTGTCCCGATCCCAGATGCGTCAGAGGCACGTGCTCAGGTCACGTGTCAACGTCACGTCGCGCTGATCAAAACTCCACCAGGGCTCAAACTCCCTGTTCTTATCTCCAGGACCGGAACTTGTCCACCTTGTCCGAAGGGTCCTTGACCTTGACCTCCTTCTCGGGTTTGGGCGTGGCCGGCGTCTCATCATCGCGCACGCGCACTCGCTTCTGCACGTGGATCCGGTTCATGAAACTAAGCGACACGTAATCCACGAACTCACACAGGGTGAGGACAGAGGCACCGAGGAGCAGCCCCAGGAAGCCTCCGACCTCACTGAGGAGACTGAGGAACTCAAACGCGATGTTCTGTTCAATCGCTTCGTAGCTGATCTCCTGGTAGAAAATGTCCACCTGCAGAAAGTTCTCCCTGCAAAGAAAAACAGCAAACATTTTGGTGGGGTGCAAGGGAAATTGACCACGAACCTTTGTTTGTGTGAAACATCGGTGGGACTCAACACGCATGAGTTCACTTGCCCGATGCACAATGGACAAATGGATTTCCCGCAGATGTTGAATGCAGGCAACAGTTCAAGGCCACTTCATGTTGAAACACACCGTTTCCCAGGAAACGAACCCTGGATCCGACACGTTTGCGGCACTCGTCACGTAAATTTGCGACACACGTGCAACAACGAACACGCAAAGATCTTTGACCCCGAAATATGTCCAGTTCGAAGCAGCTTACGCAACACCACAATTGCGTCCGCTCTTGTGGAATCAAGTGCGACAAACTAGATTTTCCTTTCAATGATCCGATTTAGAGTTGGGCGAGGCCAGAACTCACATGAAGAACTGGGTGCTCATCTTGGTCGCCTGTTTGTACTCCTTGAGAGAAGCGTCCAGGTCCTCGACCTGCACCAGCAGCTCCTCCACCGGCTCCATGAGCCTCGTTCTGAGATCCTCCACAGGCGTCATCAGCCTCTCATAGGCCTCCGTCACCATCAGGGTCAAGGACGACTCCAGGTCCTCGTCCAGGGAACCAATCAGATTCTCCCACACAGAATCGTTCAGGGCTGCAGCGTCCTCCACTAGCTGCAGCCGGTACACGTTGTAATCATTGAACACAGGAAGTTTGAGGTGAAACAGTTGCTGATAGGCAGTCTCCAACTTGTCTTTGCCCTTCACCATTTCATCAGTGAAGTCCTTTGCAACATCCACCAGCTGCTTGTTGTAGTCTGCAAGATCCCCCACAGCCTTGGTGAAGGAGGGGGCTTCAAACTCCTTGGCCAGGTTGATCTTAGTGATATTGTTCTGCAGGTAAAAACCTGCCATGTTGACAGCAGGTTCTATCTTCTGCATCACCTCCTTGAAGAGGTTGTTGAAGAGGGTGGTGAGAGAGGCGTAATGTCTCACAGATACTGCCATCTGGTCCTGAACTCTCTCAAAATCCCTCACTATCTTATCTCCCTCCTCCTTGGTGTCCTTCCCATAATTACTCATCCAATTACAAGCTTCTTTCATCTTGTCAAACACAGACTTGTAATCTTCCTCCTGGAGTGACAGAGCTATCCTCTGCCTGTAGTACATGGGTATGTGTTTGGCATACTGGTACGCCTCGTGGTACGTTTTTGAAGTTGACATGTTTGCACCGTACCCAGTGATGTTCACAAAAATCTCATCCACCAGTCTGAACTCTTCCCTGTAAGCCATACACTTCCTGTGCTCCTCCAGAGCCGTGAGGTTCCGACTCCCATTAGCGAAGATGAACTCGGCGCTCTCTATGTAAACGTCGTATCTCTTGTCCATCGGGTTTCGCGTGACGAACCCATAGTCTGAGACGATGTCGTCCAATGGGCTGTTCGCTTTATCCTGGAACTTGGCGAACTCGATTTCGCACTGGCTGCGGTCGGTGATTTTGATCCAGGAGGGAACGAAGGCTTCCTCCTCCTCGTCCTCCTCTTCCTCCTCCGGGGGTCTCTCTGTGGGTGCGGGCTGAAGCGGCGCTGACGTCACCGTGACATTTGGTGAAGCAGTGGTGGCGTTGAGATCTGAAAAAGAACACACGTTTGTAGATCATGTGGCTGTGAGGCGAGGTTTTCCCCAGAAGAACCAACATCCTGATTCGGACCTGTGCAATGTCAGACCCTAAATGTGCATTTTCTGGTCAGAAATCAGATGTTCCCGGATCCACTCGAGGGGACACACGACTCACCACGTTTTGATCTCTTTCAAAAATCTGAACTTTGGCAGTGCGGAACAAATTTTCTGAAGACGGACAACGGACTCATTTCAACCCACCTGATTCTGTTCTATTTGAGAACATGTCTGTGCTATTCCTGGTACTGTTCCCTGTCACACCTGCTGTTACTGTTGCTGCTGCTGCGGTCGTTGTTGCAGCAGGAGCCGTCGTCGTCACCTCCACGTGCGCACCGGAAGTGGACCCGGGGACGGACGTTTCCGGCGCCGTCGTCGTCGCTTCCGGTCCCTGGGAGACGCCGCCGTCGCCGCCGTCCGGCAGGGCGGCGCCACCGTCCCCAGCCGCCTTCTCCGTCGGCAGCTTATCCGGCTCGATTTTGTCAATAGTACCTGTATCCAAAGTTGATAAAAAGTTTCTCAAGACCTTCGGACTGTTGTTTCCACCAGGACAAATTCAAGAATTGGATGGTGAACCAGAGAACAAAGGGCGGCGTTCCATGAAGAAGAAAGGCTGCTGAGAGGCTGCGAAACTGAGGCACACCACATCTGGCAAAATTTCAAGCTGTTTTCTGTGCATTGGTCAACACGAAAACTGAGAACAAGGCACAATCCGGAACCCTTTTGGCTGGCCCAATTGGCTTGCAGCAAACCACGCACAGATTGTTTCATCCCTATGTTACGGACCCTTGTTGTCACGTGTTTCTCTCATATGTGCAGACACCGCCCACAATGTGGTGGTTTTCACGTTGGGTGACGCGCGGTCGTTTTCTGGGCTGACGTCAAAAATTCCACCATTGGGATCCATGTTAAATTTTGACGTCGACGTCAAAAAAAACGACCGCGCGTCACCAATGTGAAACCCCTAGTCTCATTACCGTTGCAGAAGAGGAGGAACTCGAGGGACTTAGACACGTTGCCTCCGTCCCTGAATGCCATGGACGCCTCGACGTGCGGAACCTGCCAGCGCCACAGGTACTCGTAGTTGGCGTACACCTCCTTATCAGACTTCTCCTGCGTCGTCTGAAGTAGAGTCTTGATCTCCTCCTCATCGCTCTGAAAGGTAAAGTCATGATTCAATAGAGGTTTTCACACAGGCAAGGTGGCGTCAGAGTTTTTGACGCTGGCGTCAAAATTTTTGATGTTCGGGCGTCATATTTAACATGATGCCCAATGTAGAGTTTTAAAAAATAGCGCCATGGAGCTCGCGTGATTTGCGCCTCAAAGTCAAAAGTCCCAGGCAAGAGAAATTGGAACACTGCCAAATCACAAGGAGGCCATTTCAATCAATTTCCTTCCTGGCGCCTTATCCTCGACTAAAAACAAATCTACAGACCAAATATGAATAGAATTGAATACCATTTTCATAGAGAAACTGCTGTAGACATACTTTTGAAAGAGGCTGCCTATAGTGTTCGCGCTAGACCGGTACCCGGCCGCGCAAATCACCAAAAATGGTCCAGTCTATTCTTGATGTGGCATCAAAATTTTGACGCCACGTCATCTGTGTGAAAACCCCCCAATGGATTCAGCTTCGCAGGTTTCAGCAGGACTTAAACCAATGGAAATGGGGACCTTTTCACCCCTTTGATTCAAACCCCAGATTTGCCAGACTTGTGCTTCGGTGAACCCCAAAGGCAAACAACTGGCTACCAGTCACCCCAAAAGCAGTCTGTTCAGCACCAAATCTGATGTTAGGAATTTGAGTTGCGCTTTGAATGGCCGCCCAGCACACCCATCACCCATTGTCCACAAATCAAAATTTTGATTCTCCACCTTCTGCTTTCTGTTGTTACAAAGCACAAACTCCCTGTTGTCTGATTGGTTGCTGGGGAGCGTTACCTTGACGACCCCGTCGGATACGAGGTCGATGGTCCTGGTGTCCCGCACCAGGTTGGCGAGGCTCTGCATCACGTGGTACGAGTCGTTGAGAATGGCCACCAGGTGGCCGACGCTGGTCACGAGGTCCGTGATCTGCGCAGCGTCGCGCGCAGTCGTCGTCTTCTCCACTTTCTGACTCGTCTCCATGGCAGAGTGGAACTTGGACTGAAATACAAGTGTGAATGCCTGCGTGTGCGTGTGTGTGCACAGATTAGAACTTGGACTGAAGTAGGAAGACCAACGTCTGCTTGTGTGTGTGCGTGTGTGTGTGTGTGTCTGTGTCTGTCTGTCTGTCTGTCAGTCTGTCTGTCTGTCTGTCTGTCTGTCTGTCTGTCTGTCTGTGTCACACACACACCTCACACAAGCACGCACACTGCACGCATACCTCGAGCTTCCGTCTCTTCTGCTCGCTGGTCACGATGAACCTCTCCACGTTGATGTGGGACAGCTACGCGTAGCTGAGGAAACACACACATTCCCCACACCACACACACACACCTCACACACACGCACACTGCACGCATACCTCGAGCTTCCGTCTCTTCTGCTCGCTGGTCACGATGAACCTCTCCACGTTGATGTGGGACAGCTGCGCGTAGCTGAGACTCGGCTCGTACCGGACGCGACGACACGGCACGAGGCACGTGCAGTTCCGCGAGCGCCGCGAGATCCGGTCTGAAACACCACCAGGGGGCAGCGCGGTCAGACCAGGAAGCGACAAGGTCGCCATGACAACGGAATGTCGTGACAGCCCGTCCAGTGAGGGACACACCCAGTGTGAATTTCCTGTCCCCAAACTGAGTTCAACAGGGAGGGTTTCTATTTTTGCCCCTGTCGGGGGTTGCACCCTGCCATGTGCTTCGATCCAGCTCCTCTCAGATAAGTGGACGACCCACAGGATTCCCTGGTCTGCCTCCGGTTGACAGGGCCGAATCCCGAGGGCTTGGGGCCCTTCCCTCCTGTCAAACGCTGTCAGGGGTTTCACCCTGGCACAGTCATCGGCCCTGCTTCTGTCAGACAAAGGGGAGGATGGATTTCGGAGCCCAATCACCACCCCGAGCCCTGATAGGTTGGGGCACCCTGACCCAATCCTGGAGCTGCGTCCAGTTGTAGCAGAACTGAACCCCGAGGGTCCGAGGGTCCGGGCCCCTGACCCCACCCTCCTGTCGGGTTCTCACGTACCGATCTGCGCGGGGACACACGTGAACTTCTGCTCCATGTCGCACACCTCCGACATCGCTGCAACACAACACAACACAGACCACGTGAGTAAAATACGAGAGATGGGAACGAAGCGCCAAGCCAACAAAGTGCAAGGTCACGAGAACAATTATCAATTTTCGTGTCACAAAATGTACAGTTTGGTACCTGTTGCTTCCAGACCCATACAGGACTCAACATCCTCTGCTTCAGACAAGAAGGGTCAAGAAGAACGTGGTGTGGAAGTTTGGGGTTTGCTCCCTCCCTGCCTTGCTGTCTCCAACCAACCTGTCAAAAACAGCCCTTCCACGTCCCTGTCTGCCCTCTCTCCTGTCTCTCCTTCCTTCATTCTCTCTCCCACACCTCCCCTTCGCCCCCTCTTTCTCTATCTCTCTCTCCCCTCCGCTCTCTCTCTCTATATCACTTTCTCTCTCCCTCTCTCTCTCCCTCCCTCTCTGCCTCCCCTCTTCCCTGCATACCTCCCTCACGCACCCTCTCTTCCCCCTCACCTGTCCCGTTGCTGTGCGGCTTCATGTAGACATCGTGGCAGCCACACGCCTCGTACACCTTCTCGGTCTTACACTCCACTTGGCACTGCGACACCGGCACCGGCTTCTGCTCCTCACAGTCTCCGAACGGCTCGGGAAGATTCAGCACCTGGATGTAGCAACCAATGAGAAAAGGCCCAGTTCACAGCAGATTCGTTGCGTTTTGGGTCTTTCATGCGTGAGTTGTGTAGGAGTGACTTTGTGACGCAGGACAACGCTTGAGCTCGGCGCTTGAGAATTGTGTTGCAAAGCTCTGGGTTCCTCGCACGTGCCAAGTCATTGAATGACCCGAGCAGCCCTGAGTATTGAAATGGTTTGTGGAGATAGAATCTGCCAGCCACCTCCGCCTTCTCTGCCCCCAATCCCCTTCTCTCTTTCCCTCCGTCCCTGCCTCCCTTCTTTCCCTCTTTTCCTCCTCACTGCCTCCTACACACTTCCTTTCTGGTGTCCCTCTCCCCTCCCCTCTCCTTCTATCCCTCCTTCTCTCCCTTCTTTCATTCCCCCAGCCCACCTTTTCCCCTCTTCCTCCCTTTCCCAGTCCATCCTGTTATCAGAACTCCTTTTCTTCCCTCCCTCTTTCCCTTCCTCTGTACCTGAAATCTCTTGACCCCGACCAGCGTGTGAGTTCCGGGAGCCACAGCGAAGCCCTGATCCTTCATCTGCGGCGTCTCGCCCTGATCGTGAAGCAAGATCTGAAACACAGTTGCCATGGATACGTGTTACCCCACCAAAGAACATATTCTATCTGCCATGCGTGTGTGTGTGTGTGTGTGTGTGTGCATTTGTGAAAATAACTCAGAATGATCCACAAAGAGAGCCGCCATTGCGTGATGTCCTGTCTATAACAGTATCAGAACACTGAAATGCATCGGGTGCAGTTTGAAATGTCACGGGCAAATTTGTACACCTCCAACACAAGGTGCGACACAAAACGCCACTGTGACAGACAATGACAGGAAGAATCTGCTTCCCAATGGATGTCCATTTGTTTGACACCACTTGTGTCTGTCCAAATGCTTTCTTTCTTTGTTGTCTTCAAATGGACTGAAACATTGCATTTCATAAGATTGTTTCTTGATGGTTTTCATGCTGGAACACAACAGCATAACAATGGAAGTGTCAGCATCCAATGCAGATACATTCAGACTGAAAGGCACACACACACCAGTCATTGTTATGGGTTTCAATTCAGTCGTTCTCACAATTCTGCTGTTGATACAAAATACAGAAGAACAAATACTTTGGCCACTGACAAAACCTTTGGTTGATTTTCAACCTGGCACATCACACTGGTTCTCTTACATCAGGGCAGCTGCATTCCACACACTCACAAAACTGACAAAACATCCTGGACAAAGAGCAAATCAAACCTTGGATCTTCCAATGCTGTTGAAAAGTTTCAAAGCCCAAAGCGCCATCTTCAAGAGAATGTGTCAGCTGGACTTGTACTCTGTGATGTGGAGGACCGTGGTCAGAGAATTCGGGTGAGAAACATAAATCTGACTCCATTACAGATACAGACAGAACCAGTCACCGTTGAGGATTTTTTGATAATTTGTGTAACTTTTTTTCAGGTGCGCCATGAACACAAGAAAACACCACGGGAATATGTTTTTGTTCTGCAACAGCACAAGACAACTTCATTTTTCTGTTGGCAAAGCAGAAATGCTGAGACCATTTGGAGTTTTCACAGACCCTTTGAAAGCTTTATACATGTTTACAAGAGAAGGAAAACTGGTAACCAGGTCACACATGGGTGTCAGTCATGTCATGAAGTACACATTCAACTTGGATTCACAGCAAACATTGAATTTAACTGTCTTGTACATTTATCAAATTCTGTCAAGCTGTCAAATGCAACACAAAAGGGAAATTTTACTGAAGTGTGCATACATCTCTGTCTCAGAAAAAAGAAGCACAACTTATTTTACAAGATATTTTTCCAAATTTACTGTCATGACCAATGAATCAACAATTCAAATAGAAAATGTTCCACAGGGAAATAGTGTCCTGGTTTCATCCTGTATGTATCAAGTTACAGACAGATATATCTTCAAAAATATGAAAGGCAGGAGGAACAGACATGGACATATCATTTGGATACCAAGGTACAAATTGGATCTCCTGCCAAGGTTGCACTTGTTGACCTTGCAGACAACTCTTCTTTCCTTTCATTGCCAAGTTGAAAAAATGTACCAAATCAGTGGAGTTGTGCACAACATTCCCATCTCCACATATTTTGTGTTTGATGGCCTAGGAACACGGTCCAAACAGTTGGCATCCACATCTTACAAACATCAACCCAACGAAACAATGTACAAAGGATCAAACTTTCAGTTGTCATTCTTTCTCTTTTGTTCCATGTCAGTGACCAGAGGTGAAATTTTGACAGGAATAAATGTTAGAGGTCACCAGAGATTCTCCAGGACTCTACACATCCAATCTGAATTCAAACTTCTGTTTCCAACCACAGAAATCTGCCAGTTTTAGAGAGTATGCATTTTGCATTTTGAAGGACAAGACAAATTCTTACTGAAGTTTGCAGTGTCCAAATTTAAAGCTGAGAGTACAGATGATGAGACATGCAGTTTTGGTGGATTATCATTGTACCAGGGAATCAGGAAACCTTTCTCCTTGATCAGGAACACATGTGTGAATGAGGCCACATCCAGCACCTTTCATTATTCTGAATGGAGGGAAGAAGGAAATGCATTTGAAACTAAGAAGCACCTGCAAGAGGATAAAAACATCATTGGATCCATGTTGTTTTTTGACAATGTCAAAATAATCAAGCATCAAATTCCTGATTCTGAAGAGAACCAAGTTTGGTACTCAGATTCAAACACTGCTTCTGTTGTGATTTATTCCCTTGAAGATTTTGTACATTTTTCAGTCAGTATCTCTGTGGCCATTACTGAGTGCTCATCAGATATTTACAGGAATCATAAGAATGATGTAACATTCAAAAGAAAGCTGAGTTGTCACGTGATCCATCTGATGCATCAAGGGCCACCTTTTGGCGCTTTGGATGTGGGTCTTCTGGCACCAGAGCTGGAAGATGGGGATCAGATTGAGGTCACTGCGACTGGCAGGTTTATGGGTGAGTTTCAGTCAGGGGATTTCCATCCTTGTAACTAGGTTTGTGGGGTTTGGGGTTGGCTTGTCACACAGCCAAGTGATGGAGTCTGGGCGCAATGAAGTACCCAATAAACACGACGTTCTCAAGTGTTTTCTCGCTTATTTCTGCTGTTTCTCTTTGCCAATGTTTCATATGAGCTAATTGTGGTTTCTTGTAGGTTTTGAAAGTAAAATAGAGATTTATCATGAGTCCGAGAATTCTGAGTGTGAGAGAACTATTCACACACACAACAGAAACATGATTTGTTCCTGTCTTCGTGATAAAATGGCCATTGTGGTCCAGTTGTATTGTTCAAGTGCAGAGTCACATCTTCGCTTTGGATACAAAAGTTCTTTGTATTTGAAGAACAAAGTGGGCAATGATACTTCGCAGAAAGACAAAACATGGATTCTGCACTTTCACACACTGTCTTCTTCCTGGCTGAACATCTTTGTGAAAGTGAAACCAAACACATTCACTGTTGCAAAGCAAAACCCGTTTCTGAAAGACTTTCTTGTCAGAGACGCAGACATGGGAGACTCACAAGCTGTCAACAATCAAACAAAATCACAACTCATGATCCTGTCTTTGAGCCCTGATGCCCAGGAGGAGGTGTGTCACAGTTTTTCTGTTTTTAGGTGATTTCAGGAGGTTGTACCGTCGTTGAAGGTCGCTCCATATTGGGGACTTTGGGTGCACACGACGTTTGAGGCGCACGTCGCGCCAACACCAACGTCAAAAAGAGCACCGTTTCCATGGCACTGGCCAATCACGAAACATAATTCGACGTTGGCGTTGATGCAGCGTTCAGTGAAACGTCGTTGCATAAAGTCCCCATTGAGAGACCAAAATGTGGGCGACGGAAACTGATTACCTTCAGGCAGCAAGCACTGATGGACAGCAATGAACACCTGCTTCTTGGTGAAGATCAATTTCAAATTTCGATCGTTTAGGTCTTTTTGGAATTTATTTGAATCAAAGATGAAATTTTCAAGGAAGCTTATGTCATGTTTGAATTTTGAGGTCTGTGAGGTTTTGAGGTCTGTGAGGGCAGAAAGTTCAAATTTTTGGGTGTACAAACATTTTGGACTTTGCTGCACGAAGTGAATGATGTATCGATGAAATTTTGTTTTATTGATTGGGTGTTGGACTGGTATCATTCATCTTTATATTTTTAAACATTTATAAATGGTTTTTAGGTGGGTCAATGTTTGGGTAGTCATTTTGGAACTTCATGAAAGTGTTTGAAATTGTATGTTTGGCAAAGTTTGGTCAGTTTTAGTGCATGTGTACTTAGGTAACGAGAAAACAAAAGACGCGCATACTTTGGGTGTGTGTGGGTGTTTTCTGAAAACAATTGTTTGAATTTGATCATTTTCAAGTGCATTCCGGTCGCTAAATGTTTCAGGTGCGGTGTTTGTCGGTCGCTATGCATGTGTTCTGCCCCTCAGATCACCGCGAGCTCAACAGAGCTCATAGGCAGGGTCTTCCAAAAGTATGTCTACAGCAGTTTCATGGTCAAGATGAGGATTGATTTGGGATCTTTTGGGCTCTTTTGGTTCATTTTGGGTTGGGGATAATGCATGAGGAAGGTATTTGTCAAATTTGAATTTTTGGATTTCTGAGGTCAAAAAGGTCAAATTTGGAAGTGCGGAAAAAATGGGGTGTGAATGTAGAAATGTCTCCATATCTAAGAAGGCACAAATATTGGGTGAAAGAAGTATGTTGATAAAATATAGTATATTGTATGTGGGTTTGAGAGGTAGCATTTAATTTTTGATTTTTAAAATTTTTTATATAGTTTTTAGGTGGAGGTAAAGT
>JAAUXT010073351.1_pt1 | contig 16234 bp, 16 predicted proteins | sample 7278171 | NCBI WGS metagenome assembly JAAUXT01 (sample SAMN14350112, study PRJNA611818) | marine sediment metagenome | isolation source: surface marine sediment (1.8m) | place: French Polynesia: Moorea | collected 2018-08 | reverse complement strand
TTCTCATTTCCGGACGCAAGGAAAGTTCACAACCGACTGCGATGGATCAGTAAGACACGAAAAATGGCAGGAACCAGCGGGAACTCTTTCAATGGCTCTTACCGCGTACAAGAACACAGAGGAGGACCAGAACACAGAGGAGGACCAAAGCACAGACGGGCTATGGATCAAGATCTGCAAGGTCCAGAAATCAGCTTGGGTCGCGGAATTGGCCTTCTGTGCACTACACACCTGGAGAAACGTTGCATTGTGCATTGTCACTACTTTCTGCAATTGCAACAGAACTACAAAACAGGAGACTTGTAAAAGTAGACATCTAGAACAATTCTTGCAAGCACACTTTCCCTTTCTTTCTTTCTGCTGTCTTCAACAACAATATTTTTGCCGTCAATTTCCATCAGGGAAGAAGCCGCCGCCCTGTTTGATGTGACGAAACAACAACGGAGCTCGAGATGGAGATGTATTGCAGGTGTCGTCCCCTCCGGGTTCACACCGACTGCGCCTCGCGGCGCGTTCTACACACGTCAACGGACGCTGCGTCACGTGCACATCGAGATCTACGTGACACACTCATTGTTGTGTGGGGCATGAGCCCTGGTGTGGCGCCCCAAGGGTCCGGGGCCACGCCCGACGCCACGCGCCGCGCGACCACCCAGCCTCGCAACCGGCGTGTTCCGGCTCACACCGCACGACGCATGCGCTGTGAACTCGGCCTCAACCAGCTTCACGGGTCTTTGATGCCTTTCTTGTCAGAGTTTTGGCTTAGAAGCCACTCAAAATGATCAGTCTGTTGCCACGGGCTGACTAAACCTGAAAATACAGCACAGACCACGAATCAGGATGCCACGAAAACTAAACGCGGACAGAAACACGCAGACGAGGTTCGAACGGCACGAAGACAAAGCTTTGATATTGCGCCCGAGGGAAGCCCTTTATTTTAATGAAATATCTCTGCAGGAAACGACTCACTTCGCTGTCGCAGCAATTTGTGTCTGTCAAGAAACCAGCAGCAGAAGCAACACACGAACTCGGGAGGGAGAGGTCTGTTCACCACGTCAAAAAATCTGCAGCTCGATTTGTGACAAACAATCACTTGTGCATGATTTGGGCGTTCCTGTTCCGCCATGTACACACGCGCCACAAATGCACACGTCTGTCTGTCTGTCTGTCTGTCTGTCTGTCTGTCTGTCTGTCTGTCTGTCTGTCTGTCTGTCTGTCTGCCTGTCTGTCTGTCTGTCTGTCTCACCGTCCCTCCCCCCCCCACAATGTCATGCTGGCTGGCTGGCTGCATGGTAAGCTGACTGACTGTCTCTGCCTCGAGCTCTCCTTTTCTTCACTCACTCCCTGTGTTGTCCCTCTTCTGATGTCTCTCCCTCTTGTAACAGAGAGACAGTTCTGCGAGGGATTATCATCAGAGTCTCTCCCCAAACAGCGAACGTGTGGCCTGGACCAGATACTCCACGAGTGTAATGCTCTTTCGTATTCTTCACAAAAGAGCGATGCATGCACGAACAATAAACACCTGTTACGCATAAATGATAACTACACACGTCTGTCGACAGCCACAACAGCCATGTGTAGCTTCATTCATCCCGACGTTGTTCTGTTGTTGATGTCACAACGTTTGCGTTTGCTCGACTGGGGTTGGTCCATCACTCGTGGTTGTGGCAACACAAGCGGCCGTGGGGTACGTTCCCCACGCAGTACTCGCCACCAGAAGTGAGGGCATTTCGAGCAGGCTGGAGCTGCACCACCCCAGGGAAAGGGTTTGACACCGGCGGAACGAGCTGATTTCACTCAACAAGGCGTTGAAAATTAGTGCTTCACTCCAGGGGGTCAACGAAACAACGGGACGTGCACCCTTATCCTGACAATTTCCCCTCAAAAATTTGGTAGTTTTCTTTTCCAATGTTGAAGTTTGCCACCCGGTGAGGGTGAGGGTGAGGTCCTCAAGCCTCTGCTGAAGGTGAGTTAGGTCTGGTTCCTCAGCCCTCCTGCCTTGTATCTCCTCATTTGAATTCTAACCTGAAATGGCGAGATACTCAAACATGTTCAGAGTGCCCTCTGCCAACTGATATCACCTGTGAGTTTAAATGAGGAGGCGCTCTGTGTGAAAAATTTGGGGTGTCTCCCCATTTCATTCCACCGGCCCCAGATTTTGGCTACCAGAGCTCGTGCTCTCGTTGACGATAGTTGGCGTTGAAACGAACGGAGCCTGATGGCGGTGCGCGGGAATCTCTGTTGCTAATATCGCGGCGCTGATTTGATCCTGGCCCGCAGTGCGCAATCAGTGGGAAGAATCCGGGCGATCGCGGCCCGAGCGCCTGCAGCATGTAACCGATCTAATCCTCTTACAGCCGAGTGTTGAGGGAAGCGCCGAGCAGCATGTGAGGGGAGCATGAGGGGACGGGGATGGAGGGTGCGTGGGAGAGAGGGCGGGTGGGTGGGTGAGTATGTGTGTGTGTGTGTGTGTGTGTTTGGAGAGAGAGAGAGGGTGGCTTGGAGAGGCAGTGGGTGGGTGGGAGATGGTGCAGGTGGGTGGAAGGGACGGAGTCAAAGAGGACGGGTGGATAGGCAGGGGCACAAGGGTGACTGGGAGAGAAGGAGGGTGGGTGACCGGCAGGGACGTGGGCTGGGTGGATGGCACGGTGACGCAACGCGTTGCGTATCCGGTGTGTGTGCTCTTGGCTTCCGCTGTGTTCACACTTCCTTCCGCCGCGGGAGAGCGCAGCGCGGCGCAGGCGACGCGCTTCACACGAACCTCGCTGCCACTGTGGGGGCTCCGTCACAGAACGGATCTCAAATCCCTTCTCAGACGGCCCCGTGTTCTTAGGTCTATTCCGGAAGACAGAACTCCTTTTCGCGCGAGGCTTGCTTCACACCAGATCCGTCACGCGTTCCGTCCCTGCACACAAACGGTGATGCAGCACCTGTTGACCTGTGCAGTGACGCACAGCGCACTCAGAAGGAAACAGACATGAGTCTTCAAACGATGCAGGTCGTTCTGATGACCTGTGCTTCGCTGACCCGTCCCTGCCCTGCTGCCTCTCGGGCCTGTCTTCACACTGGCTGCGTCATGTGTCACCTCTGTCCACAGGTCCACAGGACGCAGCAGCGTCGCTTGCGACGCAACGCCCACTGGGTCGTTTTACCTCACCACGCGTGACGCATCCAGTGCAACGGTGGCTTCAGATCTACTTTGAGCATCAAATAAGAGCTTTGCACCGAGGGAAATAACAAGGTGCCTGTAACAGGTCCTGGAACGAGAGAACCAGCGAAGATCAATTGCGCTCGCCTCCCATGTCCAGGGGACACAATCACACCGTCCGGCGCGGGGCTTAACTCGCAGCGGCACCGCCGCGCCCGCCCTAATTCCAGGTCAAATTACTTTTTTCCTGCCCGTTGGCGAAGTGGATGGATATACATGTGTGTGATGTGGGGCACGAAGCCGGAGATATCGGTTTTATCTGATAGAATAGACGCGCCTTTCAAACAACAGAGGCAGACAGGTTCGTTCATCAAATGGGATAGAGACAGAGATTGGCAAACAGGCAGGCAAATACACACACGCACACACACGCACACACACGCACACACCTGCATCAGCTCCACAAACACAAACACATGCGAGCATGTAATGATGTCTTCGCACGCATCTCATTCGCCCCTCCCCCTCAACCCCAATTTCTCTGAGGTCACGTTCAACCGAATCCGTCTGGCGTTGCGACGTATCACAAGACAATACAATTTTTGAGTGTGAAATAACGCACCGCACGAAGCATTCTGCGCGAAAAAGCGACTACACGGTGCCCTCGCGGAACAACGCAATGCAAAAATCGCACCCAGTGTTTCGCTCCCAGGCCTCATCCCCCCATAGAACACACGGCATCTGAGAGACACGCAGCCGCCTCAGCACCGGCAGCCCAGCCTCCTCCTCCTCCTTCTCCTGCGCGGAACATCGCGTGTGATTGCATCATTGCAATATCTTAAGATCTATTGAAACGGTTAATAAAATGACGCGGCAGCGAGGCGGGCGCGTCACCCCGGGGCCGCGGCGCAATCACGCCGCCCGCCGCCCGCACCGGGCCGCGCCTCCCGCAGCCGTATCACCCGCCGCCGAGATGGGCCTAATTGCACAGACACGGGACTGAGGCACAGGAATAAATTGTCTTACACATGAACACGCTGCAGTGGTATTGAGCATGGAACCGAGTCTGTTTGGGACGGGGACGGGTGGAGAGGAGGCTCTTTCCATGCGTGCGGTAGCGAGACTCGATGTGGTGGTGATGACTGCGCTGAGGTCGGATTCACGCGTTGGCGTCAAGCGTGGAGCCCTGCGTCAAGGGTCGCAAAGACTGTGAACGCCGCGGAGCCTGATTGAGTTGAAGATGGAGGAAACCTGCGGCGCACCCGCTGTTTTCCCCAACCTGCTGCTGGACACACCGCAGAACCTGCGTGACGCATCCAGCGCAAACACGGCCTCCTGTTTGGAGAAGAGGTGCTGAGATGGCGCAGACATGAGACATGAGGCTCCCAGCAGAACCTCCACAACCTCCCAGTTCACACACACAAATCTCCCTCGAATTGCCGCTGCGCTGACTTCACATTTTTCGGAAGCCAACAGTGTTTATGTTCAACGCGTTCTCGGGCTAAGTTCGCACTCACTCCAGGCCAAAGGGGTGTTCACGGGGTCGTCGCAACCGGCGACAGGGCGTCGATTCACTCGCCTGCACTCGTGTGACGCCTTCAGTGCGATACGGGTCACAGGAACCCGGAGCCCGTGGTCCACAGGCCTTCTGTTCCTGGAAGGCGTGGTCACACTGAATCACTGCGGTTCTGTGGAACGAGACGAGACGGAGGGAGGCCCCGCACCCGGCGTGAAGAGCCCGAGACGTTCCGGAGCGGCCCGCGGGGTTCACGTGTACCAGACTCCCACAGCCGCCGCAGGAAGTGAAAACCTGGCAAGTTTACGAGCTGAATCCGCCGTCAGACAGCACAGCCCTAGAGGCAGATCCAAGACTCGGTCAGACAGCACAGCCCCATGGGCAGATCCAGGGGTCGGTCAGGGGCGACCAGCCTCGCGCAGCCTTGAAAAGGAAGCAGTGATTTTCGGTATGAGTGTCCCGCTGGATCACTGACCAGACCCGACGCTGGTTCCAACCCCATAAAACCTGGCCAGTTTCCAGCCCACCCCACGTCTCCCTCCTCCTCCCCGGATCCACCCCACCTCCCCCGGGATCCACCCCACCTCCCGCCAGATCTGCCCCACCTCCCCCCGGATCCACCCCACCTCCCCCCGGATCCACCCCACCTCCCCCCGGATCCACCCCACCTCCCCCCGGATCCACTCCACCTCCCCCCGGATCCACCCCACCTCCCCCCGGACCCACCCCACCTCCCCCCGGATCCACCCCCTCCTCCCCGGTAGTTTACGAGCCCCGGTGCCGACCCCGCCGTCAGTCCGCAGAGCGGAATCCTGGCTGCGTGCCCCGAGCCGCACTACATGCCCCTCCGCCTTACGTAACATGTAGAGCTGCGGGCGGTAATCGGCACGCCATTAGCTGCGTACCCACAGCGATAAGTTCGATCCAAGCTCTCCTCTCTCTCTCTCTCTCTCTCTCTCTCTCTCTCTCTCTCTCTCTCTCTCTCTCTCTCAAGATCTCTCTCTTTCTCTCTCTGTGTCTCTCTTGCTTCTTTCTCTCTCCACCTCTCCATCTCTCTCACGCTCTGCATATATTGTCTCTGTGTCGCACAGATGTTTGACACAGTCGGCACGGCTCCGGCGCGTGTCTCCTGAGTGACACGTCTCTCTCGAGAGAGAGCCCCTATTTTCACCCACTCAGGCACGTGCTTCCCATTGAAGCTGCAGAAACAAAGCCGCAAACGTCTAAATCCACAGATCCGATTTCTGTCTCACACCTCTGAGAGCTTCCCGCGTGGTAATGAAGAAGACGAGCGAAGCTGCTTCTCTGCGGAGCCGAGGCTCTGCGCACCTGCCGCGTGTCTGTCCATGTTGAGGACATGACGAGCAGCATCAGGTCCGACAACTGGGATTCTGACACACGCGGTGCATACTGAATCACCTTGAGCACAGCGCCTCAATGTTTGTGGCAGAGTCACCTCGCGAACGCACCCGACAGAACCCGCAGGGGACCAATTGTGCTTCAGTTGCGCAGGTGCTGGGCCCGGATTTGGCCGAAGCGTCTACCCCCGGAGGGTCAGAGTCCAACTCAGCCATTTGCGCCTCACAGCACGATGCAGTGAAGTGAGAGGAAGGGCTCAGATTCTGGGAAGGGGCTCAAGATTGAGGGGCCTGGGAGAGGGGTGCAGGTTTGGGAGGGACTCAGGCATTGGGGAGGGGTTCAGGGGAATATTGTGAGGTTTTCACTGGAGCTGCAGCTCGTTGCGAGATCAAACGCTCTCGGGGAGAGAGGTCCGGGCAGCCAGGTGGAGCCTCGCTTTCGTCCACTGCGGAGACGCAGCTCCGGTTGAAATTTGAAGAGACCCAAAGCGCGGTGAACTCAGTGTGAACCGACTTTCCGTTCGAGGCGTCATCTTCTATTTCTGGTGGAAAGTGATAAATCGCGCGGTGCGGGAGGGTCAGGCTCGGACGGCGCCGCAGTTTGCGGGGCCTCGGAGGCTGATCCGTCGGTGCAACCGCGGCTTGGCAAGGTCACACTGGGCGATTTACTGCCGCCCGCCCTCCCCCGCTCGCCCGCCCGCCCGGTGTCCAGAGTTGAAACCGCCCCTCTCTCGTGTTGCACTTGAGTTGGACTGAAATGCTCAAGGTGTGAATCCGACCCTCCTCAGGCTTCTTCTTCTTGAATCACGGATCCCCTACAAGCTCCAACCACACACACGCCCAGCTCACACAAACACATTCTCAGACACGCACACCGCACTCACGCACACACACACACACGCACCAACGGCTTCAGGGGCCCGACATTCAGACAGCCCTCCAGCATGGTCAAGCAAGCAGCGCATCGAGTGATGGTTGGCATTGCAGAGCCTTGTCTCCCCGGCTGCTACCGCCTCTTTCACATTGAATGCGCAGCGCGTTGTGTCCTTGCGCCATTTCTCAAGGCGCTCCTTCGCATCACCGATTTGACCTTGGGTGCTTCGTGCAATGCTTCCCTGGACCTGGACGTCGCACGCAACAACGTCATCTCCACTGACCACAAGACGCGTCCAGGGTGAGGTTGGTTGGCTGGTCAGCGCGGTGTGGCGTCGTCGCTCGCGCTGTGGCGGCATCGTTAGCGCGTGTGGGGCGCCAGCTGCTGCATAGCGAGGCAGCGCTCATTCGATTAGCGCTCCCCTGCGAGCAGCCACAAACCGCACTAATCGTGTAACATGGAGCCAAAGTTGCGCCAAATTACATTGCCCCGTCATATAAACCACTACTTAACCATCAAGCGAGCTGCGCCAAATCTGATTGTGCGGGTCTCCGAAACAAAGGGGGCGGCGTCGCCTGTCTCTCACCACGCCGGACCAGGCGCTGTTCACACGGCGCGCGTCACGCGCTGCGTCGCTCTGTGCGAGACTTGCGTCGCTGCGTCGTTTTGTTCACTTGTGCAGTGAAACAGGTCTCGATCAGTGTTGGGCACAACGCGGTTTCACAGTGATCGTGAGCTCGGATCCCCTGGCGGGATGTTCACAGAGCCTCGCTGACACGGATGGCTGAGAGTTCGTGGGGGGCAGAAGGTCTGAATGCTCAAGCGTCATCGAACAGTTCTGACTGACTGGCGCTCCTTGTGTTCATGCAGACGTTATCGCGATGTGGACCTGACTGAGGTGAAGCACGTCCACAGGGTCTGTGCAAACATTTCACCCTGGACAGGGACTCCCAGCCGTTCGGTTGAAATCGTCATGGAACGTGCTCTACGACGTTGCTTTACGTAAGGGATCAGTCACGCAGAGCGGAGGGTGACTGGGAGATCGCGTCATGCTGTCAACATGAAAATGATCATGTTTTTGTGAGATAGTTATTGAGATGCAAAGCATCGAGATAGTTATCAAGCAAAAATATGATTATTTGAATGTTGACAAGTGATGTGATCCAGTCACCTTCTGCTCAAAATGACTGAACCCACGTCTACCACAAGAGGAGTGATATGACTGGGAGATTATGTCATGCTGAGCTACATTGAATTTAACAGAGGTGGCCGGCTGAGCGTGGTAGACGTCTGAATGTTGAACTGCACATGCACTTGCGTCGTTGCCCACATTGTGAATTCCAGTGCCACGTTTTCCGCTGCGGAACGTTGTGCTGAAACTCGTGGTGATTCAGTTCACACGTCGCGTGGATTCCGGCCACGGACAACGGCAGAATCCACCCTGCCTTCGCGTGTCTTGGAAGGCTGCAAAATGATAACGTTGAAACGTGGTGAAAAGAGAGCGAACCTCTCTGGGAATCAATGGCCGGGGAGCGAGTCGAGGGGCGTGTGGTCGCGCAGATAACCGCGCCAGTCGATACGCCGCCCGCCGGGTCCGGGTGGGCGGGGCGGAAGTCTTGTCGCAGTTCGGAATGTGCGGAGGAGGAACACGGCTCCGGGGGAGTCCGTGTGGGAGGCGGAGGCGAATCGGGACGTGGTGCCCGGTCCCGACCCTCAAGGGTGGAACGATCCTGAACTCGAGATGGTCTATGGAGATGGTCTATGTGCTTTGTTTGGTGATTGGTCCTGGTTGCAGAGCGTCGTGAACCCGCCTGGAAGGCTGCCTCCAGAGAACAACGACCCAACAAAGGTCTGCGCCGCAGTGGACGCGCCTCCTCCGCACAGGCGGAAGTGCATGTCTGCAGACTTGAACAGAGCCCACGTGTTCATTTCATCGTGTCGCAACACGAGCAGTGCATGTGCAGTCTGAGGACGAACTTCTCAGCCCAAAACAAATCTTTCGGCTGAAAACACAGTGCAAACCCCAAATTAAGATCCGCAACAACATCTTGCGTTATTTTCTTTTCATTAGGACAACACAAGCAGCAAACGATGTTGATCAGCGCCGGGTCCCGTCGTTGTTAATTATGTAGACTCGCGCTGTGGTGGTAGCGGAGCCCCAGCCCCGCGGGGAGCCTCAATAATGGATCCGCCCGCCGCTCTCTCCCCGCCGAGGTGTTCGCTGCATTATGGATCAGTAACTGCACTGAGGCACTGAGGGACAGAGGGACGCGCCGCAGCGGTCGCCACCGGGGCCCTCCGGGGGCTGATCTCGAGGACCTGTGGGGAGGCGAGGCCTCCACCTCCCCCACGCAACCCCGCCTCCACCTCCCCCACGCAACTCCGCCTCCACCTCCCCCACGCAACCCCGCCTCCACCTCCCCCACGCAACCCTGCCTCCAAACGTAGCGCTCAGGGGTGGTATTCTTGGCTTTTGCAAGGTTAGAAGGGAGAGTTGCATCAGCACCCCGCGGCGCCCACCTTCCTTTGTTATCGGGCCCCCTTCTGATCCAGATCCGCCCAGGAACAGATCCCGAGCTCGTGTCAGTCCGCAGAGGCTGGGGACGAGAGTCCGGAGCCTCAGCCGGTTTCACACTGCGAGCGCCACACACTGGGGACTTTTATGCAACGACGTTTCACTGAATGCCGCGTCAATGCCAACATCGAATTGTGTTTCATGATTGGCCAATGCCATGGAAATGGTGCCCTTTTCAACATTGGCATTGGTGTGACATGCGCCTCAAACGTCGTGCATAAAGTCCCAATTGGAACCTCGCGCACGTTTCTGAGCAGCGCAACGTGCATCGTTTTGTGCGTGTGAAACGTGTTGTACTATGACTGGACAGTGTTCACATGTCAAGGTTTGCTCATCGTGACCAACATGTTTGTCAAAACTGTCCTCCACTGGTGTCCATGGCATTTTATGAAGTCAGGATTAGTTCCTTACGTTATTTAGACGTTACTCCTCCCCTCCAACCAAATCTCGCTCCACCCTGCGAAGAGCTGGAAGGAAACCTGGATCCCTGAACCTGCAAGGGATGGACCGGACTGCTGACACACCCAGAAGGACGGTGCTGCAAGGGAAGAGAGAGAAACAGAGAGAGAAGCTTGTGAATCTGCATCTGTCAGCGCCGCCTCGGAGATACAGACGCAAGAAGAGCGCAGCTTCTCAACAGCGCGTCCGATACGGTTTTCAACACCCCACAGCAATAAACTGAGCTTGAAACAAGGTGTTAAAATTCCTGCGTCAGCAGCAGGTTACTGGATAGCCTTGAGAGTCCGCAGTGCTCCGCGGCACGCCGTGGTACCGAACCACTACAGAACCAACAGCTTTGCCAACAATGCTGCTCCTGTGAGCCAAAGAAACAAGTCAAGGTCCCTTCCACGCACACAACTCTAGGTTCAAACTGCAGTTCACAAATGTACCCAGGAGCACTCGAGCGCACCATGAAGGTTGGGCCTCTTCACCACCAGCTACAGGGGCCCAAAAAAGGCACCCAGACGGGTCAAGCTCTCAAACTCTATCTTGGTTCCGCCCATGGTGTGGCGGGCCTCAGCAGCAGCTCTGGGCCTTCAGTAGTACTGCACACACGGAGCTTTCACCGCGCTCATACAAAACAGCTCCCCGACCAAATTTAGCTAATTGCTCATGTAAATTTTTCTGTCGTTAATAAGCAAATTCTCCAATTAAGCACGCCGGGCTGTCAAGTCGAGTCTATTCAGTGCGAGCAGCATCACAGGCACCAAAGGACAGGGTTTTTGTCTCTTTCCAATGGTAACTCCATGGCCATTGTGAAAAAGCCACTGTATCTGAATGGATTGATCCAGCGTCTAGATTTGTGTGTGAGCTGCATTCATGAGTTTCTCTTGCTCCCAGCGTGCAGCGCGTGTTTTGTGGGCCTCAAACCTCTGCTGCTTACGGTGGACAGACCCGAGATATAGTCAGGAGGTTCACCATCCCTCCTGGGGGGACTGGCCGCTGCTTCCCCTTGATGTCAGTGCTGCCGCGTGCGGACTTGAGTTGGTTCCGAACAACCAGCCGTACCTCTCTACGACCCGCCGCGTTGCTCGCTCCGTTCTTCCCGCGTCCTGTTTCACCGACGCTTGGCAGGACACGTGGCGGACAGCACCCAGGCTGCGCTCGGACACCCACAGCGAAAACTGAGCCCGGGACCAGGCGAACTGTTAAGGCTTCACGGTTCTGAACTCGCAGATCTCACTCACACAGCCGTCTCTTCCCGCTGCGTTCCAAAGCGCCATGCACACTCCGCGTGCACACGCGCATGTGCGTTTACGTTTTCAGGTCGCACTCCAGCTTCAACTGATGGTGGAAACGCAAAGGGCGCGACCAAAGAACAACGGCCTTGATCGATTTTGTCGGCACACCAGGGTTGCACACCCGCCGCACACACGCACACAGTCAGGTGTGCTCAGACCTAAAGACGGCTGCACGTGTGCCAGAGTCAAACAGGTGTGGTAACATTCACATCAATTCTCGAACAGACAGAAATCGTCAGTGTTTCAAGGGCTCCTTTGCTATTCTCCCTCTGCTCCTTCACAGCTGCGCGGCGCGCGACGCACAGACATCACACAGAGCTGCAATCAATGTTCAAATTCACTGCGCTGTGAGCTGACATTTGACACAAACACTTTAATAACGGTGAAGGGATTTTCGCATTGTGTGTTTGAAGCTGAAAAAGGCGGATCAGTGGAAATAAGATTGGAGTTGTAAAAGCTGAGTCAGTTTGCAGAGCTTTGCGCGCTTGAACACAGAGGTGATGAGGTCGTTCCTGAGAAGGCGCGACGATACGCACTTCAGCGTCTGGGATTGAAACAGTCTGCATCAGGCAGTGCGAGGTCAGACCAGGGATCGTGAGGCCTGGTGGTCAAACGCCCCTGGATCTACCCCTCTGGATCCACTCCCGAGTCTCACTTGGGATCAGTTTGCAATCCGCTCCGGAATCTACCCTGGATCCACCTGACAAGCGTCACGGCCGCATTGGCTGTGTCCCTGCAGGGAAAAGGGCTGTTTGAGGGAAGCCAGATGTTGCGACGTGTCTTCAGGAAAGCCTCTCCAACCAGAGAAGGATTCAGGCGCCGGCGAAAGGAAATTTACCTCCAGTATTGTGCGCAGGTCCAGCCGCATACCTGTTTCATGTGTTAATATATTCCAATTGGGCTTGTGTGTGCCCTCTCGGCGGCTCGCCCCTGACCCCTCCCCTGCAGGCTCGGCCACACAGAGCCGAGCGAGGCAGCAGAGCGACTGGGGAGCTGCGTCCTACAAGATGAGTAATTGAGGCGACGTTGTCTCCAAACAGATCTCCGATGAAGAATGGCTCATTCTCCTCGCCTCGCCAAGACCCCAAACACTGCAGCCGGAGAAAGGGCCGCGGCTCGGGGAACATGTTTGTCCTGAGAAGAGAGAATGTTTGTGCTGTAGATAAAGGGAGCTTCCACTCTCTGAACGCGGAAATCGAACTGCCCGTGAAACTCGGGACTCGGCGCGGGCGGCGCGTCTCCCGACGCGGATCCATCACCGACGCAGCGTCTCTGCTGCAGCGTCTCTCTCGCCTTTCTTGTCAGAGCGTCTCCCTCCAACAAGTGCGGCGTTGCAAACCGGAAACGACGCCATTTTGGACCTGGAGCTCCGGGGTGTTTCTCAGAGTGGCCCGGCACCCACGTCCTCTCCCACTACAATGTACACAGGCCCCGGACCCAGGGACAGCGCGGCCCTGCACATGGCACAGGCTCTTAGTCGTAATCTAAAACAGCCCGTGGAGAAACATGCGAGTCTAAAACGGCTTATTGACCACCGAGGCTACTGCTGCGCCCGCCCAGTGAAAGAAGAGGAGGGAGAGACCTGCAGCAGGAAGGGAATTCTGTCCTTCTGTCCCCTTCTTTCTTTCAACACAAACTCGCCGCGTACACATTCAGGCAGGTCACATGACAAGAACGTGGACAGACTACAACAGTGACATGAACACTTTCGCTTGCAACAAAAGATGCTCAAAGAATCCCGTTTGCGTGCCATATAACGTACTGCACCTCTGTGTGCTTTGCTCCCCTCTGGCTCAAAGGCTTCTCTGTTGATGGCAGAAAGAAGAGGCAGAGATTTCGGTGTCTTGGCAATTCCGTACTGCAGGAGGCAGAGCGCACATCCGGCTCCAGTTCACATGTTCAAATCTCTGTTTCGAGACGCTTTTTGTCATTTGTTCTTGCTCAAGGTAAACCTTTGAATTCCCTTTCAGTGGCAGATCCGGACCCTCTCTCTGTCCTCGCCAAACGAACAGGACTCTCAGGAGGCCACGCCCCTTTTCACCAAATCCGGATCTGCCCCTGAGGTCAACAAGTTCCGCCCGCGGCCTGAAATTTCAGTTTCTTCTCACAGATCCACGTGGAAACCTGACACTGAAAACTGAAATCCTGCCCTGCACGTCCCACAGGGGCGGATCTGGGATTCGTTGCGGGCGGGGCGATCCCAAGTTTGAAATGGCATGTGGAAATTGAAATACTGTGTCTCTGAGGCCCAAACTTGCAGGATCAGGGGCGGGGCGGTGGTCGCTGGATCCGCGCCCGGTCCGCTGTTCTGCTGACCATTCATCGCATGTTTGCGAGGCTGGACGCTTCTCGGATTGCACACGCCGCGGCCCACGTCGCCACTGCTCGTATCCAGGCAACCACCACAGCAAGGCGAGGATGTGGGTCGTCCTGCGCAACGGGGCCTTGTGTCGCAACCTGAGGCCGATCGCAGTGACAACGCGCTGATGGCGAGTGGCGACGGAAGCGCGTTGGCGACGAGCGCAGCTCTGCATCGTACGTACCCGAAAGCGCCGCGGAAAGACCCGAAGCAGCGCGGCGCTGTTTGCACAGCGACGGACCCACGTGTCCTTGGGAGCACAACAGACTATTCGCAGCGTCGCCCGGGTGGATCCAATAGTGGGGTGGTTGGGGTGGATCCACGATCCCGGTGGAGGGACCTGTCCCGACCTGCGTCCGAACCTGAGGGAAGCGAACCCGGGACAGTGTTGCCCAAGGGAAAGACCAAAGAAAGCGGCTGCATGAACACGAGGCAAAACCTGTTGCACAAGACAGTGCAAAACTGCAGAGATTACGTTTTTCAGTTGGCCCCAGGACCCCCGGGCCGCTGGTATTTCATGCTTGACTCTGAAGACCCTGCACTCCGCACCGTATAATGAGCATCCGGACGACATGACTGCCTTGACTCCTGCAGGAACAAGGAGGAAGCAGGCAGGCCTTCTGCGTACCTGCAGGCGACACTGCAGCCAGCTTCATGCAGGAGGAGCAGGAGGAGGAAGGTCAGGCTCCGAGTCTTGTCTGCAGAAGGAGAATCGACGCGGCGGCTGCCTCCCTCCCGCCTCCCTCCTCCCTCCCTCGCTAGCTCCAGGTCGGCATGCCGGTCTCCTCTCGGAGGCCCCAATCATGTTCAACAGCGTCCAACTCGACGCCCAATCCAAACGGACACGCGCCGAGCTGCACTGCGGCAAGAAATGGAATCCGGTGTTGACACGGGCGTCTCAAGTTGGGCGGCAATTAGGCGACACCGGCCCCCAGATCACGTGTGAAACAGGGAGGTTTGGCATTGAAGGCCGTGTGCCGTGAGTTTTTTTCCTCAAGCCCCATGGAGAAAGCCAGAAAGTCACAATGCAGAGCCTCGGTTTCTGATCAACACACAGACCTCGCATAGTGATCAACAATCCACGGAGACTGGTGGGCGACAGTCTGCAGATGCAAATGCTCCGTCGCTATCGTCGTGAAACACGCACTGGTCTTCGTGCGATTGCAGTTGCTTGGAAGATTTCTGATTGACCTGACCTAAAACGGAGAACACCTCCCCACGATTCTCTGGGCGTTTTTCGCAGAAGCGCTTCACCTTGGTCCCTGGTTCAAAAGACCTCTGAGTCAAGGGCAGAACCCAGTGCAACGCATCCCTCGCCTGAGAAAGCGTCTCTAATGATGATTGTGCCTCAGTGTGAGGACGAGTCCGGTGTAACACGGTGACGCGGCACCTGCTGTTGCGGGGAGAGTCCGGTGTGAGACGGTAGTGAGGCACCCGCTGCAGCGTCAGAGACAGACTCGTCGTGCCGGAAGAGGTGTCCCGTCCGTGTCTGATTCTGACTTGCGATTGATGCAGACGGTTCGCACAGTGCCTTTTGCACGGTACACCGGTCCGCACTGACGGTTGTGGCTTTTGTATGGTACACCAGTCCGTACTGACCACAATGCCTTTTGTATGGTACACCGGTCCGTACTGACGGTGGTGCCTTTTGTATGGTACACCGGTCTGTACTGACGGTAGTGCCTTTTGTATGGTACACCGGTCTGTACTGACGGTAGTGCCTGGCCGGCACGCGACACCGGTCCGTACTGACAGTAGTGCCTCGCCGGCACGCGACACCGGTCCACCGGGTCATCCATTATTGAAAACCACTTCTTTCTCCGCCGTGGCGAGAAACACTTAGTGGATGGAAGACAACCGTTCTGTTTGTGAGCGGCTGCGTCCACTGCGGACCAGGAGGGACTCGGCCGTTTTCGGTGTGTAAAATCAAGGTCATTTGTGGGATGATTGTTGTCTGCCTGCGTATGATTTTTCCCGCCATTCATTCATTCACACATCCACATCGTGGGATTCAGAAACGGCCAGTTCCGGAACCCTTTGGACCCCTGACACTCGTAACCATGTTTCTGCTGCATTTCCAAACGTTCACAGTTGAGATGGCCCCTTCCCAGGGCTGGGCCGTGATTGATCCGTGTTTCCGGTCGAACTTGCTGATTCAGAACAGATGGGATCAGACTATCCACGCTGTATTTTCTGTGAAGTATTTCGTGCACTGACCGTCGTGGCGGACTCCGAGAGCAGCCACAGTGAAACGCGTGTCAAACAAGGCTTCATACACGGAACTTTGGAGTGCGAGGTTTTATGCTGGGGCCGTGCAACTTGCAAATTTGGGTGCCTTGACTAGGATAATTTTGAGTGGCGTACTTCTATCCAAGTTCTGATGCTGAGCGTCAATGCATCAAGAATTATAAAACGGGCGATGGAGGGGAATGCACATCAGTGCTGGGTTGTTCCTTTCCTAAGGGGGCGGAACGGCCCAGCCTATGAATGCTGCAGGAGCATCTGCCTCGACGGAATGAATCCTCTACCAACGTGAGTACCTCAGGGCCATACACAGTACAGTGAGGGCCGTACGTCCAAGAGAAGGGCTCTCGTAGTTTGGATCAAACTCTCCATAATGGATACAGAAACCGAGGGGACCGTTCCCACTCCTGACCTCAAC
>JAAUXT010142957.1_pt1 | contig 16237 bp, 20 predicted proteins | sample 7278171 | NCBI WGS metagenome assembly JAAUXT01 (sample SAMN14350112, study PRJNA611818) | marine sediment metagenome | isolation source: surface marine sediment (1.8m) | place: French Polynesia: Moorea | collected 2018-08 | reverse complement strand
CGAGTTCAATCAACCGGATAGAGAAAATTGAGCAAACATCAGCGTGCGCCCGGAGGGAGAAACACAATTGCTGCGAGAATTCGAGTCACCATAAATTTCTGCCGTCCACACCCTGCGCGATTTCCGATTTTCACGGCTGTGGTTTCGTTCACTTTTGGAAGAGTTTTGAACCGTAGTGTCATCGAACACCCAGATGCTGATCAACTAGAGTGTAAGAACACGTCAGAAAATGTTCTTATCTGGCGCGCCTGCGTTCTTGTTCGCGGGCGTGCGAAAGAAACATGTGCGTTAAAATCGGGTCGGAACTGACAAGTCATCTCTTCCTCAGAGGTTGGCAACATTTCAGGACACAAAACTGAAAAGAACTGCCAACTATGCGTGCTTACAAATCTTTAGTTCTGTCAGCGGTGATTTTCTATGGACTCAGTGAAGCAGGATTTCTTTGGTTTGAGATGGCGCCAAACGGCGACGATCCGTGTGTGCTGACCGTCCTTGAGTAAGTGCGGACCCTGCTTTCTTTGCCATTTCTTTTCGAAGGCACAACCCCACTTCAAAATGTTGTTACCGCGGACTAAATGTCCACTTTTGAAATGATTTTGAATTTTTGCTTTTGACATTGTTTTTTTGTTGAAACATTGAGAAGACCAGTTCAACGTGGAAAAGTTACACCATTCCCCGTGCCTTGTCAAGTCCACTTCATGTACGATAAAACGTGAGGGCGACAAGAAAACACGACATTGACAATTTACTCAAGCACATCTGTGCAAGCACTAGTGCACCGCGAAAACAAATAGGAAACGAAAACCAGGAACATCCGAGTTGTGTTGAGCCAATGAACAATCGCACTTATTCACCTTGATCAACGTGTTTTATTGTTTTCAACCCAGTTCAGAGCCCATGGCCTGGAAAGACCTGCATCCCGACCCGAAATGTGACCGAGGCGGTCTGTTGTGGTACGGGGTTTACGGAGGGGTGCACCTGCACATCTTCCCGGACCTGACAAAGAAGCAGGAGTTCAAACTGTGCTTGACCGGTGGAGAAGCGAACAGCATCGCCGTGTCCTACGACTACATGGGCAAACACTGGACGCCCATCGTGTTTCCAAACTACATGGAAGGTGTGTCTGTCAGCAAAACGTCATTCGCACACGCCACTCGCAGACAAAAATTTTGGACAATTTCATAAATCTGTCTTTGTGCTTACTGTCTCCTTTAGCTTCTGTCCTCTGTACATTTCCTCTGATTTTCTTCACAGAACAGCTCAAATGAAAGAACATGTGTAAATTCTCTTGACCCTTTTGTCAGGTGTGCCGGAGGAGCGATGGCGTTGCAAGAGATCTCTGAACGGCACCATGGATCTGTACGTCAGGGGTTCGCACAAACTGACGCACTACTTCGGCTTCATAACCTGGGAAATTGAACCTTCAGACCTGGACCAAACGCATTTTCAACCAGATCACAGCAAAAAGAAAAAGAACAACACAGCGTCAGGTCCAGACAAGAGTTAAAAGTGCATGACTTCGTTGAACAGATATGCAACCAACCCAGTGCGGCAAAGCACTGTCAACGTCAACGGAATTAACACTCCTGTTATTTTCCCGTGTGCCGGCGGAATTGATAACAGGCTGCGGATCTCAATGACAAAAAATAAAAAACTGAACAAACAAGAACTTTGTCAACATTGTCACACGCGGTTTGTTGGTGAAATTCCTGTTCGAGTGTGTGTGGGGTGGGCAGGTTCCATCCTTCCTTTGAAATTTGGGCTTCACAATGAGCAAACTCAATTTCTGCAGAGGGCAGGAGGGTGGGTGGTTCCATTGCATTCGAATTTTTGGAGCCTCGTCTCTTGGAAATTTCAGTCCCCTGGGTGAACTTTCCGTTTACAAGGGATAAGGTTTTTGCAAGGAGGGCGCTAAGGCAAGCCAGCTGTGACACACCACAGAGAGGTTGCTGGGTTACTGCTCACACTTCGAAATGCCACAGAGTCAAAGTGTGATTCGAACACACGCGCCAACGTTTGGGCAAAACGGTGCGTGCGAAGTTCTTCGCAAATTCTGTCATTTCTCTGCGTCAGTATGACCGTCCTTCACACCTTAACAACACGCGTCTCTCGCCACCTGCAGCTGAAACCCCACAACAGGAACGAGACACTTTCGGGTTTGGATTGGAAATGCATGCCCATTGGTACAACAACCTCACTGAAACAACGCTGAAAGGAACAGAGCTGGCGTGTCTGCCTCCTCAATTGTATCTCCAGATGGTCTGATACCGACGCTCTCTCCAGATAAGATTTCAAACCCAACATGACAGTCCTTTGTTGTTGCACGTGTGGGAAAAAAAGAGACAAATTCACAGCCCAAACCGTACCCAAACTGCCACGTGCGTACAGAATGAGAAACGACCACCTGTGCGTTCGCTCTTGCCATTTTCTTTTTTGGGACCATCAAGAGACTATCGAACAATGATCACGACCCGGAGCGTGTTCGCTGGAGCGGGGCTCCTCACCGCCTGCCTCGTCTTCCTCGGCGGAGGCAGCGACGCCGGTTTTCTCTGGTTCGAGAGCGCGCCCAATCCAGAAGATCCCTGCGTTATCACCGTCACTGAGTGAGTACAACCTCGGGTGAGGCAACCATGGACACATGCATGGGCTTCACCAAACTTTGCAGTCTGGCAAAGTGCGCACGCAACCCGGACACCAGACACACTCCTTTCTTTTTTGTAAATTGGGCAACAATGACACCTGCGCTGCTTCAACCAAACGAAGTACTGTAGACACTGAGTCTCTTCACAAAACGGCTGTGGATCTCAGTCGCGGATCCGGCTCTTCAATTCGTCACCAATCTGCAGAATTGTTCGAATCAGGCCAATTGGTACTTTCGTATTTCTGAGAAACGTCGAAATTCACCTTCCAATCGCACGGAAGAGAAAACCGAACCTGACCCTGTGTTGTGGAAACAAAACGACCAGGAACCCATAAAATGTGGCTGCGAGTGTTTGCAGACCGTTGGTTCGATGGTGCTGTGCCACAATTCATGTAATGATTGTGGTCGTTCGTGTTATTGTGGTCACACCTGAAGCATTCTTCTTTACAAACAGTGGCGTATCTTCAACTGTCCAGGGCTGCCCTTTGAACCAATCAAGTTCGGTGCAAGTAAATATTATGACAGGTCAATTTCAATGACACCTGTACCAAGACATCAAAGCATCTTTCGTTTTCTCGAAGTGCACTTGTGAACCTCGTTCAATTCCAGTGTCAGCATTATATGAGCAAACACACGTGTACGCGGGCACAACTCAGTGCACCAAAGTCAACAAGTGGAAAACAATTAAGTGGAAGATCTCTGGCAAAACGCGTTCAGAGAAAACTTGCAAGATTCGTTCTCAAACCCGACAACGTCTTGTCGGAATTTCCGTGGTTCTTGAGAGTGCAAGGTGCAGAAACAGATCTCGTCTTCAGGACTGCAGACAACCACCTTCATTTCGCCTCTTTCGCGTAGCATCACACAACCAGTGCGCCCAACTGAATTGAATGTTCGATCTCTGCAGCTCAAGGCCACAGTCATGGCGGGACGTTCACCCTGACCCGTCGTGCGACAAGGGAGGGCTGCTCTGGTTCGGCCTGTGGGGAGGCGTACACATCCACCTTTACACAGACGTGCACAAGGAAAAGGAGTTCCGCCTCTGCCTGACAGGCGGCGAGGCCGACACCATTGCCATCTTGTACGACTACATAGGGAAGTACTGGAGCCCGATATTCTTCCCGTCTTACAAACGTAAGTGCGCCACGCAGCTGATGCCTGTGGTTCGATTGCAACGGTGAAAGAACGGCAAAAGACCGTCACCCTCTCTCTCAGTTCCAAAGTACAAGTGTCTGACACAGCTGTGTCTTTCAAGATGTTTGTTCGTGTGGTGTTAATTGGCCAGTTTGTGCTGCTGTTTGTGCATAAGAAACTGGAAAATGCTGGGAGCATTCACCAATTGTCTGGGGACACGAAGCAAAATGTCCCTTCCCTTCATTCCACAATGAGGTCTGACTGCTGTGAACGTTTCGGCGATTATCCTCCGAGTTTGCTTGCAGATGAACTAACCGAGCGGGACCAGTGCAGACATTCGCTGAACGGCACCATGGACCTCTACATCAGAGGAATCCGGTGGGGACTCTTCTACTACTCTTTCCTGACTTGGGAGATCGAGCCGTCTGACACGGACCAAACGGTCCACGAAACAGCGTTCATGGAGGGAATCAAGCAAAGGCAAGAACGCGCCAAACAGGAACGTGAAGCAGCAGCACAAGTTGACGAGAACTGAAACTTCGATCCCGACCAACGTCTGGTGTGTTGGAAGTTACAGGTGTACTCAGAGGACCCTGGCTTGACTCATTCCGGACCACATTCAACCCGCTCATTCCCTTCACTTCATGTGTCGCAATCACGCCCTCGCTGAATCACAATCCTCGCGAAAAATCATAAGTTGGACATTTGTTCAGAAAAGAAAACGTCCGACTTTATTTGGACACAATACAACATGAATGTCTCCAACCACGGGAACTTTGCTGCCTGAACTGTATTTCTCGTGATACCGGTAAATCTAAATGCTTGCGTCAGAGGAAAAACTGAACGATACTAATTGTTCTGTGGATAACTGTACATTTCAAACATCCGAAGCAAAGAATTCGAGGCCTCGACAGAAACAGAGCCAGCGTGTTTTGGGACAATTACCCAAAGATACCGATTTCACGCTTTTGCACATTATTCCATTCACAATTGTTTCACGATGAACACACAAGTACCAAACACGGACAAATTGGCAAAAAGCTGTGACTTCATCGGAGTGGACTGCACAACTAGTTTTTACATCACTATCAACAACTCCGTTCACTGTCGACAGAACAAAACACTGAACAGTACTCACAGCGTGTGTCTGAACTTGAACCTGGTTGCACAACACCAACACGACGGGAACAGTAAGTAAAGGAGCGAACAGCTCGGCGAGGCGAGGCGAGGCGTCGGCAGCGCGGCGCGCGAACTGACCCGGGGCTCGACTACGGCAGGTCGGCGTCGCCGCCGGCGTTCCCCGACTCGTCCAGCTCGTGAAATGCGTTCATGTCCGCCTGCGACGTGAGAAAGCAAAACATCGGCTCGAATTTGCCACTGTTAAAGCCAACTGAGCACACTCAACAAGATAACGTGACGGTTTTCGCTGTAATCTCCATGACAGAAACTAGCAAATCTGCAACAAAAGACACCAGATTTCAAAGTGTTTCGCGAGCACAGAATGTTTTCGGAACGTCCCCGTCCTCAACGTGAGACAAATCCAAAACAATGAAACAGTCGAAAAGTTTTTTCTTTGCTTTGACCAACTCATATTGTCAGACAAGCCGTGTATCAACTGGTCAAGACCAAGAGCAAGCGCCTTCGAAGTTTTGTGCAAACCAACTCACCAACAGACGAGAGCAGGAGAGCCACCAAGCATGAAGAAAGAACTCAAATTCAAACACCAACCTTGCTCCCAGAAGTTTCTTCACGATAGCCACTGGTCCACCAAAACCAAACTGTCAATTTTTCACCAAGCAGAACAACATCCCCGCAACACCTTGGGACCGCAACAGCAACAGCATGAGTTTCAACTGAGTCAACTCTCAAGTTTTCTGAGCAGAAAAACCTGCAGAGTGTCCTCCTCATCCTCTTGTTCTGGGTCACTTGCGTCTTGGATCTGCACGCTCTCCTCATCATCGTCCTCGTCGCCCTCCTCGTACGTGGGCAGCACGAGGTGGGACGCGCGCATGTCCCGGAGACTCTCGCGGGAACGCTTGTGCCTCGGCGCCGCGCTCCAGTCTAGAGAGCCGCGCTGACGGGCTCCTGTCGACGCCCGCGCCGGGCTGTCGATCCTATCAATGGCACCCAACCCGTTGTGTTCTCGTTTCATCACGAAGAAACCAAACACGAGGCTGGCCCCAGTTCCCAGACAACGTGTCATGCTTCTCCCCTCGCCCCGGAAAGTATTTCAGGGGCCTCTCACTTGAAACAAAAGGGCTTTTACAAAGAACCACAGGGGGAACAAAGTTGAACACAAACGGAACGGAACTGAACAAGATAGCAGCTGAAGATCGGCACCGGCTGGACGTGCGCAGCGGACTTTCGAACTGCTCAATGTTGAAGTTTTCTATCGCATCCTTCAGAGACTGCAACTCGTCCGATTTCTTCGTTTTCCTGCGAAAAGGGTCCGTTGCCATGTTCGTGAAAACCACTCTGCCACAACTCCGCAAATGATGACGTTCGTGCGAACCTTTCAGCATCACAAGTCATTTTGGCTCCGAGTGGAAAATAAACCTGAACTTACCGGGTAGGTGTTTTGCTTCGCTTGCCCTTCGGAGTTTTCGGCTTGGACGAAGATCTTGACTTGTTTCTAATTCACAACATGTGCACAAATTAGCCGAAGAAAATCCACAAGCAAAAGCCAACATTCAGTCAAGCGACAGGCAACAACAAGAGACGAAAACCTTTCCTGTTTCGTGTTTGTGTCTTGTTTTGTTTTGAAAACAACAATTTCTGCACGTACGAATGCTTTGTCCTTGCACAAACCAAACAAAAAATTTAAGTCACACAAAATGAAAAGATTCGTGTCTTGCAGTGGAAAGAAACAGTCCACGCTACATCTACACGGATAATTTCCCTGATGAGTCTGTACGCACAGCCCACCACAGAGAACTTACGTCGCGTGTGTTGGTGAACAAACTAAATTTCAGCTGCAAAATCGGGAGGTGAATCAATTAGTCGTTTGGATCTTCAACGGCTCAACCCTTTGACAAACGCCGACACACCATTTGACCTCGAAAACCTGATGACCGGGTTTGAAATGTCTCGATCCCGTCTTGACACGGCACACTCTGCCGTTTTGTTGAACGGCTATCGTCAAAGGGTCAAGCCTGTGGCACATGCCGAAGGTGTGTTGACAACACGAAACTCGAACAAACCGTGCTTGTTCAAGGACAATCGATCTAACTTGCTACAGCTGCTGATCTGCTTTGTCTCAAAAACATTCAGACAACAAAACCGTGCTTCTTTCTAACAGCTACGAGTACAATTCCGCGGTTCGACTCTGGCTTCACTCACCCTTCGTACTCGGAGCCAGCCCCGTCTGAAGACATGTCGTCGTGACGAGATCGCTTGATGGCCGTGGAGGTCATTGGACCTGGGATTCTCCGTGACGGCGTCTTACCCAACCACATGTTGTCAGTATCTGGGAGAAGGAAATCGACTACGATGCATGCCATGCAAACACTGACATTCCTGACAGAACAAGGCAACTCACCCATCCCTGTGGGATCTCACACAATGCCTCACTTGTCATCGGAGTGAAAGCGTCGGATTTTGCCACCGGGCCTTGCACCATCTTGACAAAGCGGCGTACAAAGGACAAAATTCAAGTTGAGCCACTTTTGCAGTCTTTGACGTCAACACTAATCTCCATTCGATCGGGACTTTGTATTTTGTCACTCAATGCGAAAAAGCGCTCCACAACTTGTTCTTCAAGCTCTTGAAAAAGCATCATCACAAATACGGAGAAAAGGAAAACAAATCACCTTCCTGAGCTGCTCTCTTTCTGGGCCTTCCGCGGCTCCTGTGTGAAGCCTGCAGCCTGGAGGGCGGCATGTGGGCGGACATGTCGAGGTCTCCCTGCACCAAGCTGTTCCTGTACGTCAGGTACGGAGCGAACTCCTCGCCCCGACCGTGCGGCACGCCTCCGGGCAAATGTCTGTCCAGGTACTGAACACTGAAACAAAAGCACCTGTTCTCTGAGTACCGGTACATCAAAACTGAAAAGCCAGTGTCTTGTCTGCAAAACGTCGCAACATCACTCACACTGTCTTCTTGTCTCCCTTCATCAGCTTGCCGCTGAACTCGGAGATGACCTCGAGGAAGCTCAGGTTCGGAGGAGGCCCGACCTGCTGCGTCTGGTCTTGCTCCGGATGCAGAGCGAACAAGATTCCTTCCCTGTGAAGCACAACGGGGGAAATTCAAGTGTGTGTTCCGTGTTTCACGAAAGACGCTTCGTTACTTGACACGTGTTTTGGATGGAAACATTTCTCACTTGTGCATAGCTGCCACGGCGTCTCTGTTCTTCAGCTGATCGAGGCCGAACGACAAGGAGAACCTCCTGGCGAGTTCCTTGATCGCCATGAAAGCTTCAGAGCCTCGATCCACGACGAAGTTCTGTTCTTGTTGAATCTCTTTGAATGACTGCAACACAAAAGAAAAGGTTGAGTCTGGAGACCGACAGTTGCTTTTCCCGACATCTTACAAAGATCCATCAATACGATGTGGAACAGTCAGTGCCAAACAACTCAGTCTGTCACGCTACCTGAATGAGACTGGCCGCCAACGTTTTGGCTGTTTGCACCTTGTTGATCTCCCTCGATTTCCCCAGCGCTGCCTTGATGATGTCGCCGTAGTCGTTGTAGTACTTGAAGGAAAGAAAGATGAACAACTGTAGAACGGGGGAAAATAACAAAGAACCTCGGAGAACCCAAATCAAAGCGTGCAAACCAACCTTCATGTAGAATTTGAACATGTCAGCAGCCTGTCGGATCGGCACCACATTGTAAACGATCAGCTTGCAGAACGAAGCCAGGAAATTCCTTCGCTTGTGAAGCTCTTCGATCTTCTGGTTTTCGTCCATTTCATCTGTGAATGACCCAACCACAGGGATAAGTTGTGATGCGGCAAGAACGAAGCTGCGTGCTGGACTTATTGACGTGTGTTCACCACTCACCATCCTCCTCGTCGATGAAGACCTTATCCTGCAGGAAGGCGCCCAGCGCGGCCTGCAGACTGCGGTCCGGCTCGTAGACCAGCGGCTTCATCGGCGGCGCCGAGTCCGCCAGGTGCTTGCTGCAAACAAACGCTGCACTCAATGGAATTCTTTTCCAACATTGTGAGCAACGCATTATTTTTTGCTGAAATGACACCTATGAACGACGGAAGTTCTACATTTGGCCACCGCACGCGAACACCCCTTCTTCGTGAGAAACGAAGCGGCAGAGATTTGAATCCGAGGTGACGGCAACACTGGTCAACAGTTCCAATTCGCAACAGCATCGTCTCAAGCGAGTTCAAATTTTCGTAATTTGTGAGGGTCTCTCACGAGCAGAAAAGCACACCTGAACATGATGAGGGTGTCGCAGATGGTGACATACGCTTCTTCTTGAGTCCTCGGCTGATTTCCCACCATCAAATGCGAACAGACTTGCATCAGAGCATTCAGTTTCTTCTTCAGATCTTTCATCTGAGTCTGGAACGAAAAGAACTTTGCCTTGTGTACTTCTGCGAGGCTGTAACAAGAGCGCATGAAGCAATCTGAACCTGGACGCAACATTGCACGGTGTCATTCACACCTTTTCCGGCGTGGACTCATCGATCATCTCCAGATACCACATGATGGCCGCCTGGCAGCACGACAACGCTTTGCACGTGATCTGCAAAGACAGCAAGAACGTCATTCAATCGAAAATGTCTTCCAGTTCTACCATGTGACAATCACATTTCTTCATGGCAAATGTCTTTGTTTCAAGGAAAGAGAGCGGGGAGGTGTTTTTGCCACTCACGTCACGCACAACACGCACAAAACTTGCACCGCACCTATGGCAAGAACGGGACGGTGATTCAGAGAAACACAAACCTCTTCTGGGATGCCGTGCGCGTCCATGCCCTGCCGCGTGATGTAGAAGAGCGTCTCCCAGAGGTTCCACGAGTTGAGGTCGTGGCACTGGTAGAAGGCGTAGATGCGCTTCAGACTCGCCATCAGCGCGTACGCGTCGTCCTCGTCCGGCTCCTCACCCTGTGAAACGCAAGGTCACAGTTCCCACGATTTGCTATACATCAAGCTGGAAAACACTTTTTGAAAGGCTAATAGACTCCTCTTTTGGTGGCTGCAAGACAAATGTCCAACCTCCTGGAAGAAAGCCTGATACGCATCCTTGTATTTCTCCACAAGTCTGTCAATCAGGGTCGATCTGGCCACGTTGCATTTGCGTGCAATTGTGTACTCTTCATTGCAGAAATTTTCCAGTACTTTAGAGCAGTTTTCAAGGACCTCCGAACTTGTGTGCTTTTCGACGATGTCTTGAATGTGCCTCAGAAGGGACTCCAAAGCCTGTTCAAACACAGAAAGTAGAATTTGGCTGTCAGTTCTTGTGGATGCCTGTCGGGGTGTCAACAATTGTGAGTTTTGCTGTCGTACAGCACCATGAGGCAAACCGTGAAGACACGAGAGGTTACCTTTTCTTGTCTGGATTTGGTGTAATTCTCCAGCTCAAAATGCATTGGAATGTTCAGGAGATTGGCGACTTTCTCTGCATCAGCATTGTACTGAAATTGAAGCCGTCGAGCATTTTCTTCTGCTGCATCTCAAGCCAAGAGCAAACACTTTGAACAAGGTGCCCAGCTTAACAAAAAACGCGTGCTCACCTTGGCGAGTAATTGAGGCAGTGCGACTATGAAGTGGTCCGTCAGTTTGATTTTGTCATCCAGGACAGATTTGTGCTCCTTTGCTGTCAGTTTTCGTGTGGGACCTCGGCCGACGGGGTACTCTCCAGTGGCCGCCTGCTTCACGCAGCACACCATAATCTCAATCAGACTCGACTCCTGCCTGTCGTCCATTGCTGCAAACAGACCACCAAGTTGACCACATTCCCTGTCAAGTTGTTCAGGAGAAGTATCTTCAAAGCAAAACAACTGGTGAACCCAATCAACTCACCATCTTCTTCCCTGCCGGGTTCTGCCAAAAGCAAATCTGTCATGCACTCCCAGTCCTTCAGCATCGGACTGATCTCCCAAAGACTATCGACCAAGTAGGCTCCGTGCTCGTGCAACTACAAACACAGTTACCTTGCCCGTCAAGAAATGTAACATAATTCACTCTCTGAAAGACAAAATGGTTTGCCTGAAGCAGCGAACCTCGCTCTCGATGAAGAACTGGACCAGGTCTCTCATCTGCGGAGTGTTGGAGCTCTTGTTGGGTTTTCCAGCTTCATCGGGTCTCGGGCCGAACAGCTTCGTGTTGAGGAATTCTCCGGCCGCCTGCGCCACGGCGCGGTGCGACGAGTACACCAGCTCGTACACGTTCTCCGCGTCCTTATCCGTTAGCACGTTGTCACTGTACCTGCACAAACACCACGTTCGTTCACACGTCAAAGACGTTCCCACTTCAGCTGAAGTGAGTGTCTGAGTGAGAAAATGGGTTGTCGTTTTCGATCAAATTGAACCGCAACGATAAAATGCAAGGATGAAGTTGTTTGCTCACGTACTTTAGAATACTGATGACAAGTTTTACGGCTTGGACTGCGACGTCGTATTCCTTGTCCAGCGTCATCTCCACAATCCGTTCCTGCAAACAAAACAAGGTTGTGAAGTTTTCCGATCGCAACACACAGAGAACCCAGAAGAAACAAAGAGATCGGAAATCAGATAGCACATAAATTGCAGTCTGCGAGGCTTGGGTGGGAGAGAGAGGTATCGCATCCACGTGATCGAAAATCACTGATGCAACACCTGCACCTGAGAGTTCACTCTCTGTATCCCGTATTGATTTGATTAAAATAGCTGGAGTCATTGGTTTGTTCACCTTGAATCTGTTTGTGAAGAGCTCCAGCTTCGGAGACAACTCGTCCGTCGAGTACAACGGTTCCAGACACTTGAGGCAGCCCAGACGCACATCTCCAACCTGATCCACAAATCAGTGCATTTCCGTTTGTTGAACGAAAAGCGAAGAACAGTCGTTGTTCGAACCATTTTCTCATTATATGACAGATCATGAGCAGACAAAACCAGCTTCAACCTACCCTATCGTACATTGTCCAGCCGACGTACTTCAGGTACTTGTCATCCAGAAACATTGTCGGGTACCGCCTCATCCACAGACCGATCTCTTGCATGCAGATCGAGCGGATCTCTGGCTGCGTATCTCTACAAAATTGTGTTGAGGACACCTTTCGGTTCTGTTCACCTGGAACTCGGACAAGTCATATCCAGCAAAAACGATGAGACTTCTTCATACCTGTAGCGATGAACAAACACTCCCTTGAAAATGTATGTGAGCATGTTTCGGATTTCTTCCTGGTTCTCTTCAATCTACAAAAGGAATTTCCTTTTCTGAAGCTTACATTCTGACGAAAGCATTGCAACAAGGGAACGACACACAACGACAAAGACAAGTCATGCACGGCAACGGAACTTCCGACAAACCTCCTGTCGTTTCGCGAGCAGCAAGTCCAGCTTTTCATTGGACTTTTTGCGTTGTTCTTTCTGTCTTTCCGCTTCGTATTGTCTCTGCGTGTGATCCACGGCAATACTCAGCGTCAGCGCGACGTCCACCAGAGCTGTCATCAACTTCATGGCTGAAAACAAACAAGTCAGGCTTCAATGGAACCGAACGGACTGCAACATCAAGTCACGCACAAGTAACGTACTGATTTTGGGGTGCTGCGCTTTTCGATCCATCTTTGAAACACTCACAGGCAAGTGTACTGGTGTGTCGGAAGGCTCTCACTTGTGAATCAGTGAGACCGGTCAACAGTGAGATAATGTTGTCCATCATGTACTGGTCATAGATGATGCTGTACTGGCATTGTCGCACCAGCAACATGATGAATTCGCAGAAGTTGGACCGGAACTTCTTCCACGTCGGCCCGCTCTGTATCAGCGGGTAATCCCCGCTGTCCTGCAAAGATAAACGACAGGTTTGCAACAAAATCCTGAATACCGATACCATTCGAAAATGGCCACACAACTGGTTCTACATGCCACAGACCTCGTCGAACTCTTCTGTCATCTTCTTGATGATTTCAGCGTGTTCCAGTGAAGCGTACATGTGAGGAGTGATTTTGCCTTTGCAACCAGAGCTGTGTATGAAGAACTGAATTAAATCCAGCAGGGCTGAGTCGCGGTCGTTTTTGTACGATTCGATCCACTCGTCGACCACGGCCTGTAAAAACAAAGAAAACTGTTGGCGTCACACGTGTCGTGGACGGTTTCCTTGGTTCAATCAAGGTGATGTGTTTTCTGCTCTGACGAGTACCGGTATGTCCACTTACTGTGAGAGATGCCCTGCCAACTCTAACGACATCAAAGAGAGTTCCATCAGGTCCGACGTCGGCGGGCTGGGCGGCTCTGCCGCGGCCTGTGGCGCCTCCCCTCCCGCGAGCTCTGCCCCTCCCGCGCCCTCCTCTTGCGCGCCCCTTTCCACGTGCCATGGTTGGTTCCTCATAGTCACTGTCCGAATCTGCTTCCGGAGCAACAACTCTACACAAGAAACAAACACTCGAATCCTTTCTCTGAATACCCCGCGTTGGTAAAAAACAAACCGTGCGAACGAGTATAGTTTCCAGGTGTGTGTGTGCCGGTGCCAAATCAGCGCAAGCGAGACTCACCCCGGAAACTCGGCGCCTGGATCCATGCCACTGTGTTCCATCATATTTCCGACCGCCTCGGCACCCTGTTGCTTGGAAGGACGCTTGGAACCCCCGACTGCCATCTGAGCAAAACATAACAGGCGTTGAAAGACCGACTGCAATGTGCACTTTTCTTCACATGGAGCATCACTGTTGTGATCCACTCACAAGTCCCATCAAGTGAGTGGGCAACCCAAGCAATGGTGCCACATGTGAATCAGTCAAATACCAAATAGTCTGTTGTTCCTGAGGAAAGTTGTCTTGAAGCAATGCCAGGTCAATGCGTGGAAGTATCTTGACATCAAGTACAGCAATCACAAGTGTTATACAACAAGTGACGAAGCTGGAGCCAGCTTCGTGGCCAAAGGGGAGTGGAAAGTTCAAATGTGAGAACAGAATATTTTCACACACACACACACACACAATCACGAGACGAGGTTCTAAAGAGAGCACGGCACCACTGATGCACAATCATCGCGAATATTCAAGACACAAGAACGCACCAGTGACCAGATGTACCGGTACACACCACACAGCAGCACAGAACCGCGCTGAGAAAATTCTATGACAGTACGCAAGAACAAGAATGCTCAAGAGAAAGGAGTCCAAGCAGTGGAAGTTCACAGCCATGGGCCTTTCAAATGTTACGGAATCATTTATCTTGCTGGTGAGAATGACGGTCCAAGGTCCAAAGGACTATATTCAAGGTGGAAAGGAATTCTGAATCATCTACCGGTAAATGTCATGTTTTTTGAATGCCTTGTGTAGGCCAGTTAAGTTGCTTCAACTTTGTGGTTGGTAACTTGGGCGATACAAGTTTAGGTTGGTGACAGGACTGTCATCTTGGACCAAACAGCACGCCAGTTGAGACTTTGAAAGTTACTTTCGTGGGATCCAACCCGAACTGCAGACAGAGAAGCAAAGAAAAGTTGCAGATCTGAAAACATGCGACAGACAGAATACCAAGAGTACTTGAACTGTGGAGACGTAGCCCCAATATGTGTCACTTACCGAATCAGGAAGAGTCCCACGAAATTTGAGTTGATTCGTTTGGAGGAGAGAGAAATGGGCAAGAAAAACAGCGTGAACGTTTTGGAAAAAACAATCAATTGAGGAAATTTGTTATCGAAACATAACAAACAAAACAAGACTGCAGACTTTGAATACAGGCACGCCCCGAGGCTTGATATTTTCGAGGTGCTTGGGTTGGACCTGCCCCGAAATTCAAAGGGGCCGGGGGACCCAAAATCTGCCTGGGTCCCTCCAGGTTGGTCTTGGGGGTGAGGCCTCCTCCCGAAAGCCTCAGTAGGTCCTACCCCCACCAGAACGTCATCACCTCCAACAATTGCCAATGCACAACACAGGCTTGTTTCCAAGGACGCGCCTGTGTGAACACAACTGCAATCAAGATCTCTGCAGGCGTTAAGCTGACTTTTTGCTGAGCACTGACACTGAGTAAACTTCAATCACACACAACACTTCAAAATCGCTTGAAACTTGTGAACCAATCAGCAAATTTACTGTCCAAAACACGTCAGATCTGGATTCTAATCTGGACCGCAGATGTCAGAGTTCTGGTCATCATTGGAGATCAGTCTGAACCGAGAGAGTGCTGTTCATGTCACTGACACTCCACAAGTTACAGTCCTTTTATTGTCCATCTTACAAGTGTCACTCAATGCACCAAAACTGTTGAACAGTTCTTGTGTTGCGAACCAAGAATGGTTGTTTACACCTTGGACCGCCATATTTGCCGGTGTTGCTTTTGTTGTAGCCTGATTTGTCGCAAGATTTGAACAATAAAATCTCAACACAAACTGTGCATCACAACCTGGATATTCCAAACATCTAATGTTTGTGATGCATTGAAGCCAAAAACTCTTACCGTTCTGAAACGTTGAGAACCTCAAGTTTCTTGTGAGCAGGCGATATTTGGCGCCGTTTGCTTGTCTCCCAACGTCCGTTTGGGACTGGTGACTGTGCATTCGCCGTCTAGTGCAATTTTCATTGCCCGGCAGAAACATGGTTGTTTTGTTTCGTCACGATAAACTATACTCCGTAATCTACACAAAGATTTTTATTTTACGATATTCGAACAAAACTATCCAATATCTTGTGGTATACTGAAAACAAAACTTTGGAAGAAATAAGCGTCACCGTACGGCGATGACAAGAACTGTGTGAAAGTCAAGCACAACCCGAGGATCGACGGACTCAGGCGGAAGAAACCGAAGTCAAAGCGGTGAATTTGAACACACATTTGTTTCGTACTTGTGTCGATTTTGTGCTGGCTGAAAGGTGAGCAGTCCGACGACAGGATTCTTATCAAATGTCCATTTGTGGATTTGTCCCATTCCTGTGAAGCTGCTTGATATAAGCCAAAACACTTGATTTGAGATCAAGTTCCCGAAGTTGAGCACGAAGGGCGAAAAGGGTTTCAAAGTAGATCTAGATCTATCAAAATGTTCTTGCAACAGTAGATCTAGATCTGGTAGAGTCTATATGTTCAACGCTGTTGGTTGATTGGTGAAGGAATTGGATATTTCTGCTTGGAAGTGAGCTTGCAGAGAGTGAGGTTTACCCAATGTCAGAAATCCGAAATTGACAAAGTTTGTGGTGCGACCCGGGCCGATGTAGATTTCTAATCTAGATCTAGTGATATCACAAATGATCAGTTTGGTTTTCAGGTGATTTGAGATGGGTTGCACGATTTGAGCCAAATCGGTGCGAGCCAAATCGAAGCACCTATAGGCAGCGTCTTCCAAAAGTATGTCTGCAGCAGTTTCATGGT